>Ga0163162_10001113_pt1 | contig 24963 bp, 19 predicted proteins | sample S55metaG_FD_115310 | JGI IMG/M metagenome (GOLD analysis project Ga0163162, IMG submission 115310) | Switchgrass rhizosphere microbial communities from Kellogg Biological Station, Michigan, USA - S5-5 metaG | ecosystem: Host-associated > Plants > Roots > Rhizosphere > Soil | place: USA... | reverse complement strand
GCTTGAAAAAGAAAACAGGATTACACCTGTAAGTGCGATAAGTTTAAGTTTGAGGTTCATATTAAATTTTGATAAAGATCTTTTTGATGTAGAATATCCACATCACTACCCATAAAATGAGTACTGTAAATATAGCGCTTACCAGCGAAGCATTTACTGGCGAAAAATAAGGCTCAAAAAATGTTTGATAAATGGATGAGCCATGGATCCTGATCATCCCCATGTAATGCGGAATAAAACCTGACAATACATAGGCAGTAATAGCATTGGTACCAAATACCACAAATGGATAAGTAAACCGTTTGTACCCTTGTATATCAATAAGCCAGTAGCTTAACGCCAGCCCAATTGTTGCCAGGCCACCGGTATACAATACAAACGAGCTTGTCCACAAAGCTTTATTAATTGGAAAGAAGAGATCCCAGAACAGGCCAGCTACAACTGCAATTATTCCGAAAGCAAACATCCAGTTTGTTTTTATCTGGTCGTCACGGTCTTTACGTTTGAGCCAGCTGCCAACCCTTATACCAAACAAGGCGGTTGCCACCGCAGGAATAGTACCCAGTAAACCTTCCGGATCCCAGGTATGTGATTCGCGCCAGAGATGATCGGGGGTAAATACCAGTCTGTCTATCCAGGCGCCCATATTGGTTTCAGGCTCAAGGTTGGCATAGCCTACACCCGGTACAGGGATGCAAGTCATGATGATAAAATATCCGATAAGTGCGCCGGCAAAGATCCAGTCGCGTGTTTTTTGTGACGTTTTGAGATAAAGTATGGTGCTGATAAAATATACCAGGGCTATGCGCGGCAGCACTCCCGGCAGTCGCAAGTGAGCCAGTCCCCCATCGGGGTGAAAGATGAATTGAGTTATCCAGGGAATCAACAACAGGATCCCGGTACGGTACAGCGCTTTCAGAATGAGTTTGCTGTGCGATACGGTATCCTTTTTACTTTCCATGGCATATATAACCGATACGCCAACCATAAACAAAAAGAAAGGAAAAACCAGATCGGTAGGTGTACAACCGTCCCATTTGGAGTGTTCCAATGGAGCGTAGATATGTCCCCAATCGCCGGGATCATTCACCAGGATCATCATGGCAATGGTGATTCCGCGGAACACATCTAATGAAAGAAGACGTTTTGGTTTTTCGGTTGTGGTTGAGGTCATGGTAATTATTAAAGAAATTCCCTCCTTCGGGAGGGGGTGCGTTGGGATGCGAAGTGGCAGGGAGGGGTTAATACGCTATATCAAAAATGCACTGGCTGATGAAACCCCTCCCTACACCCTCCCGAGGGAGGGAATCGCACAAGGCTCTCGCTTTTATCTTATTTCCCCATTGCCCGTGTACTCACGGACAATATTAAGTCGCCCGTGAGGACACGGGCGACGGGATGCAAATTCATTAAAACATATATCGCTTAAATGCTTCCATCGCTTCATATTCGGCAAGGCCGAGGCGGTCGTAGCGTTGAGCGGTGTCGCGGGTGCGGTCTTCTGCACGTACCCAAAACTCCCTTGCATCATCACCCGGAAATACAGGCCTGTCCTTCTGTGACTGGTGTTTGAAGATCGCGTTACGTTTGCGGATCACCTCCTGTGGTGATAATGGTACCGCCATCTCTATCTCATAAGTTTCAAATTCATGCCATGCACCGCGGTACATCCACAACCAGCAATCTTCTACCCAGGCTTCTTTGCCTTTCAGCCTGTCCAGCGCTGCAAGTATGATCTTGAAACATACCAGGTGGGTACCGTTAGGGTCGGCAAAGTCTCCTGCTGCGAAAATTTGTTGTGGTTTTACTTTTTGGAGGAGTTCGATGGTTAACAGCACATCTTCCTCTCCTACCGAGTTCTTTTTGATCTTACCGGTTTCGTAAAAAGGCAAGGCCATAAAGTGGATATGATCGTCCTGTAAACCTGCATATCTCGCGCCGGAGATCGCTTCCGTTTTCCGGATGAAACCTTTCACGTTCCTGATTTCCTGCGTATCGATCTCGTTAGGTTGTTTATTAGGGAAGAAGGCACGCATGTCTTCATACGATTGCTTCAGGTGCGCAGTGTCTTCACCAATGCTGTTGGTAAAGTCGATCGCAAATTCCATATACCTTAGTACATCATCATCCCATACCGCGGTATTGCCCGAGGTTTGGTAAGCCACGTGTACGTCATGGCCCTGATCTACCAGGCGGATAAAAGTACCGCCCATGGAAATCACATCATCATCAGGGTGTGGTGAAAAGATGATGGAGCGTTTTTTGGCTGGAAGCGCCCTTTCCGGTCTTTGCGAATCATCCGCATCCGGCTTACCACCCGGCCAGCCGGTGATGGTATGCTGGATCTGGTTAAAAATATCGATGTTTATATTGTATACCGGGCCCTGCTCTACCGCAAGCTGCGCCATGCCGTGGTTATTGTAATCTTCTTCGGTTAATTTTAGTACCGGTTTACCTATTTCATTGGCAAGCCAGATCACGGCTTTCTTCTTCAATATATTATCCCATACGCAGTCTTTTACCAGCCATGGGGTATCAAACCGTGTCAGTTCTGAAGCAGCCGCTTCGTCAAGCACAAATTCCACATGTTGTGACAATTGCAGGTAGGTTGCTGGTACGTCGCCCGAGATCTCCCCTTCTACAGCCTTTTTGATGATCGGTGCTTTCTTTTTGCTCCAGGCCATCAGGATGATCTCTCTCGCCTTGAAGATCGTACCGATACCCATCGTGATCGCTTTCGTAGGCACATTCGCTTTGCCACCAAAATCCCTTGAAGCATCGCTCCGGGTCAGGTCATCTAAGGTTACCAATCTCGTTCCAGAGTTTGGTGCCGAGCCTGGCTCGTTGAAGCCGATGTGGCCCGTACGACCGATACCCAGGATCTGAAGGTCTAAGCCACCAAGCTCTTCAATTTGTTTTTCATAGGCGAGGCAATAGCCAGCTACCGCATCTTTATCCAGTGTACCATCAGGGATGTGCACATTGGCTTTTTCTATATCGATATGACTGAAAAGGTTTTCATACATGAAGGTCACATAGCTTTGCTGCGCTGTGGGTTTCATCGGGTAGTACTCATCCAGATTGAAAGTGATCACATTTTTGAAGCTTAAGCCTGCATCTTTGTGTTGCCTTACCAATTCGGCATATACGCCAATAGGGGTTACACCTGTAGCAAGGCCTAATACCGCTTTTTCGCCTTTGGCTTGTTTCGAACGGATCAGCGCGGCTATCCGGTTAGCTACCGCCACCGACGCTTCATGCTGGTTACTGTACACGCTTACAGGTAACTTCTCGTAACGCGTCTCTTCCAATAAATTTAATCGTGCCATGAATCTTAGGAAATGTAAATGAGGTTAGTTGTTCAAAACAAATATATCAGATATTTACATAGCGCAGCTATTATTTTAACTTTTGCGGTTGCAGCACAAATAGTAATTTAAGCCCATGATACCATTGAACCAAAACCTGCAACGCCTGTTCAGCATCGCTCAAAAACCATCCAAATTGGGCATTGGCCTCATGTCAGGCACCTCGTTGGACGGGCTTGATATTGCGCTTTGCCAATTTACAGGTCACGGTTTAAATTCCCGTTTTGAGCTGCTTCAGTTTATTACAATTCCCTATCCGGATGATTTTAAGCAGGAAGTTCAGCAGGTATTTGCCCGGCGTAACGCCGATCTTGAAAAGGTCACTTTACTCAATGCTTATATCGGCACCTACCATGCCGAACTGATTTTGCAGGCACTTAAACAATGGGAAATAGATACAAAAGATGTTGATTTCATCGCCAGTCATGGCCAAACTATTTACCATGCGCCACAGCGATTGCATCAACATAAAAACTACCCTAATGCCACCCTGCAAATTGGCGATGGTGATCATATCGCCGTAAAAACCGGCATATTAACCATCAGCGATTTCAGGCAGAAACATATTGCGGCCGGAGGTGAGGGCGCTCCGCTGGCCTTATATGGCGACGTATTATTAGGCAACAAAACCGGCGAAAACCGGGTTCTGTTAAATATTGGAGGCATCGCCAATTTAACCTGGCTGCCGGGCGACGGCGATTTTAACAGGGTACTTTGCACAGATATCGGCCCGGGGAATACCCTCATTGATGCCGCCTGCCGTAAATATTTTGATAAGCCTTACGATGAGGACTCGGCTATAGCTTTCAGTGGAAAAATTAATGAGGATTTGTTAACAGCGCTCCTCACCCATCCGTTTTTTAAAGAAAAAGCCCCTAAAACCACCGGACCAGAATTATTTAATCTCGACATGGTTGCCGAAGCGCAGCAACAATCAGGTACGAATCAAATTAATGATGAAGACCTTGTTTGCACCCTGAGTGCTTTCACGACAGCATCTATCGCAGGCTTTATCAAGGAAAATCTCTCCAGCGATGATCTTAAAATTTTCACGAGTGGCGGCGGGGCAAGGAACCCATTTGTTGTTGGCGAGCTAAAAAAATTATTGCCGGAAGCATTGATTGAAGATAGCAGTTCGCTGGGAATTAACCCCGATGCCAAAGAATCCATACTGTTTGCCTTGCTTGGTAATGAGGCCTTATGCGGCGAGCCGATCAGGATCGGGACTAATCCGGAAGTGTTGATGGGGAAATTTTGCTTTCCAGTTTAAGAAATTGAAATCACCGCCCCATCTGCTGCTTCACGAACCGTCTAACCCGTTGCAGCAAGGTACCTTTTCTGTTAGCCAGGAAATGCTTGATAGCCTTATAAGCCTGCTCGTTTTCCTGTATCACATCCGGGAATTGTGTTACCTGTTTACGTGCCATTTGCACGTGGTAAATATCTTCGTTATTGGAGTGCACCCCTGTACCATCATGCCCTATGTTTTGAATAAGCGATTGTGATGGATTCAACGTTAATCCGTTCTTTAAAAAGATAGAGGCATACCAGCGAATAGCCCATGAATTATTTTTACCTGCTTTAAACTGCTCAATCTGTTTCCAGAAATTCATTTTGCCTTCTATCGAAAACCGGGCTATTTTCATCGTATCAAACTGGTTGATCAGCGTATCAACATTGGGCTCAAAGTTTTTCCAGGCACGGGCCCAGGTTGCCCAGCCCCAGCTGGTGGCCGCACGATAAAAGAAAGTTTCTGGCAGGGTTTTATCAGGCAGGTTGTACATGTAAGCACCAATATGCATCACCTGTTCGTGGCTGGCGTATTTGGTCAAGGCATCATTGAAATATTGTAAGGTATATGGCGATGATAAGAGGTCATCCTCAAACACGATCACTTTACCATATTCATATACTAACTGCGTTACCCCGCTAATGATAGATTCGGCTAAACCAAGGTTATGATCACGCAAAATAACTTTTACCGATTTAAAACCACTTACATCCTGTGCCAATTGCCTTACCTGTTCAACCTTCGCTTTATCGGCATCAGTTTTGGCGGCATCGCAAAAAATAAACAGGCGCGACTCGTCGGCCAGTAAATTTTGCTGCAAATAACTGATGGTACGGCGGGTATGGTCGGGCCGGTTATAAACAAAAAGGGCTATTGGGGCAAGATTTTGCATGGTATGACTTCAGCAGATCAGGTATTGAAATTAAATGAGGCTGTATCATAAACCATGATCAGTCTCGTTTTGTTGACTTATTCAGTTACTCAAGCGATATATTGTTTGGATTGACTCTATTAACAAAAGGGGGTTAACAGGGTTAACATAATTCGGGGTTAACATTTACCTACATGACTAACAATCAGATAATTGGGTGTTCTTTTTGTTAAAAACATGTAAACCCCCTTTTTGTATAAATATTACCGGCTAAATTTCAATTCATAGATAACACAACACCAAGGGTGATCAATTTGATTTGTGATACAGCCTCATTTAATTGTGAAGACAAAATTATAGCATAACCTTGCCATTGCAAACAAATAAAACAATTTGTTTTTAATCGGCCGATTTTACTGTGAATGTGGTGCGGCGGTTAAGCTGCCTGCCCGCGGGATTATCCTTACCGTTTGGTAATTTGTTAGGAGCAATCGGCATTCGCTTTCCGTAACCTTTGGCGGTTATCCGCGATGATTTGATCCCCTTTAACAGCAAGTAATCAACACAAGTCTCGGCACGAGCCTGCGATAATTTCAGGTTCCCTGCCTCGGTGCCTACCCCATCGGTATGTGAGCCAAGCTCGATCTTTATTTTAGGGTTATCGTTCATGATGGCTACCAGCTTATCCAGTGTATCATATGATTCGGACCTGAGGTGCGCATTACCAAAATCGAAATAAATATTTTCAATTACGATCTGCACATTAACCTTGTAATTCTGCAAACAAATTTCGGGGTTAATGAGCGTATCAATACCCGGCTTTACTATTGGTGCAGGAATAACTTTAGTAAAATATCCTTTTTGCGAAATCTCCAGCTTATAGCTTGGCAGCTTTTCTTTTACCTGGAAAACATAGTCGCCTTTCTCATCCGTAACCTTAGCCACCAAACCCATTTTTACATTCGGATCTTTAAGGATCACCCTTGCGCCTGCCATACCACTGTTAGTGTGGCAATCAATTATACGACCGCTGATATATAAAAATTTATACTGCCCGGTGAACAGGCTTAAGCAACAATCGGAACCACGGGCCGAACTCAGGTAAAATTTATTTGCATTGGTTGGATCAAGGCTATAATACAGATCATCTTTGGATGAGTTGACCGGGTAACCCAGGTTAACCGGGAGCGACCAATGGCCAAAATCGCCGTCGCTGCGGTAAACATCCAAACCGCCCATGCCGGTAAAGCCGGTCGAGCTAAAAAATAAGGCCTTATTGGCTACGTCATAAAACGGCGATTGTTCGTCATAAGGGGTATTTACTACATCGCCCAGGTTGCTTACCGTTTTCGGCTGCCCGGCATCGTCAAGGGTACTTTCCCAAATGTCATCGCCACCTTCACCGCCAGGCCTGTCTGATGAGAAAAACAACCGCTTACCATCTGCACTGATGAATGGATGTTTGGAATTATAACCTTCGGCGTTAACGGTATTGTTTAACCTTACCGGCTGTTGCCATACACTGCTTACCAATTGACTAAAGTAAATGGCCGACACAGTTTTTCCATCTTTTTTATACCAGCGGGTTAGGTACATTTTAGTACCGGTAGCATCAAGAGAAGGCGTAGCATACTCAATTTGTCCTTCTTTATCAAACACGTTGAAATTGGTAGCAAGCACTTTAGTTGAATCGAGTATGGCCGAACTGTAGATCCTGTTAGTAAAAAACTTATCCTTATCAACCATGCGCGAGGAAGTAAACCAATACCTGCCCAAATTCACGGTAAGGGCATAATCGCCCTGGTCTTTATTCAAAAACACCAAAGGAGATACATCAACAGCGCGCGGATGCTCCAGTTGCTTCAACGCGTACTCGCAGGAAGCTATTTCTTTATTGGCAAATACGGCATATTTAGCGTCAGGGTTACTGCCTGCAAACTGCTTTAACTGCACCAAAGCATCATCATACTTCCCGTTTGCCTGTAAGCAGATACCATACCAGAGCGGGGTTAAAGGATATTGCTCTAATGACCCGTCGTTACTCATTTTAGCATACCAGATGGTAGCATCGGTATAATCCTTATATAGCCTGTATGATTCGGCAAGGCGATAAGTTATATATTGATTGGTAGCTTCCTTTTTTGAGCTGCTTTTTCTAACCGGAGAAACAGGCACACTGTTTTTTGATTCAACGGTTGTACCATCGGCAATGTGTTTATAATAATAGGCGGCTGTATAATATTCATGCCTGTTAAAAGCAGTGTCGGCCAAAGCCCTGTAATTTTTTGCCTGCCCAAATGAAACCGCCGGAAAAAACGATAATAAAAAATAAGGTAATAGTTTCTTCATATTATATCCTTGGACAAATTGGAGCCGGAGAATCGGTATAGCGACTAAATATATAGCTTATTGATAATTCAAAACCACCACGGCCAGATGTAACTGCGCGAAGGCCTGAAGTATTAAAATCATAGCTGGCACCTATAACCATCTGGCGTATATGGTAGCCAACGTTAGCAATTGCAGCGTCCTGTAACCGTATCATACCACCAAGTACAAGGCCGTTATCGTCAGCAAACTTAAGCTCAGAGTAAAGGCCGAAAGCTTTGATCTCTCCCTGCCCCTGTTTTATATAAACAACATTAGGGATCAAATCAAAAAAATCAGATGCTTTAAGGCGAAGCCCACCATGTGCGGTAAACCGCATAGGCAACTTACTATTGATACCTCCTGCTGCAAAAGGATCTGTTACATCATTAATGTGGTTGATACTAAGGCCTCCAAACAAATTGGCTTTGTTCATCGGGTCGGCATTATAATAATAGATACCGGCACCTGCATCAAATACAGTTTTTGACGAATAGCCAAAGTTTTCAAAATTGGGAAGTGTTGGATCGAAGCCTGTATTAGGGTCGTATTGATTATCAGACTGGAGCTTGCCCGGATCAAAGCTGCGGCTGATAACGCCCGCCTGTAAACCGAAATGCAATCGCTGGTTTCCATCGTCAGACAAGGTGATGCCATACCCGAATGAGCCATAAGCCGTAAAGTAATTATATCCGGCTGTACCCGCCTTTTGATCAAGGATATTCAGACCGATACCCACCTTATCCGTTGGTTTAAAATCGGCCGATACCCCGGCTGTGCGATAGCCATTGCTAATGTTTGCCCACTGATCGCGGAAGTTGGCAGATATGCGCGTATCGCCGTCAAAAACGCCGGTAAGTGCAGGGTTTAACCAAAGAGGATAAGCGTAATATTGTGAAAAATGCGGGTCAACCTGCGCCTTCACTGTTCCTATAGCTGCAAACTGCAGCGCTATGGTAATTATAAGTAGTAGTTTCTTCATCGTAATAGCGTAATTGTTCCTTTTTTACTCAATTGCGCCCCGTTATTCATTGTTGCTTTTAAATAGTATACATATACGCCCACTGGCATTAATGAGCCTTTAAAATAGCCATCCCATCCTTTGTTAACATCGGTTGATGTAAAAAGCAATTGCCCCCATTGGTCGTAAACATAAAAGGAAAGCGTGGTTATATTTTTGCCATGCACATAAATAATATCGTTGTTGCCGTCGCCGTTAGGCGTAAAATTATTGGCCACATATATCACGTTATTATTGTCGATAGTGGAAGCCGTAACCGCGGCCGAAGCTTCGCTGAGCGTACATGACGTAGCACCCAAAGCCTTAACCTTAATGGTTACCGACTGGTTAATGTCAAGGCCTGTCACTTTATGCGTTAAACCGCTGCTGCCCGAACTTGGCTCAGCATATGTTAAACCGTTATCGGTACTTACCTGGTAGCTGGTAGCACCATTCACAGCACTCCACTCAAAAGTTATGCTTGATGAAGTTACCTCACCAACAGTAACCACAGGCGCGTCAAGCGGCTTGGTCATTTGTACCTGAACTGCAGTCCTTCCGTTGCTATTACATCCGGTGCTATTGGTAGCCTCTACATAATAATTCGTTGCAGCACTTAAGTTACCAGTAACATAGGTATTGCCTTTTGCAAGCAGGTTACCGCCGGTTGGTGCGTCATACCATGATATCACCGCCGCGGCATCTGATGATGAAGCTGACAATGTAGCACTTGTACCCGGACAGATAGAAGTGCCAGAAGTGCTTACAGTAACAACCGGCAAGGTAACCACAGATAAGCTCACTGTACCCCGTGCCGAAGCGCTGCATCCTGTAGCGTTTACGGCCTGTACATAATAAGTTGCTGCCGATGTTATATTACTGATTACATAACTGGTTCCGGTATGTAAAATATTAGCATCGGTTGCACTGCTGTACCAGTTGTAAACAACACCACTTTGTGCATTTTGTATGGTAACTGTTGTTGTAGAACCGGAACAAACGCTAACTGTGCTTTGTGCAAATTGCGGCACAGCAGGCAATGCCGTAACTGTTACATTTATGGTTGTTAGCTGGCTTCCGCAAGTGCCGTTTGAGGCCTCAGCATAATAACTTTTACCTGCATTTAAAACAGGAGTGGTGAAGGATGTTCCCGTAGCAAGCACCGTAGTTTTAGCAGGCGAATCATACCAGTTAACGGTTAATCCAGCCGGCGGTGCACCAACCGACAAGGTGACCGAAGTACCCTGGCAAATAACTACACTTGATGCTGTGGGAGATGGTGCGGTTGGAGGTACTGAAACCTTAAAACTGATCACATTACTAACCAATGGAGTTGTACATGCGCCCGATGATGCCACGCGGCGGTAGTAAGTATCCTTATTTAAAACAGGCGGATCATAATTCTTCGATGTTGCCCCGGTAATATCAGTAAAGGTTACATTATCCAATGATGATTGCCATTGATATGAAAAAGTACCATCTCCGCCGGTAGCTGTACTGCCGGTAATAGACGTAGGGTTTCCTGTACTACAGAATTGAACAACTGCCGGTGTAGTGATCGTATTATTTGCCACTGCCCTAATGGGTCTTACCGTAACATCGTAAAATGAATCATAAGCAATAACACCACCGGTAGTGGTTTGTCTGCGCAAACTGTACACTATGCTTGTTGCCGAATTATTTGTTAGCGATGATGTTATGTAATCTTTTTGCGTATTGGTTGATGGCGCGTTTACCCAATTACCATTACTGTTTATTTGCCAGAGATAACTACCCGGTGTTGGAGTTTTTATATCACCATTAAGTACAGCCGCTGCGGCAGAGCAAATGGTAATTGCCTGCAGAGGTGCAGCCGTCAAACGGAATCCTGCAAATCGCATTTCAGCGGATCGCGCCTCTATATTAACGGGTAAGGGGGATTCAAACGTTCTGCTAAAAGCGGCGAACGGAAAAAAGAACAGGCAAAACATTGCCCATAAAAGGGTTTTATACAAACGTGCAGGCTCAGGGTGCATAGCTTAAATTAACGGATAATGATAATAATTATCTTTCATATTATTAAACTTTCAGAATATTTTAATCGCCAACAAAGCAATTCCAGGGTCAATCAGAATCGATTTAACTTAATCGGTTGTGTTAATTAATTACTTTATTGTTAATTCAGGTTTATTAATAACGTTGTATCTCAACGGTATCCTCAACTCTTTTACGATAGGATTAATTATAATGTTCACATTATCAAAAAACTTTCAAACGGTACTTTACAGCAACTGAAGTTGTTACAAATCCTCATTGGTTAAAAGCATGGGCATATCCGGATACATGCCTAACCTAAGGATAGTTCAAAGGTAATCTGCCCGGTCCAGGTGCAGGCAATACCGAAGTATTAACTTCTGAAGCAGGTAAACGCTGTTGGTCAAACAACACAAACGGAAATAGGGATAAAGCTTTGTTAAGAGTTTTGGGCATACAATATTGTGAAAGGTTAGGATACTTTAGCACTCAACACAACCTGATCAAACTTTTTTCAGGATTCGATCAAATATGACGTTAATATCTTCTGAAATTTTTAAAGTGTATGCCAGAAACACATAAATCACTCCGATGATCCCCGAACGGTAAACCATATCTGCAAACACATTCTTTAAAGGCGGCAGGTAAAGGCCGATGAGCAGGCAAACCGTAAAGATCAACAATATATAAAGATGCGCTTTTGCAAACGGCTGCAGGTTAAACTTAACCTTAACAAACAGCCAATAAGCAAAGTTTAACGCAAACATGGTGATCAGGTATGCCAACGCAGCGCCCATTATACCTATTCGCGGAATCAGGATCCAATTTGATAACACACAAAGCCCTACAGCCGAAACAATAAAAACAGTAGTAAGCCTGTAGTATTTGGATAGGTTCATGATATAACCATTCAAACCGCCTGTCATATCAACCAAAAACGCCACTCCAACTACAATAAACACATTAAAATAGCTGGTATAATCATGTTTGTACAACAACATGATGATAAACTGCTTGTTAATAACCAAGCCGATAAAAAGCAGGCAGCCAATGAGCATCTGTACTACCGACGTTTTGTAATAGATTTTACCAATTTTGGCCAGGTCATTGGTAGCCCATGACTGGGCTATGATCTGTAACGAGGTACGGCTCAATGCTTTGGCCGGTAAGCTTATAACTACAGCGATGGCGAAAAACGTACCATAAATACCCACATAAGCGAATGACTCTTTGGTTAGTACGCTCAGCATCAGCGTATCAAGGTTCTGGATCATTACAAATGAGCTGCCGCTTAGTACGGTAAAAATGCCATAATTTAAAAATGTTTTGCGTTCGCCCATCAATTGCGGACTAATTGCAGAAAACTTAAAGTGACGGCCTTTGCCGATATAGGCAACCAACACCAGCACAGCAACCAAGTTAGCCGTTATATATATCATCAAAAAGCCATGATAGTCAACCAGCTTAACCGCTATTAATAAAACGCCGGCAGTTGTGAACAAACGTACCCCTACCTCGCGCAAAAAAGAGGATAACACATTTTTGAATACCGTAAGCGCCATATTCTCCAGCACGGAAAACACCAGCGTAAAAAGCGACAAAGGAATAAGGTAATAAAAGTACCTCGTAAGCAGCTGCGCACCATTTTTACCCTTATAATAACTAATGATTGAATCTTTAAAAACTACAAAAAGCACAGTAATGATCACGAACCCGACCAGGCTCCAAATAGTAACAAAAGACGCAAAGCCGCCGTGTTTCTTGTCGTCGCTGCGATAGTACGGGAAATATTTAAGAATGATATTGGCAATACCTAATCCGGCAACCTGGGCATAAAGTACCGAGATGGTTCCCATTAAAGTAAAAAAACCGATCTCCTCGATGGTAATAATCCGCTGAAAGAGAATGATCAGGTTAAGAAAGCCCAGGGCAACGCCAGCATATAATATGAGGCTGTTAAAAAATCCCTGTTTTTGTAATAGGTTCATTAAATACTGTTATTTATAATTTCGTCAAGCGACGCAATGCGCTTATTTATATCGTAATTTCGGGCTATATGCTCATGAGCAGCTAATCCCATTTTCGCAGCCAGTTTTACATCGCCCGCTATACTGATCATTTTAGCTGCCATATCAGCTACATCGTGCTCTGGCACCAGGAAACCGGTTATGCCGTCTAAAACAGCCTCCTTTATACCGGCATGTGCCGTACTCACTATAGCCAACCCCGACGATGCGGCTTCAAGAATGGTATTTGGAGTGCCCTCCATATCCCCATCAGGCGCTGTAACAGAGTGCTGCACAAAACAACGTACTTTTTCCATAAGCTCGCGGATCCCGGCAGCTGTCATTACACCGGTTAACGTTACACTATCGGTAAGGTTGAGTTCTGATATCAGCTGCCTGGCATCATCAAAAAGAGGTCCATCACCTACCATCCATAAACGCGCCTCCGGAAAATGCCCAAGCACCTCCTTAAAAGCACGGATAACAGACAGTGGCGATTTTTTTTCAACAAAGCGGCCAACCGATAAGAAATAAGGGTTTGAATTTGATATATCTATCAACGAGAATTTAGCTCCGTCAACACCATATGGATTAAGATGTATTTTTGATGCCGGAGCTCCTATCTTTTTTAAGGATTCGACCATATCGTTTGACACCGCAACAATTGCCGACGCATAATCGAAGGCTTTACGATAAAGTGGCAGATATTTGGCAATGGTTGGTTTATGGTGCGCATCGGCACCATGAAAATGGATAACCAACGGAACACCTGCCATTTTACATGCTGAAGCAATCATTGCACCTACCATACCATATTCGGCAAGTACAACATCAATATTATTGTTTTTAAAATAAGCAACAAGAGCCCTTGTACGAACTCCTATCTCCTTTTTTTTAAAAAGCTTTTTTTGTAAAAGATAAACTAATAATGACAGTTTTGAACGGATAAGAAATCTCCCGTGATTGTCATACAGCGGAAAGTCGCCACCATATAGTACTTTTTTATTCCCCTTTAACCTGTCAATATGCGCCTGAATAAAGGTTTCGGAAAAAGCGTCTTTATTGGGCTTTATGATACAAAGGTTAAATTTTTCCATTACACGGTATCCACATTTTTTTGTGCGACAACCACATAAAGTGAGGCATCACGATCGCGCTGAGGCTGTGAGTGTATCTTATCAAACAAACGGATAAAACTTTGCATTACCAACGCAAATGGCGGGGCCAGAAATTTGGGCAGCTTTAACAATATGGCATCCTGAAAAAGCTGGATCCCACTTGCTGCAAGTCCCATGATGCCATGAAACGATGTGATTTTGAACCCTTCTGCTTCAATAGTTTTACGCAAACCAGCACTTGTCCATCTCCAGTAATCATAAGGAGTTGGATGATAGTACCAATAGCCATGTGTTGTGCATATAATACTACCACCTGGTTTTAAAACACGCAAGGCCTCAGAAAGATAGCTGTGCGGTGAATCAACATGCTCAAGCACCTGGTTTGAGAGAATGATATCGCAAAAGTTATCCGGCAAAGTGGTTTTGCTATCGTAATCAATATGATAATCGGCCAGCGGGTTAATATCCAGGTCAACACCGATATATTTACCAACCATAGGTTCAATAACCGACTTGTAAGGCATGTCTCCGCAGCCAAAATCAACAAGGACAAGGTCTTTATCAACAGCAGTTAAATCCTGTATTACTTTTAAAGTTGCATTGCGCAGCTTTGTTAAATGTACATATCGTGTTGAAAAAAGGGTTGGGTTTAGCCTGCTGTTACGAGTCATATCCGCCAAAAATACATGTTTTTTGCTGATTGTTAAAAATACTTACCTGCGTTACCCTAACACCTTTCCAGAAACAATAAAAGCTGTTGTTAAACAGTGAAAAAAACAGTAAATCTTAACTGAAAACAGCACGATGGTGTATAAAATATGCAGATTGCTTATGCTCTTAAAAATGAAAGGACCAATGTATCAGCCACTGGTCCTTTCATTTTTAAGCTACCGGTATAGCTTTTTAATATTTTTTTGATACAAACAGTTTATGGATCTCATAAGCACTTAAAGCTCTGTGATAAATTCTTACTTCATCCATAGAACCGCGTACAAAGTACCCTTCCCCTGAAACCCCAGGGTTATCGCGCCCAATATACAGGTCGGCATCTGTGTTCATGTTAGGTGACGGCATATTGTTTGTTATGGTATCAAGTGTGCCGTCAACATAGATGCTCAGCTGATGTTTGGACAAATCGTAAACATTGGTAACTAAATGCCATTGATTTAAACTAATTACCTGAGTTCCGCGGGCAGCGGCACTGCCACCGCCTGTACCGTAAGTTACTATACCCAATGTTGAAAACCCATAGCCCGTGATACCCCAGGCCCATCCGTTTTCAACACCTGAATAATGCTTTGTTAGCAGATTAACACCGTACGAGTAATTGTATTGATCTAACTTAACCCAGGTACTTAATGTAATATTTGTATTGCTTAAACGTAATGCCTGATTATCGTTTACAACAATATAACTGCTCGATCCATTAAAATAGAAAGCACTGTTTGCGTTCCCGAACCTATCAGTTGTCGACGATATATCATTAGCTTTGCCGTTATTTTTATAAGGCGAAAAATCGTTAAGGTTATTATTAAAAGGGTAGTACGCCAGCAAGCCAATACTTAAACTGTCCTTAACCGTTACTAAGCAAGTGGCTGTTTTTGTTTTGGCAGAATCAGTAACTGATACTTTTGAGGTACCTTCATTCTTAACCGTGATCTTTCCTGTTTTAGAAACAGATACTATCGAAGTATCAGACGATTGCCATGAAAATTTTGAGGTATCAAATGAAACAGGATCTACTTTCAAATCCATTTGCAATACGTTACCAATGTAAGCGGTTAAAGTATCAGTGATGGTTATATTTTGGAGCTTTACAGGCTGGGGAGTGGGATTGCTTAACTCTTTGTGGCAGGAAGAATAAACAGCAATGGCTATCAAAGCCAACAAAAAAGTGGTTCTTTTTTTCATGTAATAAGGTTTGAGGCGCAAAGTTATATAAATTTACCAACAACGGCAAAAAATACAAAAGCGTGATCTTGTTCAAAGATCAATACAAATTGATGGCAAAAAATCAAATTAAAACTGCTAATTGGCCGTTTTAACCGCGCTGGCTGCAGCAGCCTTCTTCTTTGCTGCTGTCTTTGTAGTAACCAATACAACACCATTTGCCGCCTTTTCGCCGTAAATGGCTACAGCGGTTTTATCTTTTAACACATTTATTTGTTCAATATCGGTCGGATTAATCTTATTCAATGATGAGCCCTGGGCCAGAGCTACCCCATCGATAATAATTAAAGGTGCCGATTTACTATTGTACCCGTCACCAAGGATTATATGGGATTTTGTGGTGTCAGTAATCACTCTGCCGGTATAAATTACCTGATTAGTGTTGGATGGATTTACAACGGCACCCGTTTTATTTTCACCGGGTTTCGCCGGTTTACTATCGGCAAGCGAAAAGCTTATCGGAACAGAATACTGCACTTTTACCGGCTTCCCGTTCTGAATGCCCGGTTTCCAGGCCGGCGATATGCCGAGCACTCTTACAGCTTCTTCGTCGCAACCTGACCCTATCCCCCTCAAAACCTTCATATCTGATAACGATCCGTCTTTTTCAACAACAAAAGTTATGATCACTCTCCCCTGAACATTATTATCGCGGGCGACCTTTGGGTATCTAACATTAGTTGCCAAAAACTTGCCAAAAGCCTCTATTCCTCCGGGAAATTCGGGCACCTGCTCAACTGATGTGAATACAGGATCAGATCCGGATTGAGCCGAAGCTATAGAGAATGTCGGTGTAATAGTTTTTGTTGTGTCTGCGTCAGGAGCAAGTGCAAAGTTGATAGGCACGGAATACTGCACCCTTACCGGGCGATTGTTCTGCATACCGGGTTGCCAATGCGGCGATAGTTTTATCACTCTTAAGGCTTCATTATTCAGATCGTCGGTGATCCCCCTTACAACTCTTTCGTTTGAAAGCGAACCATCCTTTTCAACAACAAAAGTAATGATCACTCTGCCCTGGATCTTTTGCTCACGGGCAGTAGCAGGATATTTAATATTGCTTGCCAGGAATTTGCCGAAAGCTTCCAGCCCACCCGGAAATTCGGGCACACGGGCAACCGCGGTATAAACCGGCGTAGTATCGGCAAGGAGCCTTTCATCAACTTTTGGAGGGTCATCAATAGTTATTTCGGTTACCTTGCTGGCCGGGGTCGAAAAAACTTTATCGGCATTGGTGTTTATCACTGAAATGGTATCACTGTTATTGATCGTTGCCGACGAAAGGACCATCATCAAAATAAACAAGGGCGCCGAAAGCCCATATTTAATGAGCGCCATCCGGTGCGAGTTATTTTTTTGCAGCATAATAATACGCTCTTTCAACAGGCTTTTATTAAAAAACGAATTAACCAGGTCGTGGGTAGGTGTATGGAATGTCTGGCTTAAAAGCAACATGGCATAATCGGCCTTATCAGTACCTGCTTCAACGGCATGCCTGTCTGCTATAAACTCGTGAATATGTTTTATTGCACGGCGATAGAAATAAACTATCGGATTAAACCAGTTAATGATCATCACCAGTTCAACCAGCAGCACATCGGCCGAATGCCATTGTTTGGCGTGCACATCTTCATGGGTCGCTATTGCTTCATTAGCTTCACCATCGGCATTTAATTTTACCTTTTTGAAAAAGGAGTAGGATACCGGGGATTCGGGCTGGCTGATCACCTTTTTTAGTTTGAACAGCTGCCATATCAATCTCCCTGATAAAAATGCAATACCCACTACATATACCAAAAACAATATTTGCCCTATGCTAACGGGCGATTCTTCTATCGGTTTAAAGTGATAAACCAGCACCGGGCTGCTGTACAGGGTATATTTTACCTGCTGGGTAATGAACAGGTTTTGTATCCAGTTGGCTTGTATAACCGGGATCATAAATGATAACAAAGCGGCACTTACCAGGTAAAGCCTGTTAAGCTGAAAAAAGGTTTCTTTACGAAGCAACAGCACATAAAACCCGTAAAACAGCAACAGGTATATGTTTACCAGTAATAAATATTGCCACCAGCTCATAACTATTTTTCTTTTAGTTTTTCAATCAGTTTCATGATCTCATCGGCCTCTTTCAGGTCGATCTTTTCTTTCTTTACAAAAAATGAAAACATGCGGTTAACAGAGTTGTCAAAATAACCGCTCAGCAATTTATCTGTAGCAAAATTCTGGTATTGCTCCTTGCTGATCACCGGGTGATATTCATGGCTTTTGCCAAACGCTTCATGCCCAACAAAGCCTTTTGTTTCCAGGATCCGGATAATTGTCGATACGGTATTGTAAGCGGGCTTAGGCTCGGGTAACTGCTCGATAACGTCTTTAACATACCCTTTTTTTAACTGCCAGAGCACTTGCATGATCTGCTCTTCGGCTCGGGTTAACTCTTTAATTTCCATGTGCGTACTTTTAAATTAATACCTCGTGTATTAATATATCCAATTGGTTTAACTAAGGTAAGAGATGTATTTTTAATTTGCAACTAAATTTTTAGTTATTAATTTCTTAAACTTTAAATCATCATATTCGTTGTGTTGTTCACACTCAATTATAAATGAATATAACCTTCCATGGTGCTGCCCGTAACGTAACCGGCAGCAAGCATTTACTCCGTTTAAACAATGGTACCAGCATATTATTAGACTGCGGCATGTTCCAGGGCCTCGGCGAACAAACCGAAGAAATGAACGAGCATTTCGGGTTTAACCCCAAAGGTGTTACGCACATGATCCTTTCGCACGCGCATATTGATCATTGCGGTTTGATCCCACGGTTGGTTGCCGAAGGCTTCGACGGGAATATTTACTGTACCTCTGCCACGATGGACCTAACCCGCATCCTGCTGCTCGATTCGGCAAAGATCCAGACACAGGATACCGAATATGATAATAAGCACCGTGCCCGTAAAGGCCTACCCCTGCTCACTCCTTTATATACCGAAGATGATGTAATGGAGGCCCTGCGCCTGTTTAAAATTGTTGAATATGGGGAAGAATTTGCAATTACTCCTGAAGTGAAATTTAACTTTACCGATGCCGGGCATATCTTAGGCAGTGCGGCGGTACACATCACGGCAACCGAAAACGGGAAGGACACGCATATTACTTTTAGCGGAGACGTTGGCCGCTATGGCGATCTGCTGCTGAAAAGTCCGCAAACTTTTGAGCAGGCCGATTATATCCTGCTCGAATCGACCTATGGCGATTCATTGCATAAAGAGCTTGGGCCAATTGAAGAGTCATTATTAGAGATCATTAAGCAAACCTGCGAGGTTAAAAAAGGCAAAGTGATCATTCCTGCATTTAGTGTAGGCCGCACACAGGAATTACTGTATGCCTTAAACAGCCTTGAATTAAAAGGTACGCTGCCGGATATTCCTTATTATGTAGATAGCCCGCTATCTGAAAAAGCAACCCAGGTGCTGATGAACCACCCGGAGGTTTATAATAAAAACGTACAGGAAGTTTTAAAAACCGATGCCAATCCTTTTGGCTTTAAAGGCCTACGTTTTATTGAAAGTGTGGAAGAATCAAAGGCGCTGAACAATGATCCGCGGCCATGCGTTATCATCTCTTCATCGGGGATGGCCGAAGCCGGGAGGGTGAAACACCACATCAAAAACAATATCAACAGTCAAAAGAACACCATTTTAATGGTTGGCTATGCAGAACCAAATTCATTAGGCGGCAGGTTATTGCGGGGCGATCATGAAGTACATATTTTTGGCGAGATGTACGCGGTTAAGGCCGAAGTACGTTCCATCAAATCAATGAGTGCCCACGGCGATTATGACGATCTGCTCCATTTCCTGGCCTGCCAGGACCCAGCGTTAGTGAAAACAGTATTCCTTGTTCACGGTGAGTATGATGTGCAGCAGCATTTTGCCGGGAAACTTAAAGCACATGGGTTTCATCATGTTGAGATCCCGTATCAGCATCAGAAGATAAATTTGGAGTAGGGATATGCAATTATTTTGAAATTAATTATCAAATCGTCATTGCGAGGCACGAAGCAATCCCCAACTTACAGGGCGGATTGGCGGAGTCTCTCTGCCACTTTGGGATTGCTTCGTGCCTCGCAATGACGACTTTTAGACCGTACCCTTTCTATCCAATTATTTCCCAATCTGCTTAATTACCGCAATAATATCCTCCTCACCAAAGGTAGCTTCAGCATCCTGATAAGTTTGATAAGCCGTTTTACCCAGCGGAGTAGCGAGGCCAAGGTCTTTAGCCAGGCGCAGGTCTTTGGCGATATGTTTTAATGCAAAAGCTGCGCTATAGTTATTATTAACAATGGCATCGCCCTTTATTTTAATGAAAGGACTGCCTAATGCGCTGTTTCCGATCAGCGTAGTCAGCGCTTCGGCATTGATACCATTTTGCTGGGCCAGTGTCACGGTTTCGGCGAGGCCTTGCGCAACAATACCAAGCAGGGTATTAATGGCCAGTTTGGCCATATTGCCGGCACCGGTATCACCCACCAGCATAACCAGTTTGCCCATTTTTTCCAGGATAGGTTTAGCCTGTTCGAATGCCACGGCCTCACCTCCAACCATAATAACCAGCGCGGCATCTTCCGCTTGTTTTACACTGCCGGATACCGGAGCATCCAGGTAATGATTGCCTTGTTCCTTACAAATTGCGGCCACATCCTTACTGATTGCCGGCGAAACGGTACTCATGTTAACAATGATCTTACCGCTCGCTTTTGCTGCCAGCAAACCTTCATCACTGTAAAAAATATCATTGATAGCCTTATCGTCAGACACCATGATAATAACAACATCAGCATCTTTCAACAATAAAGCAGGTGATGCCGCCGTACCGATACCCTGCGCTTTAAATACCTCTTCTTTATCCTTGCTCCGGTTGTAAACACTAAGCGGATACCCGGCTTTGATCAATTGCTGCGACATAGGGATCCCCATTTTCCCCAATCCTATCCATCCTGTTTTTACTGTATTCATGGTAGCTATTTGATTTTTGATTTATATAGATTTTATTGATAGTAATTCCCAGTCCGATGCTATTCTGTTTTATTGTCCAATAAAGTTCGGCAGTAAATTGCCACAAGCATTTAACAAATGGTAAAAAACGTGGTTTGTTTAGATTTAACCTCAGCGAATATTTTTACGGATCCGGCTTAACGATTGTGGGGTTACTCCCAGGTAAGATGCGATATCTGTTAATGGAACCCTCAAAGCCACCTCCGGCTGACGCTCTAAAAATAACCGGTACCGCTCGGACGAGTCGTAACCAAGATAGGTATTCCGGGTTTTTATTTTCTCCATGAGCGTATGCTGTGAGATCTGATCGATCATACCTTTGAGGTAAGGCAACTTTTCATATAAAGCCAGCAGATTATTTTTACTGATAACCAGTAGTTCCGTATCGCAGGCTGCCTGGATACTTTCTTCGGCAATCATGTTGTTATTGAAACTGTACAGGATAGTGCAAAACTGGTTCTCTTTTAAAAAGAAATAGGTAACCTCATTCCCCTTATCGTTTTGCGCCATAATGCGCAGCACGCCATTGGTAATAAAAAACAATTGCCGTGCTACACTTTTCAAAGGCAATAGCGTATCTCCTTCTTTAACCCTCATCAGCTCAAAGGCTTTTACAATGAGTTCCTGATCCTCAAGCAGAATAGGTTTTAACTGCTGTAAGCGGGCAATGAGTTGCTGTTGCATGATACAAATATCAGATAAATAGGTATGGTAGAAGCAAAAAGTATCATAAAAACGTCATTGCGAGGTACGAAGCAATCCCCTATAAGCAGGTACGCCCTGTATAGTTCGCGATTGCTTGGTGCCTCGCAATGACGAGGTGGATAGAAACGGGTAAGTTTAATAACTCGCCTGCCCTATCTCCAGCTTGCTGATCTTACCATCAACACCAATCGTAAACTTAAAATAGGTTTTAAAATTGCCCCATTGGTCACTGTGAAATTTTCCATAAACGTGCAGACCGTTTTGTTCGACTTTATCAATACTGGTAAAACGTTCATGACCCAAAGCCTTTTCAAAAAAGCTTTTAAAGTTCATTTTGTTGCCATCGTCAAAAAGCAGGGCATCGTTGGTGAATAACCCAAACCAGGCTTGTTTATTCCCACCTTGCAGAGCGTCAATGGCTTGTTTTACTACCGGATTAGTCAATTTTTCGGTATTCATGGTATTGATATTTTGTATGGTTGAGGCAGGTGCCTTTGCAGCCTGAGCGTTTACAGATGAAGTAATTAATGTGCCGTATATGATATAATGATTAAGCGTTTTCATGACAGGGTAGATGTATAAATCACATAATACTGTTTTTAAATCCTGTTAAATACAGGCATCAGATTATAGCTATGACTACAACCTGATGCCTGATGTTACTAAACTGATAATTAATTTGTTGCGCCGCCGTTCACCAGCAAATGCTGACCGTTTACAAATGATGAGAGATCGCTGGCGAAAAACTCGGCCACATTGGCCACATCTTCAACTTCGGCCAGGCGTCCCATCGGACAACTGTCAAGTAATTGTTTCCTTAATGCCGGGTAGCTATCAGCTTCGGCAAAGATACCTGAATGATCAACAGCAAATGGTATAATGGAGTTAACTGTTACACCACGGTGACCAATCTCTTTTGAAAGGATATCAACCAGGTAGCGTGGGGTAGTTTTGCTGCCGCCATACACAGCCATTCCGGGTACAGGGAACGAGGTTGTACTTGAAGCGATGTAAATGATCCGGCCATTGTCTTCCACATTTTTAGCTGCCTGCTGCATGGTGAAGTAGGTGCCTTTAGTGTTGATGCCGAATACGCGGTCGAACTGTTCTTCAGTAAAATCAGTCACAGGTGTTTCAACTAATTCGATGCCTGCATTGGCAACTACAATATCTATTTTACCAAATGCTGCTTTGGCTTCAGCAAACAGCCTCTCAATATCGGCAACCTTGCTTACATCGGCCTGCACGGCAATTACCTTTGCCCCCATTGCCTTGATGTTGCTTACCACTTCATCGGCCGATGCTTTGTCACGTGAATAGTTGATCACGATATCGGCGCCTAATGCTGCATAACGTTCTGCAATTGCTTTACCTAAACCACGGGCTGAGCCGGTTATTACTGCTACTTTATTATTTAATGAGTTCATGATTTTGTTTTTTTGATTTCACCGATGAGGATTGATTTCACCGATACTTGATTTCTAATTTATTTTTCTTGATTTCTTGATTCCTGGCGTCTTGACTCCTGATCTCTTGCTTCTCAATTAATTAAGCCATTGCACCATTTAACCCGATATTTTGTGCGCTGATCCATTTAGCATCGTCGCCGGCCAGGAAGGCTACTGTTTTAGCGATATCTTCAGGTTCGCCGATACGGTTAAAGGCTGAGAGCGATGCCAGGCGATCTATAATCTCCTGCGGTTTGCCTTTGGTGAACAGCTCTGTATTGGTAGGACCAGGAGATACTGTGTTTACATTAATGCCTCTTGCGCCAACTTCTTTGGCAAATACGCGGGTTAATTGTTCAACCGCACCTTTGGTTGCTACATAAGTGCTATAGGTTGGCATCATAACGCGGGTAGTGGTTGATGAAAAGTTAATGATACTGCCACCATCGGCTAATTTGGTAGCGGCCTCACGCATGGTATTGAATGTACCGCGAACGTTGATATCAAACTGGCGGGTAAAATCCTCGTCGGTGGTATCTTTTAAAAGTTTGGTAATCATGATGCCGGCGTTGTTCACCAGTACATCTATTTTGCCGTAATGGGCTATCGCTGCGTCAAACATGGCTGCTACTTCTTCCGCTTTGCTAACGTCGGCCTGTAAGGCAATGGCGTCGCCGCCTTGTTGTTTGATTGCGTTTACGGTTTGGTCGGCAGCTTCTTTACCGCCTGCATAATTGATAATTACTTTAGCGCCTTCGACTGCTAATTTGTGTGCTACCGCTGCACCGATGCCCCTTGAAGCGCCGGTTACTAATACTACTTTTGATGCTAATGTGTTCATGGTTTCCTTTGTTTGTTTTGTTAATGTTTTTGTTGTCGTTGATTGACAATACAAAGGTGGCAAGAGCATGGCCCCTGAATGATACACATATCAAAGCATTACTTACGAATATTTAAGATTAGGTATTTTGTAACTGGGCGATGGTGTGTTTAGGTTGGTGAGTCAACTTAAACTCGCAGAGTACCCAACAATTCACCGAATGAATGGCGTAGACATCAGGGTCCTCTGCGAGAGACCCTGATGGAACAAGAAACTGATTTTGGCTAAAGCCTCACGGAGTTGAACATAATCCCGTCGGTTTCAACCGACGGAACATTAAGGTACACATGGGGCTTTAGCCAAATCCGCCTTACCAGAAACGCCGGCTATGCTATACTCGCATGCCCCTTCCTGAACAATACCGGCGAAGTATCAGTATGCTTTTTAAAGTAATTACTGAAATGAGTAGCCTCCGTAAAGCCCAGGCGAAAAGCGATCTCTTTAATGGATAGCTTAGAATTTTGCAAGAGTGCCTTGGCTTCGGCAATGGTTTTTTCGGCTATCCAGGTGCTAATGGTTTTACCGGTTTTTATTTTAATGACCGTACTCAGGTAATTGGGATGAAGACTTTGTGCATCGGCATAATCCTGTACACGGAAAGCCTGTTCGGCAACGCCGCTGCTCAGGTCGCGGTAATGTTTTTCGAGCAGGCGTTTAAAATTCTTTACTATTTCGGAGCTCCGGTTACCTTCATAAATCGGGTTATAATCCTTCCAGAAATACTCTTTGAATTTTAACAGCACCACCACAAACAGGTTGCCGATAATACGGTAACGATACGGACTATTTGAATGATACTCTTTTAATATCTGGTGATACAAAATATCAAATTCTTCAAAAACTTCGGGACTAAGCACACGGGCCGGGAACGTTTCGGCCAGCAG
>Ga0163162_10001108_pt1 | contig 24991 bp, 21 predicted proteins | sample S55metaG_FD_115310 | JGI IMG/M metagenome (GOLD analysis project Ga0163162, IMG submission 115310) | Switchgrass rhizosphere microbial communities from Kellogg Biological Station, Michigan, USA - S5-5 metaG | ecosystem: Host-associated > Plants > Roots > Rhizosphere > Soil | place: USA... | reverse complement strand
TCTAACACTCAAAATAAACCAAATCAGTGATACTCATGACGTTTAAACAATTATCTCACAAAGGCGCAAAAATAAAGCAATCGATTGCGTTGGCTCTTTTGCTCATAACTTGTATGCCTGCTATGGCAGCTGTCAAATCTTTTAAGAAAGCCGTCGACGGCGTTACTTTTACGCTCGACAAAGGTTTGATGAAAATCCTCATTCGCAAGGACGATCTCATCGAAGTTAAATACACCATCTTTGATGCTTTTGAAACCAAACCCTCATTAGTGGTTAATAACAAATGGCTGCAGCATTCGGTTTACCAGGTTGCAGATAGTAAAGCTGAAGTGGTTATTACTACGGCAAAGCTGAAAATAAGGGTTAATAAAGCCACTAACGCAATCACCTATACCGATTTGAAAGGTAACCTGATCACTGCCGAAGATAGCGACAATAAATCCCTTACTGCGGCTACTATCGCCGGGATCAATACTTACAACGTTACCACACAATTTACATCGCCAAAGGATGAGGCTTTGTTTGGACTGGGCTGTCATCCGCTGGATTCTATGTCCATCAATTATAAAGGCCGTAACCAGGACCTTGCCATTAAATATCTTACCGGCGCTATCCCCGTGATGCTCTCAACGAGAGGCTATGGTTTAATGTGGGATAACTATTCAGCCAGTAATTTTTATGGTGCTGAAGCCGACAATACCAAATTCAAATACGTATCTGAAAGCGGTAAGCAGGTTGACTACTTCTTTTTCTACGGCCCCGGCTTTGATCATATCATCGATCTGTACCGTACCGCCACCGGCAAAGCGCCGATGTTTGGTAAATGGGCTTATGGTTTGTTTCAATCACAGGACAGGTACTTGAGCGAGGATGAGATCCTAACAGTAAAAGATAATTACCGCAATAACCACATTCCTGTGGACGTGATTGTGCAGGACTGGTATTACTGGGACCCGTTGCCAATAGGTTCGCATGTGATGAAACCAGAACGTTATCCACACCCGCAACAGCTGGTTGATGCCTTGCACCAGGCAAACATCCATGCCATGATCTCTATTTGGCCGGTGTTTGGTAAAGGTACTCCTAACTATGATGCTTTAGATAAAATGGGAGGGCTAACGGATATTACCTGGGACAACGTGGTTACCCACACTTTTGATACTTATTATGATGCCCATAACCCTAAGGCCCGTGAACTTTACTGGGACCAGGCCCGCGATAGCCTTATTAAGCGTTACGGCTGGGATGCCTGGTGGATTGATCAGTGCGAGCCGGATAACGGTGCATTGCTGGACGCCCGCCGCCAAAGTAATTTTTCAATAGGTAAGGGTATTGACTATTTTAATACCTACTCACTACAGCATACCAAAGGTGTATACGAAGGCTGGCGCAGAGATATTCCGGGTAAACGAGCGTTCTTTTTGGTAAGGCAGTCGTTTGCTGGCGAGCAGCGTAATGCCTCTACGTTATGGTCGAGTGATATTGAGTGTACCTTTCATGATTTTAAAGACCAGGTGCCACAGGGTATCAATGCCTGTACATCGGGCATCCCTTACTGGACCTCAGATATAGGGGGATATCATTACCACTGGAAACCTGCCGATTGGTCGCAACCCGACAAACGGGAGCTGTTTACCCGCTGGTTCCAGTTCGGTACGTTTTGTCCCATCTTCCGGATCCATGGAAAAGGCGAGCGTGCTATCTTCAGTAAAAACTGGGATGAAAATACCAGGTCGGTCCTGCTTAATTTCGATAAGCTCCGTTACCGCCTGATGCCATACATTTACTCGTTGGCGGGCCGTGTAACTAACGATAACTACACCATTATGCGTTCGCTGGCTTTTGATTACCGCGGTGATGCCAAGGTTTACGGTATTCCTGATCAGTACATGTTTGGCCCCGCCTTTATGGTTAACCCGGTAACCGAGCAATTGTATACCTCAAGCGACGCTGACAGGAAAGCTAAAGCACGCCAGGTTTACCTGCCTGCCGCCAGTAAATGGTACAACTTTTGGACAGGCGAATTGCTTGACGGCGGGCAAACTATCAGTGCTGCTGCACCTATCGAAATATTACCACTATATGTAAAAGCAGGTTCAATTATACCAATGGGCCCTGATGTTGAGTATGCTACCGAAAAGCCAAACAGCAACATCGAGCTCCGTATTTATCCTGGCGCCGACGCCTCGTTTAAATTTTACGAGGATGAGAACGATAACTACAACTACGAAAAAGGGCAGTCGGCTACGTTTACGTTAAACTGGAATGATAAAACACATAAGTTAAGCATTTCGGATACTAAGGGACATTTCCCTGGTCAGTTAAAGAGCCGCACATTTAATGTGGTACTGGTTAAAGGCGCACATGGTTCGGATGTAGCTTTAACAGCTAAAGCTGATAAGGTGGTTAAGTATAGCGGAAAAGCGGTTTCAGTTGCATTGTAAGAATCATTGAATTATTGGGTCATTAAGTCATTGGCTTAATGACCCAATAATATTCACCAGGCGTCATTGCGAGGTACGAAGCAATCCCCTATTAGCAGGTCCGCCCTGTATAGTTCGCGATTGCTTCGTGCCTCGTAATTACGGTTTTTTTTTAGCTTAAGTTGAATAATTACTTCTTGTTATCTACTTTTTTACCCTTATTCGCTTTCATTTTCAAATTCAGCATTTCTACCAAAACTGAAAACGCCATAGCGAAATAGATATACCCTTTAGGGATATGCTGTTCAAAAGCTTCTGCTAAAAGCGAAACGCCAATCAATAATAAAAACGATAACGCCAGCATTTTTACAGTTGGATGCTTGTTTACAAATGCGGCTACCCCGTTTGATGCCCACATCATAATGCCTACGGCAATAACTACAGCCAGGATCATGATCTCTACATGGCTTGCCATCCCTACTGCAGTGATCACTGAATCGAGCGAGAAGACGATATCCAGCAGCATGATCTGGATTATGGTGCCCCAAAATGAATGCTTCTTTACTGAGCTTTCCGATTCGTCCTCTCCTTCAATCTTATGATGGATCTCGGCGGTGCTTTTGTAGATCAGGAACATGCCGCCGATGATCAGGATCAGATCGCGACCGGAGATTGCCAGTTTTTCCACCCATTCGGCATCGGTAATACTAAAAATAGAACTCAGATTAAACAGCGGAGCGGTAAGCGTCATTACCCAGCTGATGGATAACAACAGCAGGATGCGGGTGATCATGGCCATGCCCAGGCCAATCCGCCTGCCCTTGCTTTGTTGGCTGGCCGGAAGTTTATCGGATAGAATGGAGATAAATACGATATTATCGATTCCTAAAACGATCTCTAAAAGTGTAAGTGTGACCAGGGAGATCCAGGACTCGGCCTGGGTAAAGATTTCAAAACTCATAGGTGCGCAGGTATTTGTTTCTTCCCAAAAATAACAAAACCCCTGCCGTTAAGGGCAGGGGCTTGCAAAAATTAAGTTTATAACAGGTTTTTATTCAACTGTGACTGATTTTGCCAGATTACGCGGCTGATCAACATTGCAGCCGCGCATTACCGCTATATGATAAGCCAGTAATTGCAGCGGGATAGTTGCCACCAATGGCACAAATGCCTCGTTGGTTTGAGGGATCTCTATCACGTAATCGGCCATGCCCTTCACTTCGGTATCACCTTCGGTAACAATGGCAATGACGTGGCCTTTACGGGCTTTCACTTCCTGGATATTGCTGATCACTTTTTCGTACGATGAATGTTTAGTGGCGATGAATACTACCGGCATGTCATCATCAATTAAGGCGATAGGGCCGTGTTTCATTTCGGCAGCCGGATAGCCTTCGGCATGAATGTAAGAGATCTCCTTGAGCTTTAAAGCGCCTTCCAGTGCCACAGGGAACGAGCTTCCCCTGCCCAGGAACAGGCAATTGGTTGAATCTTTGAATTTAGCTGCAATCTCTTTGATATGATCGTTAGATTTCAGGGCCTCCTGCACCAGGTTCGGGATCTCATTTAAGCCGGTTAAATATTCAACCATTTTGCTTTGGGTAATTTTACCACGCTGCTGGGCTATATAAAATGCTATCAGTGTTAATACACTTACCTGGGCGGTGAAGGCCTTGGTTGAGGCAACACCAATCTCTGGCCCGGCGTGGGTATAAACACCGGCATGTGTTAAACGCGGAATAGAAGCGCCAACCACATTACAAATGCCGAAGATAGTAGCGCCTTTTTCCTTCGCCAGTTCAATAGCAGCCATAGTATCGGCAGTTTCGCCCGATTGGGAAATGGCTATTACCAGGTCTTTTTCGGTGATGATAGGGTTGCGGTACCTGAACTCAGAGGCATATTCTACCTCTACCGGTACGCGGGCATATTCTTCAATTAAATATTCGCCTACCAAACCTGCATGCCATGAGGTGCCGCAGGCCACAATAATGATCCTGTCGACATTTTTAAGCTTCTCGGTGTATTCCTTAATGCCGCCAAGCTGAACTTTGCCCTGTTGAGGATAAATACGGCCGCGCAGGCAATCGCGAATGGAACGGGGCTGCTCATAGATCTCTTTCATCATAAAGTGATCGTAGCCGCCTTTCTCCAGCATTTCCAGTTTTAAATCGAGTTCCTGGATATATGGGGTTTGTACCGAGTTGTCGATATTTTTTACCAGCAGGTTTTCACGGTGCACATAGGCAATTTCATTATCGTTAAGATAGATGACGTTTTTGGTGTACTCCACAATAGGCGTTGCGTCTGATGCTATGAAATACTCGCCTTTGCCAACGCCAATTACCATTGGGCTGCCTTTGCGGGCTGCAATAAGCAGATCGGGCTCATCGGCACTCATGATCACAATAGCGTATGCACCTATCACCTTATTCAAAGCTACGCGCACGGCGTCTTTCAAATCGAGGCTTGTTTCCCTTTGGATATCCTCGATCAGGTGTATTAAAACTTCGGTATCGGTATCGCTTTTAAAAACATGGCCTTTTGCTATGAGGGTTTCTTTGATCACCCCATAGTTTTCGATAATACCATTATGGATAATAGTAAGCCTCCTGTCACCAGATGAGTGCGGGTGCGAATTACGGTCACTCGGCTCGCCGTGAGTAGCCCAGCGGGTATGTCCCATACCAATTGTCCCCTTCAGGTCAATATCTTTCACAAACTTTTCAAGATCCTCCACCTTGCCAGCCTTTTTATAAACTTTAAGGTCCTGGTCAAGCAGGGCGACACCAGCGCTGTCATAGCCCCGGTATTCGAGCCTGTGCAACCCTTTTATAACGATGGGATAAGCATCCCTAAATCCTATATAACCAACAATTCCGCACATATAATAATCAAGTATAAATGTTAAACGCCGCAAAATAAACAGCTATATAACACATATCAGCAATAATTATTTTGATTTTTACGAAAAAGGTGAAGTTTTAAAATACTTAAAAAAGTATTTTAAGAAGTGCGTTTGTCTTAAACAAAAAAATCCCCGCTTAGGGGATTCTTTTGTTTATTAAGAGATATCTTACTTGCGGATCTTAGTATAGATGATATTCATGCGGATGCTGTAACCCGGTGTACTTTTGTCACTGCCCACAATAACTGTGCGGGCGGCTGTTTGTGTTGACGGGGCCACATCAATACCTGTTGTGGTATTAACCAGGGTAGTATCAACAGGGGCAATATAGGTACCATAATCAACTGTTTTTTTACGGATCAGGTCCTGTACAAAAGCAGTAACCAGGAAATGGTATTCTTTTGTGGTGCGGTTATAACGGCCGCCAAACAAACTTGTTTGTGAACGCGGATCACTTGCACTGGCATCCTGTATCAATGTTCGTTGTTTGGCTATATCCAGCTTATACATGGTTAGCTTAGGTAATGGTGCATAGGGCACACCTGAACCTGCACGTGGTGTTATAACAATTTCGGCACGGTTTAATACTACTGATGAATCAACAAGCTTTTCAAGTCCCGGGAAACTGAGTTTGGCCCTTAAGCCGGCAAGTCCCTGTAAGTACACTGTATTTTGCGATGTTGTGGTATTATTCAGGGCGGCCTGAATTGTGGTACTATAAGTACGTGTAACTTCGGCAGCCCGGTTAAAGAATGGCAGGGTTACCGATGCCGTATCAATGGTACTCGTTGTGGTACTGGTGGCAGCTGTAACAACCTTGTAAAATACATCAAGCTGAGATGAGCCAAGATTGAGCTGTATAATACCGCCTGCACTGCTGGCCTGTTCCTTTTCTAACGAAAGATACAAGCCTTTTACAGCGCTTTGAAAGCTTGTTGGCGATGCAAGTATGCTTCCGCTGGCATTAAACAGGTTGTTGTAAATAAAAGCTTTGCTGAGTGGTATACGCAACTGAGGGGCTACCCGCTGAACGGTATCCAATGTGTCGGTACGGATACGGGTAATGGTAATACTGTCATGCGTACGGGCCGTGAAAGTTTTAGAGCCAAGTAAGGCGCTTAAATCCGCATCCCAGTGGTTGTTGGTGTAGTAGGTTTTGCTTTCTATCTTTTTTTGAAGCTGGTAAACGTTCACTTTGTAGCGTGAAGCCAGCGAATCACCATAAAAACCATCGGCATACTTAAGTACCAATACAGCAGAGTCGATTGTCAGTGTACCTGCCGGAACGGTATATGCAGCGCTATTTGGCAGGTTAAGGCCAATAGCAACAACGCTTTTGGTTGTACCGAATACAGGGTCGGTAAAGTTGGCAAGCGGTGTCCTGGTCATGCCGGATGTAGCTGCAGTATCGTCAAGAACAGTGTTAATAACAATATTGGTATCAACTATCAGGCTACCATTGATCTCGTTTTGATCATTGATGCCCAAACCAATACCATCCTGGCGTTTACAACTGTTCAAAATAAAAAGACTTATTAACAGGGTCAATAAGTCTAATCGGAAAAATTTCATATATAATATTAAGTCTTATGCAACATGCACCAATTCGTCGTTGGTAATTTCGTCGTAAAAATTGTAATAATTTTCGAAATCTGCGGTAGAATCAAAGTCTAAAACCGATTTATTGCTGTTTTTAACATTATTTAACACATCAGCATCGATATCAGGACTGCCTAAAACAATGCCGTCTGAGTAATGAATTGCACCAGCATACAGTGCCGAATTGGTGCCTCCTTTGTAAGGCTCAACATGCTGCTCGTTCATATTGCTCATGATGGCTTTTGTAGCAAAATCATCATGCATTTTCTCTTTAAAATCATTTTCATAAATTGAGTAAATGATTTTTGAGTGCTTGAATGTAGGATCGTCTTTGTAAGTTGTTTTCAGATAAGCAGGTACAAGCGCGCTCATCCAGCCATGGCAATGAATCACATCCGGTGCCCAGCCTAATTTTTTAACAGTTTCCAATGCTCCTTTGCAAAAGAAGATCATACGCTCGTCATTATCGGCATAAAATTTACCTTCTTTGTCTGCAAACACATGTTTACGCTGAAAATATTCTTCATTATCCAAAAAATACACCTGCATACGCGCCGCCGGGATAGATGCTACTTTGATGATCAGCGGGTTATCATTATCGTCGATAATAATATTCATACCTGATAACCGGATCACTTCATGAAGTCTGTTCCTGCGCTCATTGATGTTGCCGAAACGCGGCATAAGGATACGGATCTCGTAACCTTTCTCCTGCATAGCCTGCGGAAGTTGGCGTGTTATTTCAGCAATTTTTGTGAGTTCAAGGAAAGGGGACATTTCATGAGTTATAAACAAAAGCTTAGATTTACCCATCACTAAATCAGTATTTAAAATGTAAAGAAGTCAAAAAATTTGAGTTTGCAAATATAACTAATATTATATAAACTGCCAACGAATTATGCAAGTAACTTTTGGTTATTTTTCAGCAATTGTACACCTTTGCCAAATTTTGTAACACCTATTACGTTGAAAATATTCAGCACTAAAAATGAAATAACCGATTATTTTAACCGTAAGCCGGTAAAAGTAATTGGCTTTGTGCCAACTATGGGCGCATTGCATAAAGGGCACCTGGGTTTAATTGAACTGGCTAAGCAGCAAAGCACCCAGGTTGTTTGCAGTATTTTTGTAAACCCCACCCAGTTTAATGACCCTAAAGACCTTGAAAAATACCCTCGCCCCATAACCGATGATATCCGCCGCCTTGAGGAAGTTAACTGCGATATTTTGTTTAATCCGCAGGTTACCGAGATGTATGCTGATAATGAGAAATGGCATTTTGACATGGGCGATCTGGAACATCTGCTGGAAGGAAAATTCAGGCCCGGGCATTACCAGGGGGTTACACAGGTGGTAAATAAACTGTTCAATATTGTAAAGCCAGATATCGCTTTTTTTGGCCAGAAAGACTATCAGCAGGTTATGGTGATCAGCAAAATGGTGGAGGCATTGAATATGCCTGTTAAGCTGGTGATGTGCCCTATTGAGCGTGAGCCCGACGGCCTGGCTATGAGTTCAAGAAACATTCACCTTACGCCGTATGACAGGGAACATTCACTCATTCTGTCTAAAGCGCTTAACTGGGTTAATGAAAACTTTGATATTAACAAAATTGAGGTCCTGCAGCAGCAGGCCGCTCAAATGATCAGCAATGAGCCTGGCGTTGAACTGGAGTATTTTGAAATAGCCGATGGCAAAACACTGCATTCTGCTACCCCGGCATCCGAGTCCATTGTTGCCCTGGTTGCTGCCCGGGTAGGTAAAACAAGATTGATTGATAATGTGTTGATTTCTTAGTTGATAGTCGATTGTCCATAGATGATGGCCGATAATTCGATGGTATAAACACTTGATATACTGTCGGCTATTAGTGATTGACCATGAGCTGGTTCTCGAGGAAAAATCTTTTACAATCTATGGACTATCGGTTATGGACTATCGACTAAATTTATTCCTAACTTTGCGCCATGATAATTGAAATATTAAAGTCCAAAATTCACCGGGTTAAGGTAACGCAGGCGGAGTTGAATTATGTGGGCAGTATCACTATTGATGAAGACCTGATTGAGGCTGCAAATATCATCCCCAATGAAAAGGTTCAGATAGTGAACAACAATAACGGTGCTCGCTTTGAAACCTATGTTATCAAAGGCGAACGCGGAACAGGCACAGTGTGCCTTAACGGTGCTACGGCCCGTCTGGCACAGGTAGGCGATATCGTGATCATCATGTCATACGCGTACATGGAGACTGAGGAGGCCCGTAATTACGAACCTATTTTGATATTCCCCGATTCAGATAACAAGCTGATCAAATAAATCCTTATGTGACCCCGGTTTAATTAGCCGGGTTCGATCCTATCCCCAACGATACTTTCAGGCTTGCATCTGTCGCTGCCGCTTTACGCAGGCGGTAAACCATCCGTATGCGTACGCTGGGCTGGCGTACCAGTTCATCTAAAAAGTGGGAGTTGTCAAGGTCAAGTGTGATGCTGTTGCCGGAGTTTGGCGAAATATCTTTCCTGATGGCTACCATTACTTCCTCACTACCGTCACTTTTACCCATGTACACCCTTAGCGAAGAGATATTGCCAATATTGTAATCTGAAGGATCTTTTGATTCCAGTTTGGCCGATATGATCCGTACTTCGCTTATTTTGCCGGCGTTGTTACCGTCTTTAGTAAAATCCTGGTCGTAGCTGTTGCCCGTACTCAGGGCAGTTTGAGGCTCATCTATCTTAGCCGATGCTGGGATCACCATAGTGGCCGTATATGGAAAAGTTGACTTAACAACCGATTGCAGCATGGCGCAGCTGCCAAGAAATAAAATAGCCGCAAGCAAGGGAAAAACAGGCTTCTTTATCATAGTTCCTAAATATATAAAGTATTTGCGGATTGGCGCAATTACAGGTTCAATTGGAATTTTTACAGGCCGAGCCGTAAGTAAATATAGTGAGATTTTACGGAAATAGTAAGCTTATTGTTTTAAGAAAAACTGTGCTGCAACTTAAAAAAAGCCGGGTAAGATCGCTGCAATATTAAATCTGAAAAAAAACATAAATCGTGTTTGTTAAAACTCTATCTTTGCACCCCGACGCTGAAGTCGGGATTTCTTGGCTTTCAGCGCATAGGAAAAACCGTTTAAAGGCTTAACCGTCTTTAACTTTTGACTTAGAACTTTTGAATTAAAAAAAAGCCCTATGCCCAAAGACACCTCCATCAAATCCGTTCTGATTATCGGCTCAGGCCCAATCATTATTGGCCAGGCTTGCGAATTTGATTACGCCGGCTCTCAAGCCGCTCTCTCTCTTAAAGACGAAGGTATTACCGTTTCCATCATTAACAGCAATCCGGCCACAATCATGACGGATAAAGTTATTGGTGACCATGTGTACCTGCTGCCGCTAACCTGCGAAAGCATCGAGAAAATTTTAACCGAGCAAAAAATTGACGCCGTACTGCCTACCATGGGCGGCCAAACCGCGCTTAACCTTTGTATTGAGGCAGCCGAACGCGGAATTTGGGAAAAGTTTGGTGTTAAGATTGTAGGGGTTGATATCGCTGCCATCGAAAAAACAGAGAACCGCGAAGCTTTCCGCCAGCTGATGGTTGACATCGGTGTAGGTGTGGCAAAATCAAAAATTGCCAACTCGTTTCTGGAAGGTAAAGAAGCAGCGCAGGAAATCGGTTTCCCGCTGGTTATCCGCCCAAGTTATACTTTAGGTGGTAAAGGCGCAGGCTTTGTACACAAAAAAGAAGAATTTGATGCCGCTTTAAGCCGTGGTTTACAAGCATCACCAACTCACGAGGTTTTGGTTGAACAAGCCGTGCTGGGCTGGAAGGAATACGAGCTGGAGTTATTGCGCGACAGTAATGATAACGTGATCATTATCTGCTCTATCGAAAACTTCGACCCAATGGGCATCCATACCGGCGACTCGATCACCGTGGCCCCTGCCATGACCCTGAGCGATCGCTGTTACCAGGAAATGCGTAACCAGGCTATTAAGATGATGCGCGCTATCGGTAACTTTGCCGGCGGCTGTAACGTGCAGTTTTCGGTTAACCCTGCCGATGAATCAATCATCGCTATTGAAATTAACCCCCGCGTTTCGCGCTCATCAGCACTGGCATCAAAAGCAACAGGTTACCCAATCGCTAAAATTGCTGCCAAGCTTGCCATAGGTTACAACCTCGATGAAATCGAAAACCAGATCACCAAAACAACTTCGGCTTATTTTGAGCCTACTTTGGATTACGTGATCGTGAAAATACCGCGCTGGAACTTTGATAAGTTCAAAGGCGCTAACAAAGAACTTGGCCTGCAGATGAAATCGGTAGGTGAAGTGATGGGCATTGGCCGCAGCTTTATTGAAGCATTGCAAAAAGCTTGTCAGAGTTTGGAGATCGGTCGCGCCGGCTTAGGTGCCGACGGTCGCCAGAGCCGCAACCTTGAAGATATCATGCACAGCCTGGAGCATCCAAGCTGGGACAGGTTGTTCCACATCTATGATGCTATGAGCCTGGGTGTACCAATCGAGTCTATCCGCAAGGCTACCAAGATTGACCGCTGGTTCCTAAACCAGATCCAGGACCTGATCAACCTTGAAGCTGAGCTGCGCCGCTACAGCCTTAATAATATCCCTGAAGAGTTTTTCTTCACCCTTAAACAAAAAGGATTTTCAGACATACAGATTGCTCACATTTTGGGCAACGTAACCGAGGAAGATGTTTACCAGCGCCGCAAAGCTCTGGGCATGACCCGCGTTTACAAAATGGTTGACACCTGCGCTGCCGAGTTCCCTGCAAAAACACCGTATTATTACTCCACCTACGAAGGTGAGAACGAATCGGTATCATCCGACAGGAAGAAGATCATTGTTTTAGGCTCGGGCCCTAACCGCATTGGTCAGGGTATTGAGTTTGATTACAGCTGTGTGCATGGTCTGCTTGCTGCTAAAGAGGCCGGTTTTGAGGCCATCATGGTTAACTGTAACCCTGAAACGGTTTCAACCGACTTTAACATGGCCGATAAGCTGTACTTTGAGCCAGTTTACTGGGAGCACGTACGTGAGATCATCGAGCTTGAAAAACCTTATGGTGTAATTGTTCAGCTGGGTGGCCAAACTGCGCTTAAAATGGCTGAAAAAATGCACGAGCACGGTATCCGCATCATTGGTACTTCATTCAATGATATGGACATTGCCGAAGACCGCGGCCGTTTCTCCGACCTGTTGAAAGAGCTTGAAATTCCATATCCTAAATATGGTGTTGCCGAAAGTGCTGAAGAAGCACTTGAAGTAGCCCACAAGGTTGGCTACCCGGTATTGGTAAGGCCAAGCTACGTATTAGGCGGCCAGGGCATGAGCATTGTGATCAACGATGAGGACCTGGAGAAAGCAGTAGTAAGCTTGTTGCGCAACCTGCCAGGCAACCGCGTGCTGATTGACCACTTCCTTGACCGTGCTGCTGAGGCCGAGTCTGACTCGATCAGCGATGGTGAGGATGTGCACATTGTAGGTATGATGGAACACATTGAACCAGCCGGGATCCACTCAGGCGACTCATATGCTGTACTGCCTCCTTTTGATCTGTCGGACAATGTGATCAGCCAGATTGAAGAATATACTAAAAAGATTGCCAAAGCCCTTAACGTGCGCGGCTTGCTTAATATCCAGTTTGCTGTAAAGGATGATAAAGTTTATGTGATAGAGGCTAACCCGCGTGCATCACGTACTGTGCCTTTCATTGCTAAAGCTTATGACGTACCTTACATCAACATTGCTGCTAAAGTAATGCTGGGGGTAAATAAACTAAGCGACTTTACCATCGAGCGCAAACTATGGGGTTATGCCATCAAAGAACCCGTATTCTCACATGATAAATTCCCGGAAGTTACTAAAGAGCTTGGCCCGGAAATGAAATCGACCGGTGAGGCTATCCGCTTCATCCCTAACCTGCAAGACCCGTACTTCAGGAATTTGTACAAAGAGAAATCGATGTATTTAAGCAGATAATTAAAACATTAAATTGCAGCCTTTGTAGTTTAATTGCTAATAACGTGAACCTGCAACCCTAATTGCAGGTTCACTATTGTTGTATTTAGTTACTATAGATTGAAAGTTAATTCGGCTAATGGTCAGGAAATCAACCTTAAAAGTGTTGATCCTGAAGATATGGGTGATGTTTTAGTGAAAATTGAAAAATCATTTAACATCAGTTTAAACGATACATCGGTAAATGATGTACAAAACTTTGGTAAACTTTGCGACGTTGTAGTTGAAAAGGTAAAGAAAACAAATGATGGCTGTACTACACAGCAGGCATTTTACAAACTTCGTAATGCCATTAATGCATCAGCAGGCCATGATAAGGATATCATAAAGCCCCAAACCAAACTTGTTGATCTTTTTCCGCGCGATAGCCGTATTGAAGCTGTGGCTGCCATTGAAGAGGAGATGGGGTTCCAGATCAGTTTGCTTCAACCCAAGCAATGGATAGTTAACCTGTTTTCGATGATATTGGTGGTTAGCTTTGTGCTGGCCTTTTATTACTTAGCCATAGGTATTGCCGGTATGGTGATAGCTGGCATAGGCTTGAAACTGGCTGGGCGTTTTGGTAAAGAGATGCATGTAAAAACCATCGGCGACCTGGCCGAGAAAATTGCCCGCGAACACTACATGAAATGTAAACGCGAAGCATCTGCGGTGAACAAAAATGAGGTTTCTGAAAAATTAAGGCAGCTCATCGTAACAAACGCATAGGTATGATTGTCATGGTTAATGTACGTATGTTACTTTAACAAGACTAATCACATCCTGCTTTGAGAACTACCTTTATCCTGTTTTTTGCCCTGCTGATATGCGGGGGCTTGAAAGTTCATGCCCAGGCCAAAAATGCTATCGGTCTGGGATTCGGCTTTAACACCTCCCGCGAAAACAGTACCGGCTTCGGCGGCATTTTACAAGGCGAAATTAAAATAACGAAAGCTGTAAGCCTCACGCCCTATTTGAGCGCGGAAGTGCCATACAGTGTATTGGCCGGCCTTTCGGGTAGGTATTACTTCAATAAAACAATTTATGCTTCGGCGGGTGCTTTTGGTTACTATGATGGCGATTATAGCGGTTTCGGTGGCACTGCTGGGGTAGGGTTTATTCTACTATCAGGACTCCATCAAACGCTCGATCTCAATTTTCATGGCGATTATCTGAAAAAAGGCAACCGGGCCACGCCAGTTGCCGGGTTCAGACTTATATATAGCTTTTCATTTACCCGGCTTAATTAACTTTATTTATCTATCATTAATCCCTTTACCTCAAAACTGATTCTCCGGTAAGGGCTGGTGTTTATCTTATGTTGTTTTTTGCCGTTAACTGTATCGCCGGCCATATGCTGCTGGTCGTCTGCAATGAATTGTTTGGCTGCTATCCCTGAAATTATTACGGTACGGCCCGCCACTTGCCGGGGTAGATTTATACCCGCATTGGTAAAGTGAGCTGCAATAACCCGCTTGTTACCTGCATCCATTTCAAACCAGCCGCCTTTTTCTTTAATTACTTTAATCACCTTGCCGCTAATGGCGGTGGTGATGCGTGTTTTGTTCCCCATAAAAGTTTCCAGCTTCGAAGCCGGCATTAATGTTATGGTATCGGGCTTTTCTCCAAATATCATTCCGTGCGGCAGCGGCACATGTTTTTGGGCAGTAGCCATATTGGCTATTAAAATGGATATAAACAGTGTTATTAATTTCATGGTAAATGGATAACATATCATTGCCTGAAATGTTGCCTGGTTTTGATTGATTAACTTTCGTTCAAAAGAGTAATTGACCGGGTTTTATCGGTATCTGCAGGGCAGAATCATCCCTTGGTAAGTAATAAGTATGTTAATATTTGTTAAAATGTTACTTTAAAGTAATTTGCTACGTATTGATGAGTTAATTTTGCTTACTTTACTACATAATAACTTTTAAACTAACTCGTGAAAAAGAGCTTTACTAAAACAATTTTATTTGCTGCGTTTTTATTTGCCGTTGCTTTAGCAGGCACAAGCTGCAGTAAAAAAGACGCTACAGTGGTAACCGTACCAGATTTGACCACGATGGATGTGGTGACTGCCGAAAGCGGAACAATTGCCTATGCCGGTGGTTTATTTAACGGAACAACCGATATAAGCCTGAGCAGCTATGGCGTTTGCTACAGCTCAACTAATCAAACTCCTACCACGGGCGACCCCAAAACCAAAGATACCGTACTTCAGTATGCCTATACTACGAAAATTACCGGTTTAACCCCAAAAACAACTTATTACGCCCGTGCGTATGCTGTAAACAGCGGAGGTACAGGTTACGGCAAAGTGGTTCAATTTACCACCGCAGATGGCACAACATCAACGAGAGGTACGGTTAGCACACTTGCAGGTAATGCTTCAGCTGATTTTGTTGATGGCTTAGGCGGGGCGGCTCTTTTTGATAGTCCGCAGGGAATAACTGTAGGCGCGGATGGCAATATTTATGTTGCTGATTCATTTAACAGCGCTATACGCAAGGTCACCACGGCTGGAGATGTTACTACGCTTTCGGGCAATGGTGCCATTGGTTATGTTGATGGGCCTATAGCTACCGCCCAGTTTTATGCCCCGCAAAGTTTGGTTACCGACGCATCAGGTAATATTTACGTTGCCGATTATGGCAACAATAATATCCGCAAAATTACGCCAGCCGGCGTTGTAAGCACTTTTGCAGGCAGCGGCGATGCTGGTTATACTGATGGAACAGGCACTAAGGCAACATTCAACAGCCCGCGCGGTTTGGCAATTGATGGTTCAGGAAACATTTTTGTAGCCGATATGGGTAATAACCTCATTCGTAAAATTACTCCTGCCGGGGTAGTTACCACGTTTGCAGGCAGCAGGGGTGCAAGCTATTTGGATAATGCGACAGCAACCAATGCCACTTTCAACAAGCCTAACGGTATTGCCATTGATGCCAGCAATAACATATACGTGGCTGAAGCGCTTAATCACACTATCCGTAAAATAACTCCGGCAGGTGTTGTTACAACTTTTACCGGTGGTAATAAACAAATCGCTCTTCTTGGTGGCCCATCGGCTATTGCGTTTGATAAAAACTGGAACCTGTTCATCGCCGATCAAAATGGCAGGATCCTGGAAATCACCAAGGATAAAGTATTGAAATTAGTTGCCGGTAACGGAACAACCGGTTTCGCTGACGGTGTTGGTACTGCAGGCATATTTAATTCGCTGCAAGGCATTACAGTTGACGCCAGCAACAATGTTTATGTAGCTGACTATTATAACAACCGTATCCGTAAGATCGTATTGCCGTAAACTGCTAATCTAAAAGATATTTTTAGCGCCATAACTGCTCTTATTTCAGGAGATGTTATGGCGTTGATTTTTTTATAGGTTTTTCCTATTTAGAGATGGAACTATCAGCGAAGAAATTTTTTCATCCTTGAAGAAGGTGCTTTGCTCCTGTCTTTGATATGATAAAATTGTGGTCATGTTGAACTTGTTTCAACACCCCACTCGCTGAGCAATCTCGCTGAGCAAATCGGCTGCTTGTCCTGTGGGATGCCGAAACAATTTCGGCAAGACGCAGGGGGCTATATGTCTTATCCTAATTCTTCTTAAAATCATAAGCCCCCCGCTCCACAAAATCAGCCACTTTCACGCGTACGCCTGTAACCTCGCCGTTTTGCACGGTAAAGGGGAATACTGCTTTGCCCAACGTAGGGTCGGAAAAAGTAACATAAAAACGGTTGCCGCCAAGAGGTTTCAATAGGGCGTACATTTTAGGGTGATGCTCAAAGCGCATTTCAAGATTGCTACCCTCGCCTTGAGTAACTTCCATGCTGCCGTAAAACTCGTTGCTGTATTTGCCGAGATATTTATTGGGTGGAAGCAGCGGTTTGGGATTCAACAATACCGAGTCTCTCAGCTTTTTATCTTCGGCTTGCTCGATCGCTGAACTGGCTTTATATTGTTTTAAATAACCCTCGCTATAATTGCGGAAAGGCTGTTTAAAATAGGTATCTAAAATATCCCAGCGCAGGGCTTCAAACAACTCGTTCTGATCGGTATTGGTTAATATGATAATACCCAGGTTATCCTGCGGGGAAAGCGTTACTGACGACAAATAGCCGTTAACCCCGCCATCATGCATCACCAGCCGGTGCCCCGAATAATCCTGGATAAACCAGCCTAAACCATAAAGTTCAAAGTTGTTTTCGCCGTTCATATGATGCACACTGCCTACAATATCCTGCGGCACACGTGTAGCCTGGATGGCTACAGAAGGGATCACCTGGCGCTGCCCAACCTTGCCATCGTTCAATAAAGCAAGCACCCATTTGCTCATATCATTTACCGACGAACTGATAGACCCTGCAGGTGCGATGCCATCTATCTGGCAATAGGGGATTGGGGTAAGCCTTCCATCAACAATAGTATGCGGAACGGTGCGGTTTAAAGATGTTGGCAGGTCCTTACTTAAGGCCAGGGTATTGCCCATGCCCAGCGGCGCAAAAATGGCCTCTTTTAAATAGGCCTCCCACGAATGCCCGTTGGTTACCTTCGGAATGATCTCACCGGCTGTTAAAAATGCAGCATTGGTATAACCCCAGCGTGTACGGAACGGATAGGTAGCTTTAAGTTTGCCCAAACGCTGAATTACCTCCTGGCGGGTAAGGTTGGTATTGTAAAAAGTAAAATCGCCCTGGAAGGTTCGGAAGCCGAGGCGGTGGCAAAGGAGGTCGCGCACTATTACCTGGTCGCTTGCGTTCTTGTCTTCCAGTTTAAATTCCGGAATGTATTTTGTTACCTTGTCATCTAACGATAGCTTTTTATTTGCCTCCAGCATGGCAAGCGCTGTTGCCGTGAAAGCCTTGGTGTTGCTGCCTATCATGAACAGGGTGTTTTCATCAACTTTGTTCATAAGGCCAAGCTCTTTAATGCCATAGCCTTTCATGAGCACCACCTTATTGTCCTTCACAATACAAACAGCTATGCCGGGCACGCGCCAATTGGTCAAGGCCTTACTTATATAGAGGTCTAAACTGTCTTTAATGAACTTGCTCCTGTCGGCCCGCTGGGCATTAACTGATGTGAAAAATAACATGCAGACAGCGAGCAATAGAGGTATTTTTTTCATTACAGATGGCTTTAGATTTCTTTATTGTGCTAATTTAACGCAAAATTTACAGTGACGTTACTTAATAAATAAAAATAACGGCGCTCTATTAATTCAAACTAAATGTATATGAAATTTTACCGTTCGGGATTAATTTTCCTTACCGCGCTACTGTTAATTATCCAGCAAAATACTGCCCGGGCACAACGCGCGGCTGTTAACTGGACTAAAGACGGCTATCAGTATTATCGTATCACCGGAGGGCAGATCATCATGGTCGACGCCCGGGATACCTCTAAAAAAACTGTTTTTATCACCAAAGAAGAACTGACACCTGCAGGTAAAGCGCCTATCAGTGTTAAAAGGTTTGCCGTGAGCGATGATAACAAAAAAGTGCTTATCAATACCAATACCAAAAAAGTATGGCGCTACGATACGCGCGGCGATTACTGGGTTTATGATTCCAATACCAAAAAACTTTGGCAGTTGGGCAAAAACCTGCCGGCATCATCATTGATGTTCGCCAAATTTTCGCCGGATGGCACAAAAGCTGCTTACGTAAGCGGGCATAATATTTATATGGAAGACCTGGCCGACGGTTCAGTAAAACAATTGACTACCGACGGCACTCAAAAACTCATCAACGGTACTTTTGACTGGGCTTATGAGGAAGAGTTTGGCTGCCGCGATGGTTTCCGCTGGTCGCCGGATAGCAAATCGGTAGCCTATTGGCAAATAGATGCCAGCAAGATCAAAACCTACCTGATGCTGAACACTACCGATTCGGTTTATCCGTATGTTGTTCCTGTTGAATACCCCGTTGCTGGTGAAGATCCAAGCTCATGCAAAGTGGGCGTTGTTAACACTACTACCGGCCAAACCACCTGGATCAACGTTCCTGGAGATGCCGTACAACATTACATCCCAAATATGGAATGGGCCGATAACTCAAACGAAGTTATTCTTGAACAATTGAACCGCGCGCAAAATGAATGCCGCGTGTTTATAGGCAATGTATCAAACGGTACAACCCGAGTGATCCGTGAAGAGCACAATGATTCGTGGATTGACGTAAAAGATCGTGTAGCTGGCGGCGACGCCGTGGGCTGGGGCTGGATTGAAAAAGGCAAAAGCTTTTTGTGGCTGAGCGAAAAAGACGGCTGGCGTCACCTTTACAAAATAACCCGCGAGGGCAAGGAAACACTGATCACCAAAGGTAATTATGATGTGATAGGCGTTGATATGATTGACGAAGCTTTGGGTTATGTATACTTCATCGCTTCGCCGGATAATGCAACTCAAAAATATCTTTACAAAATAAAATTAAGTGGCGGCAAAGCCGAGCGTGTTTCGCCGGCAGATGAACCGGGTACACATGGTTATGATATATCGCCTAACGGCAAGGTTGCCCTGCATAATTTTAGTAATAGCTATACCCACCCGCAAAGCGAAGTGATCAGCCTGCCCGAGCATAAGCATATTGGCGGCACTGTAATAACCGTTGACAAGGATGCTAAAAACAAACCCGAGTTTTTCAAAATAAAAACTGTTGACGGTATTGAGATGGATGGCTGGATGGTAAAACCAACCAATTTTGATCCGAATAAAAAATATCCGGTACTGTTCACTGTTTACGGAGAACCGGCGGGGCAAACTGTAACAGATACCTGGGGTACAGGCCGTAACAGGCTGTATGAAGGCAGTATGGCCGATGACGGGTATATTTACATGTCGGTTGAAGGCCGTGGCGCTCCTGCCCCCAAAGGCACCGCCTGGCGCAAGGCTATCTACAAAAATATTGGCATCATTAACATTCGCGACCAGGCTATGGCCGCCAAAGAGATCATCAAATGGCCTTTTGTTGACTCAACCCGTATAGCAGTACACGGCTGGAGCGGTGGCGGCTCATCAACCCTTAACCTGATGTTCCAGTATGGCGATATTTATAAAACAGGTATCGCGGTAGCAGCAGTAGGTTACCAGCTTACTTATGATAACATTTACCAGGAGCGTTACATGGGCGTGCCTACGGATGATGCCGGTCGTGCTGTGTTTATTAAAGGGTCGCCGGTTACTTACGCCAAAAACCTGAAAGGCAACCTGCTTTATATTCATGGTACGGGTGATGATAATGTGCATTATAAAAATGCCGAGTTGCTGATTGACGAGTTGGTTAAATACAACAGGCAATTTCAGCTGATGTCATATCCTAACCGTACGCATTCCATTTCAGAAGGGGAAGGTACAACACAGCATTTGCGTACACTGTTTACGCAATACCTGAAAGCTAAATGCCCTCCGGGAGGAAGATAAACACAATAACAGCAAAAGCCCTCATATAGTTCATTATATGGGGGCTTTTGCTGTTGCCAGGAAAAAGAATATGATGCTGTATCATTATGCTTTTTTAAAGCGTAACCATTGATATGAAACAGATTACGAATCCTGCAAAAGTGTTAGGCTTATTAGCCATTGTTTTAGTAACAGCGTTTTGGGGTTGCCATAAAGAGACGGTAACAAGTGAGCTAAACGTATCGGGGAAATGGATAGTTCCGGCTGCCTATTCACAACAGTGGATACAATATGAATACGATTTTAAAACCGACCATACATTTGAGGGCACGGTGACCAGTGTTGATTCGGTTTCCAAAAAGCTTATCGGAACATCATCAAAAAGGGTTGGGAAATATAAGATCCAAAATTCGGTATTAACCTTATATGATATAACTGATTATCAAAACAAAAACAATGATTTTGGCCCGGTTTCAGAGCTGGCAGCGGTTAATACTATTATTGCAGTAACGGCCAATTACAATATGGTTTTAAATGCCAGCGGAAATGTGCTTACGCTGACATATATATGCGGGCCGGCCGAGGATTGTACCGCGCCACAGGGAGTGAACTATTTTAAACAGTAACAGGTCTGTAACTTTCTTCGGGTCATTGAAATAAAAATGCCAGTGGCACTCTCGCCACTGGCATTTTTATTGGGGTAGTTTTAGTAAAGTATCGGCAAATTCAATAATCCTCGGCATTTAAATGATCCATAAACGAATCCCCGTTTTTTGAAGGTAATTTTGACGGCTCAGTTTCAAAATCACTTTTGCGGCCAAGCATAGTAAAGTTTTCGGCAACAATTTCGGTGGTGTACTTTTTAACCCCTTCTTTATCCTCAAAGGAGCGGGTACGTAATTTACCTTCAATATAAACCAGTTTCCCCTTTGAAAGGAACCTGGCTGCAACTTCGGCCAGTCCGCGCCACATTACAATATTGTGCCACTCAGTTTGTTCAACCTTTTTACCGTCTTTATTAAAGGTTTCTGAAGTAGCTAAAGGGAAACTCGTTACAGACACCCCGCCTTCTAAATTTCGTACTTCGGGGTCTTTCCCCAAATGGCCAACGAGTATTACTTTGTTTATTCCAGACATGCCATAAATTAACGCAAAATTATTTTACAAATTAAAAATATTTTTTAATAATATAAAAATGATTTTCGGCAATGCTAACTCCGGCAGGTTTTGAACGTTGATCTTAACCCAGTTTTCGTGCATTTTAAGGGGCTGATTTTCAATTTTTATCAGTCTTACAAAAAGCCGCTGATGGGTAAGGATGTGTTTATGTACCGGCGAAACTTCGATTGCCTCAATATCATTACCAAAAACAGCCGAAACCTCAGGTTGTTTCAATAATTCTTTTACGCTTAAAAGTGTATCTCTTTCAGTCATAGGCAAATCAAACATATTGGCCCAGATGTCCTTATCGCCCCTTTTGTTCATCAAAATGGTATCGCCGTTGGTTACCAGGAAATAATTGAAGAAACGTTCGCGAACTTTTACGGTTTTTAATTTCACGGGGAGGGCAGCTATAGCATTGGTTTTAAATGCCTCGCAACCTGTGCGAACGGGACAAATTCCGCAGCCGGGATTTTTAGGTTTGCATAGCATGGCGCCAAACTCCATCATGGCCTGATTATGCAATCCCGGCATTTTCTTATTAAGAAAGTCATCGGCTATCCGTTGGAATGTTTTTTTACCCCCGGTTGAGTTGATGGGGGCATAAATACCCAGGAAACGGGCTAACACCCGGTAAACATTGCCATCAACTACAGCCTTGGCTTCATTGGCCGCAAAAGAAGCAATAGCAGCAGCCGTGTATTCGCCAATGCCTTTTAGTTTAATCAGCTCATCATAACTATCAGGGAAGCGGCCGTTATGTAGTTCCTGTACCAGGCGTGCTGTTTTGAGCATGTTGCGTCCTCTTGAGTAATAGCCCAATCCCTGGCATAGCTTTAGGATCTCATCTTCATGGGCAGCGGCAAAGCTGCTTGCATCAGGATATTTCTCCAGGAAGCGGTAAAAGTAGGGCATGCCCTGTTCAACCCGGGTTTGTTGCAGGATGATCTCGGATAGCCAGATCACATAAGGATCGGAGGTGTTGCGCCAGGGCAGATCGCGTTTATTGTTTAAGTACCATTGTACCAGTTCGTCGGTAAAATTCATCGTTGTAAAAGTAATTAAGAAACAAGAAGGCAGGAAGAGCCGGGAGGCAAGAAATCAGGAGATAAGAAATCAAGAATCAAGAGGCAAGAAATCAAGAGGAAAGAAATCAAGAATCAAGAGGCAGGAGATAGGAGGGGGAAGAGCCGGAAAGTAAGAAACTGTGAGACGTGAAATTTTAAAAAAAGGGGATAAATACGGGCTGCATACCTGTGAAATGGTAAGCCTTCGCTACTGGCTGGAATGATAGATTTTCACACTTTTTTTCACACTTCTTTACACCTGCAAGCTGCCGGTTAAGTGGTGATTTATAAGCCTCTCATACTCAAAATTGTAACGAAAATGTAGGTTTTACGCTATTGGCAAAAAAAAACGGATAAATATTTCGCTGTTAACGGATAAAGCAATACTTTTGCAACCCCAAAACAGTTAAGTATTTATAAAATAAAATTAAGTAAATAAGATATGACTAAGGCAGAAATTATAACTGAAATCTCATCAAAGACAGGTATAGAGAAAGTAGACGTGCAGGAAACTGTTGAGGCGTTTTTCAAAGTTGTTAAAAGCTCAATGGTTGGCGGCGAAAATGTTTATGTAAGAGGCTTCGGTAGCTTTGTAGTTAAAAAAAGAGCTAAGAAAACAGCACGTAATATTTCAAAAAATACTGCCATCATTATACCTGAGCACTTTGTGCCAAGCTTTAAACCGGCTAAAACTTTTGTTGAGAAAGTAAAGTCAGGTAACAAAACCAGCAAAAAATAATTATACGCCATCATGAACAAGAAACAAATAGTCGTTAGTGCAGCCGTAGTTGTTATTATGGGCTATTTGTATTGGTTGCCCGTAAAAGGTTTAGTAAAGCCGAAAGACGATAAAAACGCCAAACCGGCAATGGCCGCCACTGCAGGCGCCACCAAACCGGTAGCTAACATTACTGTCGATATGGTATCTGCCCCCGCCAAAGCAGCTATTGGGGATGCATTGGCAGCTAAGATAAATGACCTTGAAGCCCAGTTAAAGAAAGCATCAGACGCAGATGCACCAGCTTTGCAAACGCAGCTGGCTAAGCACTGGGATGATGTTAACCAGCCTGCACCTGCAGCATTCTACTACCAGGCATTAGCCCGTAAAGAAAATAAGGTGCAAGACTGGATAAGCGCAGGTAACCGCTTTAATGATGCATATAAACTTACACAGGATACTTTATTGCAGCCCGCTTTTGTAAGCAATGCCGCCGAAGCATTTCAAAATGCTTTGAAAATACAACCCGAAAGCCTTGAAGGTAAAACCGGATTGGGTATAGCTTATGTAAATGGGGCAGCAGGCCCAATGCAGGGCATAGCCCTACTGCTTGAGGTTGTTAAAAAAGACCCGAACAATTGGAACGCTAACCTTAACTTAGGTATGTTTGCCATGAAATCGGGTCAGTATGAAAAAGCGGTAGGCAGGTTTAAAACGCTGCTTGCTCAAAAGCAGGAACTGGAACCTACTTTTTATTTAGCCGAAAGCTATAAGCAATTAGGTATGAAAAAGGAAGCTATTGACGCTTACCAGAAATGCAAAGAAATGATGCCTGATCCTATATTCAGTCAGCGCATTGATGGATATATCAAGGAATTAAATAACTAACACACATTTAAAAATTATTATTATGCCGAGCGGTAAAAAACGTAAAAGACACAAAATGGCTACCCACAAACGTAAAAAACGTTTAAGAAAAAACAGACATAAAAAGAAATAAGCATTTATGTTAAGTCGATAGTACTTAGTCTTAAGTACAAAGTCTTTTTTTTCTTGACTTTAAACTTTCGACTAAGCACTTAAGACTAAACATTAATGGTTTTACCTGCCCCATACCGGGGCGGGTAACTTTTTATTTATTAGTGTTTTTTTACCCACTTATTAACACACGGTTTTTACCGTTATAAGAAATGGAGTAGCAATTGATAAAAGAATTAATTATCGATTCATCCCCCAACGGGGCTACCATTGCATTATTACAGGATAAACAACTCGTAGAGCTTCACAAAGAACAGGTAAGCAACAACTATACAGTTGGCGATATTTACCTGGGCCGCATCAAAAAGATCATGCCCAGCCTAAATGCCGCTTTTGTTGACGTTGGCTATGAGAAGGATGCCTTTTTGCATTATCTTGATCTTGGTCCGCAGGTACAAAGCCTGCTGAAATTAACCAAGCAAGTGCGCAGTGGTGGATATCAGTCGAAACTGTTAGATAATTTTAAGCTTGAAGGCGATATTAACAAAGGCGGAAAAGTCTCTGAAATATTAACCAAAAATCAGCTTATTCCTGTACAGATAGCCAAGGAGCCCATATCAACTAAGGGGCCACGTTTAAGTTCAGACCTGTCAATAGCAGGCCGGTATGTTGTTTTAGTGCCTTTTTCGGAAGC
>Ga0163162_10001107_pt1 | contig 24993 bp, 19 predicted proteins | sample S55metaG_FD_115310 | JGI IMG/M metagenome (GOLD analysis project Ga0163162, IMG submission 115310) | Switchgrass rhizosphere microbial communities from Kellogg Biological Station, Michigan, USA - S5-5 metaG | ecosystem: Host-associated > Plants > Roots > Rhizosphere > Soil | place: USA... | reverse complement strand
TGATCCTTCCAAGGTAACCATCATTGCCAATTATGTACCGTTGCAATTACCTCAGGGCGGGCCGAATTATTATTCATTTGGCGAAGACATCCGCTACGAAATACATATCGACAACAATGCCGCCAACAACACTTTTACGAATGGCGACGATATTGTTTACCGCTTCACCTTTAAAAAAACAAATGAAGACCCCAGCACTTTTTTCAATATCAGATTGGGAAAACAAAATTTAAAAACAACCTATACACTTGAAAAAAGCACCGATGGCGGTGTTAACTTTTCAACCATAATAACCAATGGTATGGTGCCACCGCCCAATATCGGGCCCCGTTCCATCAGCTCTACAGCAGGGCTGGGCGCTGCGGACTACAATGCACTTATCAGCAATGCCATTGCTACCGGCAGTACGGGAGAAAAAGTATTCTGCGGAACGGCCGACGATCCCTTCTTTGTAGACCTGGGTGGTATTTTTGATTTGGGCGATGCGCCAAGAACAACCGGCACCGCCCCCACTGATGGCGTGAAATGCAAAAACGTTTCTACCATTGCCATACAGGTAGACATTGCCGATTTGCAGAAAGATCATAAATCGGTTGATAAGGCAACCAATATACTGGATGCTGATTTTATCATCGGCGTTTGGGCTTCTGCCAGCAGGAGAAAAATCAGAACGCTCAATACAGATGGTACACAGACTTCCACCGGAGCATGGGTACAGGTTTCCCGTCTGGGTATGCCTTTAACCAATGAAGCGGTTATACCTATTGGTAATAAAGACTTATGGAATTCATTAACCCCCTACCAGGAAGCAGGCCTGTACAATTATGATGTGTTTTCACCCTCCTTTTACAATCCTGAACTGGCATTGTATATGGACGACAGCCAGTTTGGCAGCGCTGTGCCCGGTTTGGCGCCTTTGCGCATTCAAACAAAATCGCTTGGCCAGTTTGATTTCAGAAACGGCAAAGATGGTCTGTACGGCCTTAAAGGCAATCCTGCTTTGGCGGGTACGGCCCTGGATGATGCAATTGCAGGCAAGCTATTATTACATGGCCCGGGCGAACCGCGTTCTGTAGATCTATGGCCCATCTTTTTTACCGGCGTTCCCAACCTAAGGCCTTATCAGCTGGCTACGGGCAAGAACGGTAATCCATTGGCTGCCGGAAAACCATTTATCAATAATTTTCTGCCCAATGGCGGCGACATGCTTCGCCTTAACATGGCCGTGCCTGTTACAAAAAGAACAGACCCCAAATTTAGTTCACTGGGCCTGGTGCAGGCTGCCGTACTGGGTTTAACTGACCCGGCATATAACGGCAATGCCAACCTGCAATTTATTCCCAATATGGACGGTTTCCCCAATGGAAGAAGACTGGAAGATGACGTAACAAGAATTGAACTGCAGGCGGTAGGCGGCATAGTACTGGCGGCCATCGGCCTGTGGTACGATGACTTTACTGCAGGCGGCAGCCCGGTTACGCCAAACCTTGTAAGCGTGCTCTCGTACAATACAGGTGTAAATGCAAACGACACTACACTGAAGAACAGTTTTCCTTACGAGCAAACGCCCTGGCCCGGCACCTGTAATTGCAGCGGGCTTGCAGTAGACTATACCCAACCTGCCGTGTTGCCACCATCGCCCGATCCATTGCGCCTGGCATCGCCCGAAGTAATTATTACGGCTACGCCCAACCCGGTTAATGGCACCACCAACATACGGTACCGGGTATCCGCAGCATCAAATGTTACTATACAGGTAAGAGACGGCCGCGGCAATATCTTAACTACTTTACAAAATGGAACACAGCAACCGGGAACCTATAATCTTCCCTGGAATGCAGCTGCTGTTCCTGCAGGTATTTACTATGTTAATACCATGGAGAATGGAGTTATTAAACAAAGTGTGAAAATAGTGAAGCAATAAACCATATACTGTAAAGAAAGCGGGACCGGTAAAGGGAACCGGTCCTGTTTTCCAAATAGCAGCATCAACCAAAAAAAAATTTTATGAAAAAGAATGCTATCTATCGTTTTATCATTTTCCTGTTTGTACTGGCCGCCGGCGGTATCTTCTTTAAATACAAACACGATGAAACAAAAAAGGCAAATAAAATCTTCCCGGTACTGGCGCGCAAAGGTGCTGCTGCAGCCACCGATGAATTTAAATCTGTGCAGGCAAAAAGTGTGGCATTGCTCAATACGATTAAATCGAAACCAGATGATATAAAAGCCAAAATTGCGCTGGCCACCCTGTATGTACAGGAAGCAAGGGCATCAGGCAATTACATGTATTACGACCAGGCTGCATTAAAATACATCAATGCTGTGCTGGCAAAAGAGCCCCAAAATTTTGACGCCTTATCCATCAAGGCTTTACTGATGCTGAGCCAGCATCATTTTGCAGAAGGGCTGAAAATTGCGGAAGAAGCGAAAACCATCAATCCATACAATGCATTTATTTATGGGTTGATTATAGATGGCAATGTTGAAATGGGCAACTATACAGCCGCAGTTGATAACGCCGACAAGATGGTTTCCATACGACCCGATATCCGTTCTTATTCGCGCATTTCTTACCTGCGCGAAATTCATGGCGATTACCCGGGCGCTATAGAAGCCATGAAGATGGCCGTGTCTGCAGGCCTGCCCGGAGATGAAGGCACCGAATGGTCCAGGGTGCAACTGGCACGTTTATATGAAAATACCGGCGACCTGAAAAATGCAGCCATGCATTATTCCATTTCACTGGATAACCGCCCCTCTTATGCCTACGCCATGGCCGGTCTTGCAAGAGTAGCTACTGCTGCCAATAATTATAAACTGGCGATTGACTATTATTTACAGGCCGATAGCCTGGTAAATGATTTTACCATAAAAGAAGAATTGGCCGATGTATACAAGGCCTCCGGCGAAAACGAAAAAGCCGCAGCACTGGCCAATGCTGTGATAAATGGGATGAATGCGGCGGCTGCCAATGAAAAAAAAGACGATAGCTCCGGTCACTATTCAGACAGGGAGCTGGCTTACGCATACTTAAAAGTAAACCGGTTTGACAAGGCCCTTGATCATGCATTGCTTGAGTATAACCGCAGACCCGGCAATATTGATGTAAATGAAACCCTTGCCTGGGTATACTATTCAAAAGGCGATTATGCCAAGGCGCTGCCTTTTGCAAAAACAGCGCTGAAAACCAATTGTCAAAACCCTGTTTTGCTTTGCCGCATGGGTTTAATATATTTTAAAAACGGAGATAAGTCAACAGCTGCCAAATTACTGAAAGCAGGTTTGCTGGCCAATCCGAATATCAATATGGCGTTGAAAACTACCAGTCAGCAGGTGCTTACTACATTATAATACGTCAGTGATGAGTAAGAGATACTATTGCGTTTTTTTGCTGCTGCTGATTTACCCCTTTGCAACGATGCAGGCGCATACCATTAACTATGCCCTGGAAAAAGCCCCTGTACAAAACGTTATCTGGTTTTACCTTAAGATGGGTTTTACGCATATTATTCCGTCTGGTACAGATCATGTTTTGTTTGTTACCGGCCTGTGTTTGCTGAGTACGCGCATTAAAACAATTTTATGGCAGGCAACGGCTTTTACCCTGGCGCATTCGGTTACACTGGCGCTGAGTATGAAAAACATAATTGTAATGCCGGGCGCAGTGGTAGAGCCCATCATAGCATTATCTATTTTGTTTGTGGCAATAGAAAACATGATGCTTACAGCGTTAAAAGCGTGGCGGGTTTTACTTGTTTTTATGTTTGGATTGATACATGGAATGGGGTTTGCCAGCGCCCTGAATGAAATTGGTTTACCGGGCAATAAATTCTTTACGTCTATCCTGTCTTTTAATATAGGGGTGGAACTTGGACAGGTGGCTGTTATACTGGCTGTGTTTGGCCTGTTCATAATTCCTTTTGGAAAAAAGCCATGGTACAGAGCAAGGGTGGTATATCCGCTATCTTCCATCATTGCGCTGATAGCTGCCTGGTGGACCATTGAAAGGGTATTCTTTCGGTAAGGCGGTTTGTTACAATAAAGTCTGCCGGATCAATACCATATGTGTGAATGTTTATCTTAGCATCCGCTCAGGCAGTGCTGTTTTCGCTGGCTGCTTGTATAAGATTTTTTACGACTGACTGTACGGCTTCCAATGTAGGCGGATCTGTAATCTCGCCGGCCGCATTTAGTTTTGAGCGAACAAAAGAAATCAGCAGGGAACCGCCTTCGGGAATCTTTGCAGAAAGCGCTGTAAAAATCTGCAGAAAGGAAGCATGTGCTTTTTCTCCGCCAGTGGAAGCCGTTATTAAAGCAAGTGGTTTATTTACCAGTTCGCCCGAACCTACCGTCCAGTCCAGCGCATTCTTTAAACTGCCCGGTACCCCAAAAGCATATTCGGGCGTGCAAATTAAAACAGCGTCCGCCTCCTGCAAATGTTTTCTCCATACGCTAACGGTAATGGGTATTTGCTCAGGATCGTCAAACTGCGGAAGGCTGCCCAGCCCCCTGTAAATAAAAAATTCCACACTGGCAGGCACCATTTTTTCAATCGCATCCAGTATAGTGTTGTTGGAAGAATTGGCGCGCAGGCTGCCGGAAACAGCGAGTATTTTTATTTTAGTTGTCGACATTGTAGTCTTATTTCGGTGATCATTGTATTACCCGGTTTTGTAATAACACCATGATCTTTATTTGGTTTATGTAAATGCCGGCCCATTCAAAATTTATACAAGCAGTGTCAGGCCGTGGGCTGTTGCGGCTTTTCCCCGCCCGATCTTCTTTTAAACATTGACACAATAATGCCACTGATAATAATACAACTGATACCTGACAGCGACATGCCATCCGGAAACGCATCGCCCAGCAGCATACCAATAAAAACAGAAAAAAGTATATTGGCATAACTAATGGCAGATACAATACCCGCTTTATCTGCACCGTAGGCCCTGGTTACAAAATATTGACCAAATAGAGCAGCCAGCCCCAGCAATAGTATATACAACCACTCTATACCGGCCGGTATTTTAAAAGCAGGCATAAAAATTTCATCTGCAGGAAACCGCCCCCAGTACCGAATCAGCATGCATAAAGCCGGTATTAAAACACCGCTGGTTACAAATGAGGCAACAATTACCCTGGCATCATAGTGTTTGCTCAGCTTTCCCACTGTTATGTAGGCAATGGCAGATGAAATGCCGGAGATCAATCCCGCCAGATGATAATACCAGGGAAAATGCATGGCCGGTTTATACACCAGCACCATGCCGGCAAAACCCAGCAAAACAGCAAACAGCACTTCTTTGCCATGGTATTCCCTGAATAAAAAAAATGAAAATACTGCAATAAAAAGGGCAGAAGTAAGATTATAGGTCATAGCTGTTCCCAATGGCAGGTGCAGAATGCAGTACAGCAAAGTATACAGGGCCACCGTGCCCATAATTCCGCGAAAAATTAACCAGCTTAGCTTACCGCCATGGCTTACCGGTGGTCTTGCAGCAAACCCAATCAATAATACAATCAGCCCCACCAGGTTTCTGTAAAAAACAAGCTGGCCTGCATTGAAACTTCCTTTTAATAATTTGGCGGCGCCACCCATCACCGAAAAACCAAATGCAGCCAGCAGCATATAAAAGATGCCATGGTATTTTTTGTGGATGATCATTTAACAAGGATTAATCTTTCCACCGCTGCATCAATGGTTTCTTTCTTTTTGCAAAAACAAAACCGGATTACTTTATTATCAGTACCCGCTTTATAAAACGCTGAAATGGGAATGCTGGCAATACCATATTCTTTTGTGATACGGATGGCCAGGTCTTTATCGGCCTCATTGCTGATGCGATCATATTTATAACACTGAAAGTAACTGCCGTAGCTGGGCAAAGCAGTAAATTTTGTTGCCCGCATCAGGTCCTGAAAATAGTCACGCTTCTGCTGCAGGAAATTGCCCAGCAGCAAATAGGCATCTTTGTTTTTGAGATAAGTGGCCAGCGCTACCTGCGAGGGTGTATGACAGCTAAAACAGTTAAACTGGTGTACTTTCCTGAACTCATGCATCAGCGCCGGCGAAGAAATGCAATAACCCAGTTTCCAGCCTGTACAATGGTAAACCTTGCCAAAAGAAAAGCAAACAAAGCTTCTTTCCAGCAAATCGGGATAACGCAAAATAGACTGGTGCAGCACATTGTCAAAAATCAGGTGTTCATATACTTCATCGCTTACGATAATAATATTGGTATCTTTTACAATTGAACGCAATTGTTGTATATCCTCTTCGCCCAGTACCGCGCCTGTTGGGTTATGCGGCGAATTGATCATTATCATTCTCGTTTTAGTCGTAATCCTTTCCTTTACGCTTGCCCAGTCAATTTTATAATCCGGAAATTGCAAATTGATCAATACCGGGATGGCGCCGTTGACTTCTATATTCGGTATATAACTATCGTAGGCGGGTTCAAAAACAATGACCTCATCGCCAGGTTGCAGCACGGTTGTAAGTGCTGTATAAATAGCGTAGGTGCCCCCGGGAGTAATTGTAATTTGTTGTAATGGATCTACGATTGTCTTATACAATGATTCCACTTTTTCCGCCAGGGCTTCAAGCAGCGGTGTATAACCCCGCATGGGTGCATATTGATTCATCCCTTTTTTCATGGCATCACTTACCAGGCCGGTAAGTTCGGGGCTCATATCAAAATCCGGAAAGCCCTGTCCGAGATTTACTGCTTTTAACTCGGTGGCCAATGCACTCATTACTGTAAAAATGCTGGTGCCTGCCGCAGGCAGTTTGCTCTTAATGTTAAGATTGATCAATGGTTATCGTTAAGATGAAATAATATGCAAATTAAGCGGTTTCGGGATTGTCAATACCTGTAATATTTGCGATCTGCATGGCTGTATAACCCGGTTGGATAAAGGGTGCGGACATTACCCACCGAAATAAGATCGGTAAACAATTATCAGGCATAGCTAACTGAACTGATCGCGCAGTTTCTTTGGCAATCCCTTTATCACCAGTTCATAAGAGTGGTCGATCCATTCTTTTAACTGCTTGTTGGAAACAGAACCATCTGCTATAATGGTATTCCAGTGCTTTTTGTTCATGTGATAGCCGGGTTGTACACAATCATATTGTTCCCTTAGCTCCAGGGCCAAATCAGGATCACATTTCACATTAAAACGCAATCCATCTTCATTGTTTAACGAGGTTAACAGAAAAGCCTTGCCGGCAACCTTATATACCAGTGTGTCGGGGCCAAACGGAAGTGTTTCTTCAACGCCTGGTTTTGAAAGGCAGTATTCCTGTAATTGTTCGATATCCACTTTTAATTATTTTGAATTTTAAATGAGCCAAAACACCCAGGATCTATCATTCATCCTTCAAAACAACTGCAGTTACTTCAATCTCTATTAAATATTCAGGATCTATCAATGCTTTTACCTCTATCATCGAAGTACAGGGAAAGATGCCTGTGAAAAACTCGCCGTGTGCTTTGCCATATTCCTGCCACCGGCTGATATCGGTTACCAGCATGCGGGTACGCACAACATCTTTCAGTGATGCGCCTGCCTGCTGCAATACTTTTTCAATTTTTTGAATGATAAAACGGGTCTGCGTGTACGCATCATTGATACCTACGGTGTTGCCGTTGTCATCAACCGCTACCGTGCCAGACACTTCAATGGTATTACCGGTTTTAACGGCACGGCTATAGCCAACTATGTTCTCCCATTTGGCACCGGAGGAATAATTTGTTCGCATGTTTTATTTTTTTAGCTAAGAGAACAAGGAGAAAAAGTGCTTGTTATCTGGCCTACCAACTCTTTTGCTCTTTTTCTCTTTCAACCTCTTATCCCTCCTGTTCCCTTAATGCTATGTTTTCTATCAGATCTTCGCCCTGCATCCGCAAATAGACCTGCGCTACTGTTACCACGTCTTTCTGGCAATAAGTAACTATGCGCGCCAGGTCCTTTTCCTTCCAGTACACTTCGCCTACCATACTTCCATCAATATCATCTTTGGGTGTTGGCACGCCCAGTGTACAGGCCAGCAGGTTAAGGCTGGTATAACTTTTAAAATCGCCGAACTTCCACAGCTCCATGGTATCCAGGTGATTTACTTCCCAGGGCTTTTTACCCGACAAATGTAGCAAAGCCGGCACAGCAATATGGTGTACTACCATTCTGCGGCATAAATAGGGGAAATCAAATTCTTTGCCATTGTGGGCACATAAATATTTTGGGGGACCGATGCTCCATTTGTTTACCATATTGGCAAAATCGGCCAGTAACTGTTTTTCATCATCGCCCGAGAAAGATTTCAGCACCAGTTTTTTTTCTGAAGTTCCTTCCTGGATAACCCCGCAACTGATACATACAATCTTGCCGAATTCTGCATAGATGCCTGCACGTGAGTAAATACCCTCCGGTGTTTCCTCTTCTTTATTGCGCAATAGCACCCCGGCCTTTTTTGCCCACAACAGTTTCCATTCATCGGTTAACTGATCAAATGAAGGCTGCATGGATACGGTTTCTATATCAAGAAATAAGATATTGCTAAGCGGCACTTGTAGCATGGGGATGAATTATTCGGAATCTAATGTATGAAAAGTTTATAGAAACACGGTCATTTCAAATTGCCGGCTGCTGATTTGTTCTGTGAGGCCCCGGCCCGAGTTTAATAGTCCACCACAGAAACCAGCACTTCAATTAATCCAATGCGGCAATGCCCAAATACCATTCCAGGACATGTTTATTAAATAAAAAACCCATGCGTTTGCACGGGTAAAAAAACAGTGCGCTTTTATTTAGCTATGCGCCTTCAATTATGCCAATATGATTGCCAAAAGGATCTTTTACTACTGCCACATGAATATCGCCTCCCACATTGGTGCGTGGCTGAACAATGTCTGCGCCATTTTCTGACCATATTTTCAATACGTCAGCGACACTGTCAACCGCCCAGTAGGCCACCGACTGATTACCCGGAACTGCGCCGCTCATATCAGGATCAAGCCCCAGTTCACAACCATTGATATCAAAGCCCACATAAAAGGGCTGATCAAAATAGGGGTGCCTGCCCGTGATATTTATATACCATTCTTTGGCTGTTGCCAGGTCAGCCACTTTATAGATAACTGTACGCAGATTTTTAAACACAGTCTTTAGTATTTGAACAGAAGTAAGAACTTTTTTTTGAAAATGCGTGTTACCGCGCCCAATTACCAATTCCTAATCCCCAATTCCGCCTCCGTAACCAATCACCGATCAGCTAATCAACTGATCAACTAATCAACCGATCAACTTACAAGTACTTGTCGCCTTTATTTCTTTTTACTTCGGCCACATAATCTTTAATCTGTTGTTCTTTCTCTTTTTTACAAATCAGCAGCACATCATCGGTATCAACAACTATAAAATCTTCCAGGCCCTGTAGCAGCACCAGCTTGTTTTTTGGCACATGCACCATGCATTTTACGGCATCAATCACCATAACATTATCGCCGCCCACGGCATTATGAAAATAATCTTTTTCAATATTTTCGTAAGCGCTGTTCCAGGTACCCAAATCGCTCCAGCCAAAAGAAGACGGTATTAAATACACGTTAGAAGCTTTTTCCATGATGCCTACATCGATGGAAATATTGGTACACAGGGGATAAATTTCTTTCAGTGCATCTTTTTCCGCCGGTGTATTGAATTTATCTTTTTCCGCCATAAACACCTCGTACATCTCGGGCAGGTATTTTTCAAATGCGGTAAGAATATTTTTCACCTGCCATACAAATATCCCTGCATTCCAGAGAAACTCACCACTCGATAAAAATGTTTTTGCCAGGTCAAGATGAGGTTTTTCTGTAAACGTTTTTACCTTATACACATCTTTACTTACTGCCATTGGTTCAAACTGTATATAACCATACCCAGTATTGGGATAAGTGGGTTTTATGCCCAATGTTATAAATGCGTTAAGGTGGTTTACAAATTGCAAGGCCTCGTTGCAGATCCGCTGAAATTCTGCATCGTCTTCTATTGAATGATCGGATGGCGCCACAATAAGGGAAGCCTCGGGGTCCATCTGGTGCAGTTTAAACGATATATAAGCAATGCATGGCGCCGTATTTTTCCTGGATGGTTCACCCAGTATGTTTTCCTTTCTAATCCGGGGCAACTGCTTTTCTACGATTGAAGTATACTCCTGCGAAGTAACCACGTAAATATTTTCCTCGGGTATAAATGAAGCAAACCGGTCGTAGGTAGCCTGTATCAGGGTTTTCCCTGTATTAAGTATATCCAGGAATTGTTTGGGGAAACCGGTCCTGCTCATTGGCCAGAAACGGCTGCCAATTCCTCCCGCCATAATTGCCACATAGTAGTGTTTGTTCATAAGAAGGGCTAAAACTTTAAATGGTAATTGTAAAAATCAAGCGCAAAAGTATTGAAAGCGGTAAGCAAACTCAAATTAAATTACCGCTCATTTTTGATGAGGTTGTCCATAATAAACGACATCTGGGGGTCCTGGTTTTCTATAATGTCCTGCAACGTATTGCTTACAGGGTAATCTGGCTCTATGCCATATTTATTAAGCTGGGGATGTTCCAGGTAATGCTGCACTTTTACTGCGGAAAATTCAAGCAAAAGACCCGTATTGGGCATTTTATACAGTATCCTGGTAAAGCCGTTGTGGCCGTTATAACCACCACCGGTTTCCTCGCCTACTATTACGCCTCTTTTACTGTCTTTCATCATGGCTACAAAATTAGACGCGGCAGACAGCACATTGTTATTGGTAATGATAAAAACATTTCCGTTAAATGCCATAGGATGCGGTCTGCGCAGGTTATTCTCGTCATCGTTCATGGCATTATTGCCATTGGGCAAACGGCAGAACTCGGCTTTTACCATTGAATCGAGCGAAGGACGCTCATTTAAAGCAAAATCGGGTTCAAGAAATCTTGTGTAGGGAATTTTATCAAATCTCACCGTAGCAGAATCTACCTCCTTAAAAGGATTCCTGCTCAGGAACCGGTACAACAAAAATATATTTTCATATTCGCCCCCAATATTATTACGGCAATCGATGATCAGGTTATTGATACCGCTTTCATTTTTCAGGAGTGTAAATGAATTAATCAGGAAATTCTTATATGCTGCAAACGTGGCCGAAGTGCCAAAAGCAAAAGAGCGCAATGTTAATATGGCGGTGTGTATAGAATCAACAATTTCAAAATCATAGCCTACTTCTGAAGAATAATTATAATAGCTGTTGGTATTATAGTCGTTCAGGTGTTTTTCCAGCGTAACTGCCGGCACCATTGTTTTTTCATTTCTGGAAGAACCGGGTGCTGCGTATTCCACATTGAAACTGATACAGGGACCATAGGCCAAAAAATAATCATAGGCAAATTCCGCCGCACCCTGTGCCAGGTTATAATTCTTGTTGCGGCCATCCGGCACATTGTAATCAATAATCCTGTTCATTATATGCTCTGCCGAATTGCCGTTGATGCTAATAATATGAGCGCCCACCGGTATATTCCAGGCATCAGAATTAATGTACATGCCCCCATCTACATAAATCACCGGAATGGGAAAAAAATTGTTTCGTTTAAGAATGGTATCGTAATAGGTCTTGGGTAAATACAGATTGGTGTGGCTGCATCCTATTTTATCTATAATGAAAGAAAGCTTGCTGTGAAAGGCCCTTATATCTGCCGGTTCGGCCAGGGTTTGATAAATGCTGTCAAAGCAATTATCCATTTCTTTTTTGTCTGTATAGGTATAAAGACCGGGATGGGCCTTCTCAAGCACGGATCTGAAAACGGCGAAATCCTGCTGCAATTTGGATTCGCTGTATTTTTCTGACACAATATCCGCACTGTACGGGAAGAAATAGCATCCCGCCACAAATAACAATGCAAATATTGCTGTATAAATACGCTTCATCCTCTTGTTTTATAAAAGGCTGCTTCATTAACTTACACTTTGCCATGTACAGGCAACCTTTATATGTTTCAGTTAGCAGTTGGTTTTGGTTTGTCCCCCTCTATAGGAAGCCGTTCTTAGCAGTGTGTGAGGAATTCCATTTATTTAACGGAACATGTGCAAATATATTTTCTCCTTTAAATAACGGGGGAACTCAAAAAACAGTATCAGCCGGCCACCCTAAGGGGGTTAGAGCAAGCCTTCGCGTATAAGATCGTGTAAATGCAATACACCCAAATACTGTTTTTGTTTGGCTACCACCAGTTGGGTTATATCAAATTTACGTAAAACATCCAATGCTTCCACCGCCAGGGCTTCGGGCGGTATGGTTTTGGGATGGGGGGTCATGATGTCTTTGGCGGTGATGCCATTGAGTGAAGTGTTCTTTTCGAGCATTCTTCTTAAATCGCCATCGGTAATAACACCCAGTATTTCTTTATCCTTGTCCAGCACCACCGTCATTCCCAGGCGACTGCCGGAAATGGAAATAATGGTTTCGCGCAGGGGTGTATCGGGTGTTACCGAGGGCTGCTGGTTTTGAACGGAGAGGTCCATTACCCGCAGGTATAATTTTTTGCCCAGCAAGCCACCGGGATGAAACTTGGCAAAATCTGCACCTGTAAAGCCTTTTAACTCCATCAGGCAAACCGCCAGCGCATCACCCATTACCAGCTGGGCCGTCGTGCTGCTGGTAGGTGCCAGGTTATTGGGACAAGCTTCTTCTGATACCGTGCTGTTGATAATGATATCCGCCTGTAGCGCCAGGTAAGAATCCAGGTTGCCCACAAGACCGATTAACGGGTTACCAAAATTTTTAATCAGTGGCACCAATACCTTGATTTCCGGGCTGTTGCCGCTTTTACTGATCACCATAACGATGTCTTCCGCCTGAACCATGCCCAGGTCGCCATGGATGGCATCTGCTGCATGCATGTACAGCGACGGTGTGCCAGTAGAATTAAATGTGGCCACCATTTTTTGTGCTATGATGGCGCTTTTACCAATACCGCTTACCACCAGCCTGCCATTGCATTTGTACACCAGTTCTACGGCCCTGGCAAAATCGTCGTTCAGGAAGGCCTGTAAGCCATCAATAGCGGCTGCCTCCAGGCCAATGGTTCGTTTTGCGGTATCAAGGATTGCTTTTGCGTTCATTTTCAGCGGGCAAAGTTATAGTTTACCGGGCATAGATTTGTTAAAGAAAAATACTGGCGTTTGTAAGTTATAATGGCGAACCAGCGGTGTTTGTTGATTTGTTTGTTTGGGTTATGCCGCTTTAACAAATATTACCAGTTTTAACCATTGTTTTTTGTTACCTTCGCCATCCTTAAAAAAATGCCGGAATCCGCTTCACGCCTGTTTATCAGCGTACAGTACTAAGGTTAAAACTTTATCATTTTGGTTCCGTTTTTTTAAGTACCTTAATTAGTAATGTATAACCCTATGAGATAGAAAATCAATGAGCATGTCTACCAGTTCTTCCAAACCAAAATCTACGACCAAAGCTGCTAAACCGGCAGTTGCAAAAACCAGTAAAACATCCGTTGCAAAGAGCAGAGGCAAAATTGATTTGCTGAAACCATTGCAGGAATATTTTGGTCTTGATTCTTTCCGTGGCGACCAGGAAGAGATTATCCAGACCTTACTTTCCGGTACAGATACATTTGTGATAATGCCTACCGGCGGCGGAAAAAGCCTCTGCTACCAGTTGCCGGCCATGATTAGTGAGGGTGTAGCCATTATTGTTTCCCCGTTAATAGCATTAATGAAAAACCAGGTAGACCTGGTACGCAGCTATAGCAGCAATGATGAAGTGGCGCATTTCCTTAATTCCACGCTGAATAAAAAAGAAATAAAAGAAGTACATGATGATTTGAAATCGGGCAAAACAAAAATGCTCTATGTGGCGCCCGAAACATTGACCAAGGAAGACAACCGTTCTTTTTTCAGCGACCTTACCATTTCATTTTTTGCTGTAGATGAAGCGCACTGTATTTCAGAATGGGGTCATGATTTCAGGCCCGAATACCGCCGCCTGCGCGAAATGATGAACCAGATTAACCCCAGCCTGCCGGTTATAGCCCTAACGGCTACTGCTACCCCAAAAGTGCAGAGCGATATTGTAAAAAACCTTGAACTGCGCAAGCCTAAAATATTCATTTCTTCTTTTAACCGCACCAATTTGTATTACGAGGTGCTGCCAAAAATTAAAAAAGAAGACACCCTCAAAAGCATTGTCCGGTTTATTGTAACCAACAAAGGCAAAAGCGGCATTATCTATACCCTGAACCGCAAAACCACCGAAGAACTGGCCGAGCTGCTGGTATCGAACGGTATTAAAGCCGTGGCCTACCATGCGGGCCTCGACAGCAAGTTGCGGGCCAGCAGGCAGGATCTTTTTCTGAAAGAAGACACCCAGGTAATTGTGGCCACTATTGCATTTGGCATGGGCATCGACAAACCAGACATCCGGTTCGTAATACATTTCAACATACCCAAATCAATAGAAAACTACTACCAGGAAACCGGGCGGGCCGGCCGCGACGGGCTGGAAGGAAAATGTATTTTATACTATTCTCATAAAGACGTAAGCAAGCTGGAGCATTTGATGCGCGACAAGCCGCTGACAGAACGTGAAGTGGGTGCCCAGCTCATCAATGAAACCGTGGCCTATGCAGAGAGTGGCGTTTGCCGCAGAAAAACGCTGATGAATTATTTTGGCGAAACCTACAGCGATGAAAACTGCGGAAGCTGCGATAACTGTTTGCATCCCAAAGAAAGGGTAGAGGCAAAAGATGATGCCGTAAAGGTATTAAAGGTGATAAAAGCCCTGGACGAACGTTTTGCCACAGATTATACCGTGAACATTGTGGCCGGCAGGCTTACCCCGCAAATACAGATGTACCGGCATGATGCCCTGAATGAGTTTGCTATCGGCAACGATCAGCCGCACCATTTCTGGAACAGCCTGGTACGCCAGATGCTGCTTGAAAACCTGCTGAGCAAGGATATTGTGGAATATGGCGTATTGAAAATTACCAAACAGGGCGAGGCCTTTATGAAGAAGCCAAAAAGCTTCCCCATAGTAATGAACAACCTGTTTGAAGAGGCCAATGCCGATGATGAGGAAACAGAAAACAACCCCGAAACAGCCGCGGCCGATGATAAATTGTTTGAGCAGTTAAAAGAATTGCGCCAGAAAGAGGCCAGGAAAAAAGGGCTGCCGCCATTTGTTATTTTCCTTGAAAATTCCCTGCAGGACATGGCCACCATGTACCCCACTACCATACAGGAGCTGGAAAAATGCCAGGGTGTAAGCAAGGGAAAAGCCCTGCGTTATGGTAAGCCGTTTGTAGAGATGATTGCCAAATACGTGGAAGAGAACGACGTACAGAAACCCGATGATTTTGTGATGAAAAGCGTGGCCAATAAGAGTATGAGCAAGGTGTTCATTATACAGCAGGTAGACAAAAAAATGCCGCTGGAAGTGATAGCCAAAAACAAAGACTGGCGCATGGATGCCCTGATGGAAGAAATGGAAACCATTGCCGCCAGCGGTACCAAGCTAAACCTTGACTATGCCATTGATGATATGCTGGACGAGTATGAGCAGGAGGAGATTATCGATTACTTTAAAGGATGCGAAACCTCGTCTTTGCAAATTGCCCAGCAGGAGTTGAATGAAGGCAATTATACCTGGGAGCAGCTGAAAATCATGCGGATTAAGTTTTTGAGCGAGTACGGCATGTAGGAACAATGTGAAAATGTGATAAATGTGGAAATGTGATGAATGTGGAAATCAGGAGGATTTGTGGGACCGGATTCGTGTTCTAAAAAACATTTCAGATTTTAAGTGGCAAATACTATTTTTGCTGCCCGCTCAAAATAAACGACCAATTTTGAAAAGGATGGTGCGGTAGCTCAGTTGGTAGAGCAATGGACTGAAAATCCATGTGTCGGCGGTTCAATCCCGCCCCACACCACATTTAAGATTTTAACGCTTTGTAAATTAATTGTTTACAAGGCGTTTTCTTTTAGGGGCAAGGTAAAATAATTTTCAGGTTTGGAGTTTGAGCGCATGATCGCTATCGTAGCCGGCAACGTGGACGCGCAAGCACAATTTGAGTTTTTCCTATTTGACCGATCAATTCACTAAAAGAAAACTACCCTTTTGCACTATCTTTTTATTATTGATGATGCCATTTATATAATAGATATAGCTGGCAGTATTTTGCTTTTTACCGTTTACTGTACCATCCCAACCGGTGTTCTTATCTGTTGTAGTAAAAACTTTATTGCCCCACCTGTCAAAAATTGAAAATTCCTTTAGGTCTAATATAACATTTGGCGGAATTCTAAACATATCATTTACACGGTCATTATTCGGAGTGAAGGCATTGGGCATATAAAGTGCCACACCTATTTTAATTATCGCAGTCGCACTTGCTTTGCATCCTTTGTCATTAACAACCTTTAAAGTATAACTGGTATATTCCTTTAAAGGGATTGTTTGCGGGTTTAATGACAATTCATTGATTAATTTATCAGCGGGTTCCCATAAAAATGAAACGATATTTCCTGTGATCTCTGAACGGAGCTGAACCTGCTTTCCATTTGCGATTGTTGTATCTGCAGGTGAGACGTAAACAACGGGGGTTTCTTTAATGATTGCCAGAATCTCGTTGGAAGTCTCAACCGCAACATCGCATGCTCCGGCACCTGGCATCACCCTGCATAGCAATTGGTCTCCGTTTGCCAGATGGTTGCTGGTATATACCGGGCTACTATTTTGAATCAATGCATTATTCAACAACCACTGGTAAGTTGGATTTGTTCCTGCATTATTGGCTACAGCAGTAAATGTTATGGCCTCGCCTGCACAAACATTATTCCGGTCTGCTGTTATTGCAACCGACGGCATACTTCCGGTGGGTACAGTGATAAGAATGTTTTGCGAAGCCGCCTGGCCTGCAACCGCACAGGAGGAATAAACTGAATCAATATCCACGACACAACTTACGACGTCGTTGTTAGCCAGCGAGGAACTGGTGTACACCTTATTATTTGATCCGGTATTAACGCCATTGATTTTCCATTGGTATACAGGATTGCTTCCCGTGCCTATGGCGGTGGCGGTAAAAGTGACCGGCGAACCAGCACAAATGGTTTCGGCGCTTGCAGCAATATGCAAGGAAGGTGTCAGCTTACCCATTACATGCATTACGATGTTGTTCGAAGTTGCGCCTGCACCTGTTGAGCATATGAAAAGCGGGTCTGTTTTAATTGAACAGGTGATAATATCCCCGTCTGATAAGGAGGAACTGGAAAAGACAGAATCATTGGTTCCGGTATTACTATTGTTTGTTTTCCATTGGTAGATGGGGTTTGATCCTGCATTGACGGGGTTGGCGGTAAATGTTACGCCGGAACCTTTGCATATTGTATCGGCAGACGCAGTAATCGTTACTGATGGTGCAGAACCATTGCCTCCACCTATTTTAATTGAATTGGAAAGAACAGGCCCGCCGGCGGCACAGCTGGTATTATCAGTATAAGAGCAGGTAATTACGTCCCCGTCTTTTAAGTAATTACTGATTAGCAGCGGACCGTTGCTGCCTGCATTGTTTCCATTGATCATCCACTGATAAATGGGAGCGCCACCGGCATTTGAAACAGATGCATTCACGGTAATGGTGGCGCATTTGCAAGCAGCCGTGTTATCGGCGCTGATCTTTATTTCCGGGTTCTGTATAGTGGTCTTAATCTTTATAGTAATCATATCGCTTCCCTGCAGACCTGCATTTTCACATATATTGCCACTTTTAACAATGCAGGTAACCTGGTCGTTATTAGCAAAGTTAGAGTCCGTGTACGATGAACTATTGGTACCAACCGGTAACCCATTTTTCATCCACTGGTAAATGGGGTTTAGGCCTCCGTATACGACAGATGCACTGATCGTTGCTTTTTTACCTGCACAAACAATGGCGGTAGCGGGATCAATTGTAACAATGGGGGCAGGAGAGGTGATCGCCGGAGCTGATAATTTAATTACCAGGTAATCGAATTTGTCGTCGTATATACCACCGTCCGGCGTATGATAACCGGCAATGTCGGCAGAACTGGTGGTGGCTGCAATAATAAAACCACCATCATTCAAAGGTTGAACACAATAGCCTTCATCAAAACCAGAACCACCCATGGTCTTCTGCCATTCCAAAGAACCGGCACTATTTATCTTTATCAGCAGCACATCATTTACGCCGGCGTTGCAGGTAATATCTCCGTCTGTCGAATAAGAAGAACCTGTAAACACATAGCCCCCGTCTGTAGTGTTCTGGATGTATCTGGCTGTTTCATTGTCCTTTCCTCCATAACATTTCTGCCAGTTGATTTTTCCGTCCGGATCGAGTTTAACTATCCATGCATCATAACCAAACCCGTGAGCACCGGTAACATCTCCGTCGTGGGAATTGGCCGAACCAGATACTATATATCCGCCATCTTTGGTAACCTGTATGCATTCTGCCCCCTCTGTCATGCTTCCGCCAAGCGCTTTTTGCCATTGCATATTACCGTTTTTATCAAGCTTTACCACCCAATAGTCACCTCCTCCATGGCTGCCTGTCACATCGCCGTTCAACGAATGCGAACTTCCTGCCACCACACAGCCTCCGTCGGCAGTGGCCTGAACGCTTGAAGCGCCATCGGAATCACTACCGCCGAGCGTTTTTTGCCAGATTAATTTTCCTGCTGCATCAATTTTAATGACCCAATAATCCGCCCCCCCGTGGTTTACAGTAACATCACCGTCATTTGAAAACGTCCAACCGGCAACATAATAGCTGCCATCGGCACTAACCGAAATGGCGGTTGCAATTTCGGCATTGGTTCCGCCATACTGCTTTTGCCATACCATCTCGCCCTTGCTACTAAGTTTTGCTACCCAAAAATCATACTGACCGTGATTACCAGTAATTTCACAACTTCTTGAAGCAGTGCCACCGGCAGTCATATAGCCCCCATCTGGCGTTTGAATGATGAACACTCCTTGTTCTGAATCGGTTCCACCTAAAATTTTTCGCCATTCTACGGAGCCAGACTTATCCAATTTTACAATCCAGATATCTACTCCGGATACATGGCCCATTACATCTCCACTGTCAAAACCCGTACTGTAACCTGCCACAATAAAACCCCCATCTGATGTAGGCTGTACGCACTGGACATAGTCGGAAAAGCTTGATCCCAGGCATTTATGCCACTCAATCCAGGGGACTTGCGCGTTGGTAGTGATGCAGGTCAGTAACAGGCCGATTGTTAAAAATCTAATCATTGAAATGAAGGGATTTATGCCGGCTTTTTCTTCTGATCGGAAAGGGAAAGATTTTCATGTAGTAGTTAATAAATGACTTATAAGATAATAAGCGACCCAACCAGGCAACCTATTTTGCATGTGTTCTTCTCCTCTGCTACTGACTCTCCAGCCGAAAAGTTAAGGGCTCGATATTGTAAGACTTCACATATTTGCCATCTTTCATTGCCGGAATCCGGGTTTTCGAAAGTTTGATGATTCTGATTCCTTCCGCACGTAATTCCTGCGGTCCGGAAATGGCGGTCACATCACTGATCGTACCATCTGTACCAACCAGGTATTTTAATACTATTGTTCCCTGGACTTCTTTGTCCTGGGCGGCTTTTGGGTAACGCAGGTTTTTAGTAAGAAATCTAATCCATGCTTGCTGGCCACCTTCAAAAGAGGCAGCACTGTCTACCCTGGTGTAAATAGAATCGGTGGGATTTTGCGCTTGCAGGGAAAAACAGAACGGCAATGAAAAGAAACAAATGATGAGTAATTTCATTCGAAATTTTTGGGTAAAATACAGCAAATAATATCATACTGCAAGTGATAGTCTTGATAGACTCAAAAATATGCTTAGGGATTTATTGCAGCATTGCTTTGGCGTATCAACAGCCGGTGCAAGACCCATTTGAGAGGGATTTTAACGAATTCTTTTTTAAGGGAAGCTTTTTATTTGGACGTCCATTCCAAAACCCAGTCAAAAAATGACGTGAATAAAAGCCTTTTATTCTGCTTACGTTCGTGTTATTGCGACTGGAAGTTCGCATAAGGCTCATCATCATACTTGCGCCAATAAAGCGCCTTTGACCTGAAATAAACTTAACAAACAGCTATAGTATAAGAGCACTGTAATTATCCGCGCGTAAATTATTTAGACATGGTAAACACCCCGTAATACAAGCCATCGCTTGTCATGTACGTGCCCGAAATTGTTTTCCTGTCGCTTGAAATCTTTCCTTTTAGCAGGTAATAACTGTTATTCGAAACATAGTAAACAGACATAATTACACTATCGCAGGTATTCCTGAAGCCGCTCCACGAGGTAGCCGGACCGTTGAGCGTTTCCTGACCGATTGCAAAATGGTTATCATAAAAAGTGTAAATAGAATTCGAGTGCGCGCCATTTGATTGCGTGTTGGTGCCCACATAAAGACCTCTCAGCGGGCATATATTGTCGTAATCGACCGTATCGACTTTATACAGGGTATCACGCTTGTATAAAGTATCGTGTTTTACAACGTTGATGGAGTCATGAACCGTTATGGTTTGAACGTCTTTCTTACAACCAGACAAGGAAAAAATAGCTGAATATGCAACGGTTAAAGTAAGAATTACAAGAACGGCCCGGGCGGTATTGTTTTTCATGTGTATACAGGTAAGGTTTACGAACGACAAAATAGCAATAATTATTGGCCATTCAAATCATTTTTCGAAAGCAGGGGAAGGATCGGCACTAAAAAAAATTTCCGCCGGTTGTTTTCGCTTTTTCTGCCGCGGCCGCTGCCTGCCAAGTATATTTTAATGTGAACAGGTTAAACAAAAAAACCCGTCGTTACTAAAGGGACTTTGAAGCGTGTTGCAGGGCGGTGTGGTGTGATTCGCCACACAATTGCGCGAAGCCTGGACCGACAATTTTCAAAAAGCTGCTATATTTATTTAATGATATAGCATAGTGATTAATCTATCAGTACATAACCTGTACTTCTTCCTCCACCTGGCTCTTTCGTCAATATATTTTTGTTTATCAGGTCTTGTATATCTCTCAGCGCCGTATCCTGAGATGTTTTAGCAATTTTAGCCCATTTGGAAGTGTTCAGTTTTCCTTCAAAATTATCCAGTAATTTGTTTAGTAGCAATTGTTGTCTTTCGTTCAAAATAGTTGCAGCATGTTTCTCCCAAAAACGGGCTTTTTTCAATACCAGGGCAAGTGTTTCGTCTGTAGCTTCCAAAGCACGCCCCAGGCATTGCAAAAACCAAGTGAGCCAGACCGTGATATCCATCGAACCTTTTTGAGTAGCTTCTAAAATATTGTAATAGGTTGACCTTTCTTTACGGATTTGTGTGCTCATACTATAAAAACGTTGCGCCGATGCATCCGCACGGGAAAGCTGCATATCTGCAATGGCACGGGCTATACGTCCGTTGCCATCATCAAAAGGGTGTATCGTTACAAACCAAAGGTGAGCAATTCCTGCTTTTAATACCCCGTCCATGGTTGTGTCTTCATTAAACCAATTGATAAAGTGTGTCATCTCTTCTTCCATCCTGCCGGCATCCGGTGCCTGGAAATGGATTTTTTCTTTTCCCATTGCCCCTGAAATCACCTGCATCGGATCATCCTCTTTATTATCACGCCAGGCGGCAACCGTAATTTTATACATGCCGCTTCTACCTGTTGGAAAGAGTGCAGCGTGCCAGCCAAAAAGGCGATCTGCAGATAAGGCTTGCCTGTATTGTTGGGTGGCATCCAGCATCATTTCAACCACCCCTTCCACATGCCGATCTACAGGTATTAACCCAGCTATGTCCATTCCCAGCCGGCGGGCAATGGAAGATCGAACCTGCCCGGCATCCAATAACTCCCCTTCAATTTCGCTTGATTTTAAGACATCAAGAGTAAGTGTTTGGAGGTTTGCCTCGGCCTGCAAACGGAAACCCATGCCTTCCATACGCCCCAATAACCTGCCTTGCCGGTGGCGGACTTCTGCCAACACGGGTGTTACCTGTTCTTGTTTCCATATAAACCTGGGCCAATGAGGTAATTGATGGATGTAAATTGACATTTTCCGTAAAATATACGGTGAATATATGAGCTATTTACCGCAAAACCATATTTATCCGCAAAAAATGCGGAGAATAGGCTGGTTATTCTCCGCAAAAAATCCGAAGAACATCGGAGAAAAGTCAACTATTATTGAAATGAACAAAACCGGCAAACACACTTGTACCCCGAATACATATCCTAAAAATGCCTATACTTGTAACATGCAGCTAAAGCTTTCTTTTCTCATTGTATTTTTTCTGCCCCTGCTTTTGCCGGCGCAGGGCAAAAAAAGAGCCCGCGATTACGGTATAAAAACCGGCGTTATGCAGCCTGGCAAACTAAACAGCATTACCGATGTGGCCGGGGTTTTGGTTGGACATACAACGCTTATCGCGGGCGATTCCATCCGGACCGGCGTTACAGCCATACTACCTTATGAGGGCAATATTTTTCAGCAAAAAGTTCCTGCGGCTGTTTATGTAGAAAACGGTTTTGGCAAACTTGCCGGCAGCACCCAGGTAAATGAACTAGGTAATCTTGAAACCCCCATTGTTTTAACCAATACCCTGAATGTACCCGTTGCCATGGATGCTGTAATTGACTATACCCTGCAGCAAAAAGGAAATGAAAATATCGGCTCTGTGAACGCGGTGGTAGGCGAAACCAATGACGGTTTTTTAAATGATATCTGGGGCAGGCATGTAAAAAAAGAGGATGTTTTGGCTGCATTGAAAAACGCCCGCACCGGCCCGGTAGAAGAGGGTGTTGTAGGCGCTGGTACCGGAACGGTTTGTTTTGGTTTCAAAGGTGGTATCGGCAGCTCCTCGCGCAAATTACCGGCCGCCCTGGGTGGCTATACCGTTGGCGTGCTGGTGCAAACAAATTTTGGGGGCGTGCTGCAAATAAATGGCGTGCCGGTCGGAAAAGCACTGGATAAATTTGATTTTCGCGATCAGCTTTTAAACAATGTAGATGGCTCCTGCATGATCATTGTGGCCACCGATGCGCCCCTGGATCACCGGAACCTGTTACGCCTGGCCAAACGTGCCCTGCTGGGCCTGGGAAAAACAGGCGGCATTGCTTCCAATGGCAGCGGCGATTATGCCATTGCTTTTTCTACAGCAGAAGCGTTAAGAGTGCCCTTTATACCAAACAATCCCGTTATCAATAGCCCGGTATTGCAGAACGACGCCACTTCTCCATTGTTCATGGCTGCTATTGAAGCCACTGAAGAAGCCATTCTTAATTCTTTGTTTGCAGCTACCACCACAACCGGAAGAAACGGGCATACCGTGGAAGCATTGCCAATGGAAAAAATAATCCCTCTTTTAAAACAATATAACGGCATTCAAAAATAATTTCACATCATGTATGCAATCATAAATGGGGCGCTGGTGCCAAATGAAAATGCAAAAATCTTAATTTCAGATCTGGCTATCCAGCGCGGCTATGGCATCTTCGACTATTTCAGAACAGCCAATCATCAGCCCCTTTTTTTAGATGACCACCTGGACAGGTTTTATCGCTCAGCCACAGAAATGCGCCTGGCAAACGGTCTGGATCGGGCGCAGCTGGAAACAATGATCAGGCAGTTAATTGAAAAAAACAATATTCCCGATTCCGGTATCCGAATTACCCTTACCGGTGGTTATTCAGAAGACGGTTATCTGCCTGCTACGCCCAATTTATTAATTACCCAGTCTGCTTTTCATTTTAATGCCGCCAATTTTAACACCGGCACCACGCTGGTCACCTACCGCCACCAACGCCAATTGCCGCAGGTAAAAACAATTGATTACCTGCAGGCCATCTATCTGCAACCTTTTATAAAAGAGAACAATGCCAATGATGTTTTATACTACCAAAACGCAGAAATTACGGAATGCCCGAGATCCAATTTCTTCCTGGTAACGGAAAAAAACGAGGTCGTTACTCCTTCAAGAAACATTTTACAGGGAATAACAAGAAAAAGAATTCTTTCATTGAAAGGTTTCAACATCAAAGAGGCCATTGTTACACCCGATCATCTTATAAATGCTAAAGAAGCATTTATTACAAGCACCACTAAAAAAGTGCTGCCGGTTTTGAAAATAAATGGCAAAACAATTGGGAATGGACAACCCGGAGAAATCTCCCGTGCTATCTTTAATGAGCTGGCGGATTAATTGCCTGCCCGGGCTACGCAACTGCATGGATGGATTTTTGGCTTTATCCCTTCCCCACACCCTTGTTTTATTCAGCCTGTATCTTGTTTGCCCGGTGGGTTTTAATATCTTTAATACAGGGTAAAGCCTGTTTCCGGGTTTATATTTTTATCCCGAAGGAACAGTATCAATGATTGCCAACATAAAAAATCTCCACAACATATGACCAGGGTTAGTTTCAACGAAATGAAAGCTACCATCAAAAAGTCTTTCACCAATGCAGGAATGCCCGAGGACAAAGCAGATATCTGCGCAGAAACACATACAGCGTCCAGCAGGGATGGTGTGTATTCTCACGGGTTGAACCGTGTTGAACGTTTCTTGGATTATATTGGAAAAGGATGGGTAGATGTACATGCTTCACCAACGCTCGATCTGAGCCTGGGCACCATGGAAATTTACAACGGCAACCTGGGGCCGGGTATTTTGAACGCACAGTTTGCCATGAACCGCGCCACTGAACTTGCCGAAAAAAACGGTCTTGGCCTGGTTAGCCTGAACAATACCACCCATTGGATGCGCGGTGGGGCCTATGGCTGGATGGCTGCCGAAAAAGGGTTTATCGGCATTTGCTGGACTAATACAGAAACATGCATGCCGGCCTGGGGCGCCAAATCGGGCGCTATTGGCAATAACCCGTTTATCATGGCTGTGCCACGCAAAGAAGGTCA
>Ga0163162_10001103_pt1 | contig 25047 bp, 25 predicted proteins | sample S55metaG_FD_115310 | JGI IMG/M metagenome (GOLD analysis project Ga0163162, IMG submission 115310) | Switchgrass rhizosphere microbial communities from Kellogg Biological Station, Michigan, USA - S5-5 metaG | ecosystem: Host-associated > Plants > Roots > Rhizosphere > Soil | place: USA... | reverse complement strand
GGACCCTTCGACGTCTTGACCACGGCGAGATCGGGCGAAAGGGCGGGAGGAGTGGGAGTTGCGGGGGCCGCGGGAGCCGACTCGTCTACTGCCTCCGTATTTTTTTGTGACGAACATCCTGTGAGGAGCGCGCTTGCCGAAGCGGCCAGAACGGCATGCCCGAATTCCCGTCGACTGAGAGCTGCCGGAGTCTCATCCTTGCGTGGTGCTGGTCCACAGGACCCACATCCCTTTGGCGTGCACGTGCCACACCCGGTTGCCGTGTTGCCAATGACATTCAATATCTTCTCCATTGCGCTTTCTCCTTTTCACGCAGGATGTTCATTCGGTTCCTGGCTCGTGACAACCCTGTTGATTGGCAAGCTCGAAGGTGAGCGAATGGCTCAGACCCGTCTGGTTAACATCCCTCATGATGGCGTTGTACCAAGGCCCAGAGAGCGACTCTCTGCCCTCGCACTGTTGCGGGATGTCGGCATTTTCAATGTACGAGTCCGCCAGCGAGAAAGAGAACTGGCAAAACATGCAGTTACTTCTCAACAGGGTTCTTCAGCAAATGAAACCAGCGGAAATAAATGCCGCTATCCCCGAATTGCATCGAAGCAGGGCTCCAGTGCATGGACGCAGTTCTGCGGCGGGGCAAGCCCTGCTTCAGTCAGAATTCGAAGGCCTTCTTCCAGTCATACTTGAACGAAAACTGGATGCGATAATCATTGACGTTAAAGCCGTCGCGGAAGTTAATCCGCCGTCCAAACACAACCTCACTCCCAATTGTGACTTTCGGGACGGGGTGGTACAGCAAATTCGTGGAAGCGTAGTGACCCTGATGGAAATCCGATGGCTTTTGCGCGTCGGAGTTCTCGATGTCCAGCATGGAATAGCCGATCGAGGTACTAAAGCTGTCACTCCAATTGTGATCGAGGTACGCGACCACGCCCAACGCTGGCAACGCCACTCCTTTGATCGGTGTTACAGGATTGGCCAAATTGTTCTTGACGCCGATGTCGACTGGGGCATCGTTCATATAGTTCTGAATGCCTTCGCCGTAGATAACCGCGAATTTCCCAGTATCCTTCTTGCTGAACTTGAGGTTGGAAGTCAGATTCAAACCCCAACCAAGCGCATCGCCGCTAAGGTCAGCCGTCGGGGTCCTGTTCAGGTCGACCCAACTGATCTTTCTAACGATGCCTGCCAATTGAACGTATCCCCAATTCCTGATAAGCCGCACATTCCCGGAGAAGTCCGGCATGTCGAATTTGGGTTTGACTCCTTGCAACTCAATTCGATCTGCGTACACGCCACCATCAGCACTGGCGCCAGGCCGCTCGATGGCAAAGGTAAGCTGAGTTCTCTCATTGCGGATTGGCATCCAGCGAAACTGCAGGTTGCGGAAGAGGACCATTCCGTTGGGTCCCCAGTACTCCACTATGTTGGGGAAGACGTCAATGTCCATGAACGGGGTCCAGGTTTGACCAGCGCCAAACTGGCCCAATTCACCGTACGCATGTCGTAAACGAAAAGTCGTTTGTCCCGCATCGACCCCTGTTCCGAACAACTCGAATTCGAACTGTGTCTTCAGGTTGCCAAGTCTGGTCGGCGTAGACGTCTTGACGCCGAACCGGCTCTGGCGGACCCCGTAGTAAACCTTTCCTTCCGGGGCGAACTCGCCGCTGAAAGACGGCAGCTTGGTTGGGCGAACAACATCGAACCAATCGGGATCATTTGTTTTGAAATCGTAGCCCGTGTCGAGCATGATGAAGCCGTACAGGTCGATATTGTTTTTCCCTTCCGCCGGTTTCGTTTCCGTCCCCGACGCGGTTGCGCTGGCGGAAACGGTTTGTGTCGCGGTGGTGGGTCCTGCTGCTGACCTTCCCGCCTGCTGCAATGCATCGATTCGGGCCTTCAGTTCTTGCATCTCCTGATCCAATCTTTGTAACTTCGCCTTAAGCTGCTCCAGATCTTGAGTGGTTGAGTCCTGGGATTGCGCTCGTGGCGAAATGGCGGCAAGAAAAACAATCATTACTATGCATGTACCTCGCCCCCGTCGGATTAAATGTTGCAGCGTCATGAACCCCCCAGTCACAGAGCAACGTGCCAGACACCAACATGGAGAGAAACTGTCATTTGTGTCAGCAACAAAAGTTCTGCAAGCACAGCCTTGGGATGAAATGCAGTCAGAAGAGGAATGTCGCGGCGAATACAGAGGAGCGGGAAACGAAGAAACGTCTGCAGTATTGATTGTGACGCTATTTTGCGGCCATAAGCTTCTTAAGTTGTTCTTTTTGTTCTTTGCGTAACGCCTGGAGCTTCTCCCTTTGAGTTGGAGACAGAATCGGTTTTATCTTCTCGTCAGAGGCACGAACCACCTTTCCAAAGGTCTCGAGTTTTTCCTTGCGTGAGATGGCAGGATTGCTCCAAAGGGGAGACAGTTCCCCGGATTCCTGCTCCAGGATCGGCCTGATTTTGGCCTGCTGGTCGCCGCTGAGGGCCAGTTTGTCAGATAGATTCTCTAGCTTTAAGCTGAAGTATTGCCCCGATGCACGGGAGAGATCGAGGCTGCCCCGAGGCGGGAGCGCTTCCCGCCGCAGAATCGGCATTTCGGTTTTTCCAGAGATCGTACTGTTAAAAGTGAGCGTGTTGTCCCCGACCAGAAACAACATATCGGTGCCTGCAGAATATTCGACAGTATTTGAACCGTTAGGAGGCGTGAAGAGTACGACGTAGTTTGTGTTGCCAACCTTGACTGACACGTCATACCGCACGACATCACGGCTGGATTCTCCCGGAGTGTTCTGATGGGCCGTAACGGCGGTGATCGTACCGCGCTGATAGTCCGGCTGAGGCGTCTGACCTATAGCCGAAAGACTCATCGCGCAGATCAATGCTGCGAACAACCTGCCAAACATATTTCTTCCTTGGTAGTCCAACTGAAGAAAGCTCGATGTACGCACATCGAACCCCATTCGTGACTTACCAAACAGCCTACGAGTGGAACGCGTCAGAAAACACTGTCAACAGTGACAGGGAAAGCACAGCAGCTGACGGATGAGCGAGCAGAACTCCATTCTCATCCCAACACATAGGAACGTTCTACCCACTCCGCTGGGTGAAATAAATCGATGGCTGGCAGTTTTGCCAGTTCGTAGACCCTTCTCGCCTTCCTAAATTCTCAACTGGCAGCAACAATCTGTGTCCGCAGGAACAAGATGCGCTGGAGACAACCATGGCTGGCTTTCTGCATGATGCTGGGCGCAGCAACGGCCACAGGCCAGAACATCGAGCTTACGGCCTTCATCGGCCGACAGCTGAATGGTGGGCTCAACCTTTCGACGGCATTCTTTCGGCGAATGGATGTGCAAAATGGAGGAACATATGGTCTCGCCGCAAGCTACATGCGGGGTGATCACTACGGATTGGAATTCATGTGGGCTTACAACAAGGCTGATGCGGTGGCTCAGCCCAGCGGCGGAGGATCGGGGGTAAAGATCTTTGTGCTCGACACGAACCAGTACATCGGGAACTTTGTGGCTCATTTTACCCGTCGCGAAAAGTCGATTAGACCTTTCTTGTTGATGGGATTGGGAGCTACCAATCTGCACCCTTCCCGTGTGGGATTAAACGGAATCACTCGATTGGTGGGGGACTTGGGGGGCGGCGTGAAGTACAACTTCAGCCGCCGGCTCGGACTACGTCTCCAGGCAAAATGGTCTCCCACGTACGTCGCAACCACGAGAGCCGGCTACTGGTGTGACCCGGTCTTGGGCGGATGCTGGACCGGCGGGGACAACCACTACCTGAACGAATTCGACGCCACAGTAGGACTAATCCTCCGGTTCTAGGCGGAAGAACAGCGGGCAATTGTATGTCAAGCAAGGAAACGCTGGAACACCTCATGGATGGAACTGGCAGCCACGGGCGGCAAAAATCTACCGGAGTATCCGACAAAGGATCGCTCGTCACCAAGGCGATATCAAAATACCGAAAGGGCGACTATCTGCGGGTTGAACTTTTTTCGGGAGTCGCTGGCAGCTCGATGTCAATTTGGATCTACGTAGACCACTGCGATGATCAGCATGCAATCGTTTTCGGGACTATCGATACTGAACCTTCCAAGTGGTTAGGAAACTCACTGAGAAGTGGCGCAAAGGTGGCTGTCGAGTACCGCCAGGTACGGGAGCATCGCCAATCGTGGTAGGTACGCAATGGGGTGGAATCGGCGAATGCATGAAGCAGGCGCTGACCGGTGATCAACTTCCGCGGCTAGTGTAGACACTGACATAAACAGATTTCACGACAATCTGATCGGTAAATGTGCCGTGTTCAACTTAGTATGGGGGACGATTATCGGCCTCGTAATAGGTGCATCGAGCAAGCTCCTGATGGAGAAGGAGAAGTGCGGCAATCTGTCTGGAGTAACGGTCGTCGGAGTCGGGGGTTCTGTGGCGATGGGATGGTTAGTCGGACTCCTGGATCCTTCCGTCGGCATCATCGCTTCTTATTTTGGAGCCTTTTTTTCTCTAGTGATTTATGCATTAATCAAGACTCGACGTGAGCTCTAAATGCTGGATTCAGCGCGCGCAGCCACGAAGCCGTCCGGAGGTTGCAAGCTATTCGCATCGACAACAAAACCGTGAGCTTGGCAAAACGTTCGACTGAGCACAGACTTTTGTGTGCAAGTGAACCGATTCGACTGAGGCTTTAGCTGGCCCGGCGATGCTGGTTGATAATGGCGAACTTCGCCTAAACTACATCAGCGCCATGCGATGTCGGCTTTCCGACGACCCCCTATGATATTTCCAGAATCATCGCAATCTGAAGGAGAATTGAACCATATTGGGTGCAGAACCTAAACTAATCGCAGCTTCTTCGGCGAAGAAGGTGTTTGAGCGAGGTGTATGATGTCGGCCCAAAGCAGCTCTCATTGCAGGTCATGCGAATCACCCAACCAGAAAATGTTCAATGGTGAGATTGCGATTCACTTTCCTGGACTCAAAGGACTGGACAAACCGATCGTTTGGGTTTTTCCAAAGCTTCTGGTCTGTTTGAATTGTGGCCTCACGGAATTTGCAATTCCCGAACCTGAACTACAACAGCTGGCCAAAAGCGATCGGGCTGCGGCTTAGGTTGCCAGGAGATCGGTAGCATTTAAGCAGGGGGAGAGTTTATCGTTATCAATTTCGTCGGAGCGGTTCGCTCTGATTCCACTGCTGACAAAATCATTGCCGCCAAGAACCCCTGCCACTGCCGGTAAGAGCTCCCTACCAGCATCTGCCTTCAGAACGTAGCCTCGCGCCCCGGCGCTAAAGGCTGCCCGTACAATGTCTTTGTCCATGTTGCTGGTCAAGAAGAGGATTCTTGCGCTGGAAGCGACTTGGCGAATGCGATTCGCAACTTCTAGTCCGTTCAGCTCGGGAAGGCCGATGTCCAGCAAGATCATATCGGGCTGCAATTTCTCCGCGATGCGCACCGCTTCCAATCCATCTGTGGCCTCACCGACGACCTGCAACCCCCGTTTTTCCCCCAATGTCGAACAGACGAATCGCCGAAATAGCTCATAATCATCTACCACCAGAACCCGGATTGACGAAGACATAGGCTAAACACGCTCCGATTTTACAGATGACCATACGATCTTAGCTTTAGAGACAGGTTCCGTCAGCTAGGGGGAACCTGATTTTTGCCTACTGAAATCCCCGATGGCAATACGCCTCCCCAATCATTCATTTGACCCTTCCGTAGGACCCTGTGAGTTTTGCCAGTTACAGCGCTGGTGCTTTCGCTATAGATTTTTCGCCGTGCGGCATTCCTGCAAAATAGTTAAGTTGGTGCTGTGAGCGGTTGATTTCTGCAATCGTGCGACCCGTTACGAGGCGATAGAAAATGCTTTCATACTCCGAAGTACATGCCTGGCAGACAGCTTATCGCGACGCCTTACAGGAAACTGATCCTGCAAAGTTGCACTATAGAGTGAAGGCGGCCGAGGAAGTCGTGCATCAACGAGTCCAGGAACTGGCCTCCCGCCAACCGCTCGGGATAGGAGAGTTAGCTAGAGCCATGGAAGCCGAAGCCCTGCACAACGCAGTCAGGGGGCTATTCATTCTCAAGCGGGACAAGTTGAGGCCGATTCTGGGGGAGACGGCATAGTCTACGCAATTTATTGCGATGCCAGCCGAACATCGTTGGCTGCAGAGTTCCTCACGGTGTATCTGGACCATCCTTCGTCCCAACCCACGATTCATACGTTCCACAGGAATCAAGGGAGAGCTTGGCCGGAGATGCTTATCACTGCCCAGAACCCGTGCTCCTTATCGTCGTGCTGGAGTGACAAGCCAAGACTATCGCACTCGTTCGCGTTGTTGTGGGCTTAGGCGTGGCTTGCATATTGCATGCCAGCCAGGACGCCTCGCATGAAGGCGAAGCTTTTGATCACGCCTGGCATCGGATCGTCGGTATAAACCTCCTATTCCGTTTGTCATATTGCTAATCACCTGCTTCCTCGTGCGATGCCTGACTGGGCGAGTGGAAAGTGCAAGTTCGATATCGCGCAGAACGATTGCTGCGCTAGATGTGCGGTGCCCATCCCTTCTCATACTCGCGGCCCCACATCTTCATGGCTTCCGGGTCGTTCTGGATGCGGCCGTTGTTGGGATCGAGAGACAGATCCCGATTGACTTCCCATGCGATATTCGAGAGCTGCATCATCGTGACCGAAACATTGCCGACGGAAATGGCGGCGTTGAGCTTCTCACCTTTACGGATTCCCGCAATAAAATTCGCGAAGTGAGCATCCGTCATAGAGTCGCGGCCGAGGACGTCGGCGGACGAGGTGGTGCTGCCGATTTTAAATTCGCTCGTCTTTTTACCGTTGAGATCGTATATCTCGTAGCCATCGCGATCGACAAGAACGGTACCGGTGGTCCCCATGATGGTTGAACCACGATCGCGGCCATAGTACTTCATGCCCTCACAGCTCTTTCCCTCCCAGGTAATCATCTTGTCTTCATATTCAAAGCTTGTGACCATCGTGTCGTAAAACTGCCAATCGTCTTTGAAGTGGTATCTGCCGGCTGAGGATGTGACCCGCTTCGGATAGTCAACATTCAATGCCCAGCGGCAGACGTCCACTTCGTGGGTGCCGTTGTTCAGCGATTCGCCGGTACCGTAGATTTTGAACCAGTGCCAGTTATAAGGGTGCAGGTTGTCCTTGTAGGGACGGCGCGGCGCCGGTCCTTGCCACAGATCCCAATCAAGCTGCGGTGGGACCGGAATCTCTTTGCCGGTGCCGATCGACTTCCGCACGTTGCTGTACCAGGCTTTGGCAAAGTATGGTCGCCCAATCACGCCTTGATTGATTTTGTCGATAATTTCAATGGTGTGCGGCGAAGAGCGCTGTTGCGTTCCCATCTGCACAATCTTTCGATACTTCTGCTGCGCTTGTACCAGAAGCTCTCCTTCGGCAGGGTTGTGGCTGCACGGTTTCTCTACATATACGTGCTTGCCTGCCTGCAACCCGGCGATGGCCATCGGTGTGTGCCAATGATCGGGAGAGGCAATGGTGATGGCGTCCACTTCCTTCTGTTCGAGAATCGCTCGAAAATCTTTGACCGATACGGGAGCCTCACCCATTTCCTGCTGCACACTGTCGGCGAACTTCTTGAGTATGTTGCTGTCAACATCGCAGACGTGCGAGATGCGGGCGGTGGTCCTGTTCGCCTTGAGCGAGGACAGATGCGCGTAGCCTCGGCCATTCAGACCGATGATCGCAAAGTTCAGGCGATCGTTGGAACCCAGGATCTGGGTATAGCTTTTGGCTGTCGTCTTGACGGCCAGCCCAGCCGCTCCAACCGCGAGCGCGTTGAGAAACTCACGTCGTCTAACCATGTTGATCAAGTCTCCATGAAGCCGGGCGCTACCGATTCTACAACTGGCTTGGTTTTCTTCTGCCCGCGGGATTCTCCACTTTGTTGCATTAACTTGGTGACCACGCCGGTCCACCCGGTCTGATGGCTGGCGCCAAACCCGAAGCCGGAGTCGCCGTGGAAGTATTCGTGGAATAAGATCAGGTCACGCCAGTGAGGATCGGTCTGGAATTTTTCCAGGTTCCCGAAGGCCGGACGCCTGCCATTCTTGTCTTGGACGAATATGCTGGTCATGCGCCGTGACAGTTCTCCTGCGACCTCCCAGAGTGTCATCGACTTTCCGGATCCGGTAGGGAACTCGACTTTGAAGTCGTTCCCCAGGTAGTGATGGAATTTCTGCAGCGACTCGACCAGCAAATAGTTCACCGGAAACCAGACTGGCCCGCGCCAGTTGGAGTTGCCGCCGAACAGTCCGGTGCGGGATTCTCCGGGTTCATAGTCAACACGGTGTTCCATTTCGCGGACGTTGAGTATGTATGGATTGTCCCGGTGATATTGCGAGAGAGCGCGAATTCCATAAGGAGAAAGGAACTCGCGTTCATCCAGCATAAACTTGAGGATGCAGCGCAGTTGATCGGCGTTGGCGATTGAAAGCAGGCGTCGTTCACCCATGCCTTCGCTGGCCATGCAGGCGATGTTCGCGGTCAGGTCAGGGCGATTTTCAATGAACCACTCCAGGCGCTTTTTGAAATCCGGCAGCTTGTCGAGCACATCGGGTTCCAGGGTTTCGACCGCGAACAGAGGTATTAATCCAACCATGGAGCGGATCTTCATGGGAAACTGCGAGCCGTCCGGCAGTTTAAGCACGTCATAAAAGAAGCCATCTTCTTCGTTCCACAGGCCCGTGTGTTCTTCGCCGCGGTGGCTCATTGCATTCGCGATATAGATAAAATGCTCCCAGAATTTGCTGGCGACGTCTTCGTAAGACGAATCTTCCGATGCCAGTTCCAGCGCGATGGCTAATAGATTCAGGGTGTACATCGCCATCCAACTCGTACCATCGGATTGTTCGATGTACCCGCCGGTGGGCAGAGGGGCGCTGCGGTCGAAGACGCCGATGTTGTCGAGGCCCAGAAATCCGCCCTGAAAAATGTTCATGCCATCAGCGTCTTTACGATTTACCCACCAGGTGAAGTTCAGCATCAGCTTATGAAAGACGCGCTGCAGGAAGGCGCGGTCACCTCTTCCTTTGCGCTTCTTGTCGATCTTGTAGACGCGCCACGCAGCCCAAGCATGCACTGGAGGATTGACGTCGCCAAGCGCCCATTCATAAGCGGGAATCTGACCATTGGGATGCATGTACCATTCGCGCAACATCAACGTCAGTTGCTCCTTGGCGAAATCGGAATCAACGAGCGCGAGCGGAATGCAGTGAAACGCCAGGTCCCATGCGGCATACCACGGATACTCCCACTTGTCCGGCATGGAAATTATGTCGGCGTTGTACAGGTGAGTCCACTCGTGATTGCGTCCGCGGCGGCGCTCGCGAGGCGGCGCAGGATTTCCGGGATCTCCCTGCAACCAGTCTTTGACCACATAGTGATAAAACTGCTTGGACCACAGCATGCCCGCGAAGCCCTGGCGCATCACGTTTTGTGCGTCCGAGGAAAGATCTTGAGGGATCACGGTGGAATAGAATTCATCCGCTTCACTCTGGCGCTGTGCAAAGATGTTGTCGAAACCGGCGAAAGGGCTCTTGCCGGAAAAGTCGGTGTCGGTCAGGCGGAGTCGAACCGTTACGGTTTCACCTGTTCCGACTGAGAGAGAATAGTGGGCTGCCGCCTTCGTCCCTTTGTGCTCCGGATTTACCGCTTTGGCGATGCCGGAGACGACGTAATCATTGATGCCATCTTTAACGTAGGCTGTGCGATTTTCGTCGCCGTACAAGCGTTGTACATTGGTTTCGTTCTCCGTGAACAGGATCTCCGGACTACCTTCACAATGCAGCCAACGTGGGCGGGTCTGGTGATGATGGAGTTCAACTACCGGGTTTGGCGCCGGCCGCACCTGATGCAACTCTGGCCGATGCCTTGAGTTTCCCCACGACCAGGTATTGCGGAACCAGATTGTAGGAAGCAGGCGGAGGCTTGCCGCTTTGGGTCCACGGTTTGAAACCGAGATCTTGATTAAGATGTCCTCGGTGTCGGCTTTGGCATACTCCACGAAGACATCGAAATATCGATCGTCATCGAAGATTCCGGTGTCGAGAAGTTCGAATTCCGGATCACTCTTTCCGCGGCGTCGATTTTCCTCCACCAATCGGTCGTATGGGAATTCCCGCTGGGGATATTTGTAGAGGTACTTCATGTAGGAGTGGGTGGGAGTCGAGTCGAGGTAAAAGTAATATTCTTTGACGTCCTCGCCGTGATTGCCCTGGTTGCCGGTCAATCCGAAGAGGCGCTCTTTCAGAATTGGATCACGCTCGTTCCACAGAGCCAGGGCAAAGCAGATGGTTTGCTTGCGGTCACTGATTCCAGCCAGCCCATCTTCATTCCAGCGATAGGCGCGCGAGCGGGCTTGTTCGTGCGAAAAATACTCCCAGACGTCTCCGTTGGCGCTGTAATCTTCGCGGACAGTGCCCCAGGCTCGTTCGCTTAGATAAGGACCCCAGCGCTTCCAATGCTTCTTGCGGCTTAGGGATTCGGACAGCCGAATCTCTTCCTTTGTCATGCACACTCTCCGCTTTCTGGTTAGATCAGTCTAACCAAAAGCCCGAGGAGGTCTCAGGACAATAAGTTGTTGGGTGTCTTCCCGATCCACATGACGGGTATCGAAAGGTTGTGTCTAACTTCAAGAGTGAGAATCGCAATGTGTGGCTTTGATGATGTGTGGGCCACGAAAGACCCGGCTCTCGCCCTTTGAGGTTACTTCCAGAAGTATGTGTCTACGACTTTGGGCGTGCTCGGCGTAGTTCCCACGACATCCGTCTCTAACACTATCTGCAGGTTCATTTTCTCCCAGCCGGTTGGAGCGCTAGTTGCCAGATCGTTCCAAAAAGATTCCTGAGAGACGAATTCGGCCGCGATCTGGTTGCCGAAGCTGTGCAGGCCGGCGAGAGACAGGAAAGGGGCGTGGGTCACGGGATCAAATGTTCGGGTGACAATCGCATAGTCCTTGTCCTGCGGCTTCGGGTAAATGCTGATCAAGGTCCACGAACGACCGGGATTCTGATTGTCCCGAATCCGCGGCACGTCTGTGTCGGATGGGCTTCGGTCGAAAGTGAAGCGCAGGCCAGAGACGTTCTGCTTCGTCCAGGGATTGGAAAACGAGCCAATCGCGATGATGGGATGGCCACGAAGTTCATCCGATGTCATCGGCGCCCATGCGGAGTACTGGGGTCTCGCCCCGGCGCTGCAGCGTGAGCGCAACCGAGAGCGCCGCCTGCAGAACCGGCAGCGAGGTATGCCAGTTGTGAAAAGCCTGCACGTTGTGCAACCCGACCTTCATCAACTCATCGGGTTTCAGCTGGCTGAATTGCCCCATAGCCTCTGGTTCCATCTGGAAGGTATTGGTGGTCGGCAGGTTGATGACTGGCATTGATCGCGCGTCCAGCACGGGCTGCCAGAAGCGGTCCAGATTGCTGGGATGAGGGCGGAGAGTTAGTGTAAAGAAGGCTGCGAAGATAATCCCTGCCACAGCGAGACCCCACCAGAATCGCCAGGAGCGACGAGGCCGGCTGTCCCTCCCGACCACTAGCGACAATGGAGCGGCCCGCCCAGCCGGAAGCGCCGCAGGCGATGCAATCTCGAGGAACACAAACTCCGGAACGTAGGTGCCCGGAGGTAGAACGATCTGGATCGGGTCAGTGTTCGGCGAAGATTGATAATACTGCCCCAGGCGACGGCGGACGTCGGTCGCATTTACGCGAACAATAGAATCTCCAGAAGTTTCAAAGTCGGCGATTCGGTCGAACAACTCAATCCCGATCGTTCGCTCTTTGATCTCATCCTCACGGCCTTCCAGTTTTTTTCCCACAACAAAACTAAGGAACTGCTTTGACCGGCTGCTGGCACGGAAGTGAGGGCTCTGCAGAATCCGCTCGAGACACTGTCGAACGAGAATGTTCTGGTCGGAAATATCGGGGGGCCGGGTCGTTCCTCTCTAATGCCATCGAGGACCCCTTGGTTGGAAGCGCGAGCATCGTTTCCTTGGATTTAGGTGGCCCACTCTCTGGGACTGTTAGAAAAGTGGCAAACAGTTTGTTTCCATTCGTATACAAACTTTCGTCCTGAACCGCGTTATGAAGTTAGAAGACGGTGGGAATCCCCACTTGTCAACTCTGTGGCTCTCAATTCAAAACCGTTACCACCTTCATGCAGCACCGCCCGCTCGCATAGGATGCAACGAGTGTGAGCGGCACCGTCGTGTCTCGCCCTGGCGACAGTCCTCCAGCGAACGAAGTACGACCTAAGGAGACGTGGCAACAAAATATGGATTCAGGAGAAGTGATTCAGGAGTTAAGGAAAGAGCGGTTGGTTAAAACCAGCGATGTGGAATGGATAAGCCGGACCATCGCCAGTATTAAGAGCAACCCGGATTTTTATGTTTCCCATTCGACCCTGGCCGATGTAGAAAATGGGTCCGTTCCGAGCATTCACAAGCTGTTCAGCCTCGCGGTTTGCCTGAACGTCCCGCTGGAAGAGCTTCTTGTTATATTCGGCATTGATTCCAGAGAGGTAAGTCCATTCCTAGTCGAATACGATCATCGTGCTGAGCCATCAGATGTTTCCTCAAGAAAACTTAGTTCCCAGCTTGAATCCAGCAACATGAATCAGTTGCACAGCGACGAAACCACCTTACTCAGGTCAACCCCGCAAGAGTTGGCAGCTTTCGCCTCTACGACCCTGGATTCTCGACGTTATCGGTACGCCGCTATTGGACTCAAGGATGACACGATGGGCGAGCTGATTCCTCCGGGATCTGTGGTCGAAATCGATATTGCGCAAAACGCCGTCAAGGTCGGGGACTGGAAGAGCCTTCGGGAGCGTCCGATCTACCTTGTCTGGCATACCGAAGGCCAAAGTTGCTGCTGGTGTCATCTGGAGGGCAAAGAGCTTACGATGCTCCCCTATCCCATCTCCCGGCAACCCGTCAGGCATTTCAAGGTTCCACGAGAGGCTTGCGTTATCGGCCGCGTGACTAAGGCATGGCTGCCCTTCCATCAACAGTCATCGGAGGAGGTTCAGGCGTTGTTTCCTGAGACCCCGCAGGGCGGTCTCAGGTTACGGAGCCGCAGTTAAAGGTGAATCAGGGTGAGTAAGGTCGTAGGGGTAAGCTATCGTCCAGTCGAGAAATGCGCTAAATCCCGCCAGGCCTGTGTGGCGCGCGGTGAACTCAAGGCTTCGAGAGCAACCCGCAACTCGACCTGTTCCTCGTCGGTCGATTTCGTGGGAAAGCGCTCCTCAATCCGGTCGAGAATTGCGTAGCGGGCCTCTTCGATGCGCTCGGGCAATCTACCAGGATCAACTTCCAGGCTCGCCGCAAGACATAGCTGCTTCCAAACGGGAGGATGGCGCGGGTCAACGCCAGCCTCTGGCTCGGGAGAATATTGGGTACTCATGACGGATCCTTTTTGCACGCCAGTTGCCATCAGCCAAGAGCCGCAAGTTCCGAAATAGTCGGCATCCTCGATTTTCCCACAGACTTTTGTCAGGCCGAACGATCGTCATCCATGCCGACCTTTCGGCATAAACTCGGCCCGAAAAGGCGAGAGGCAGATGCCGCGGGGCACCTGCCTGGGGGAGGGAGACAAGAGGCAACTTCAATTGAAAAGAGTAGGGGATGCTGCGGTTTCTAACCATCCAGCGAAAACGGTAAAAGCGCGCCAGCGTCTCTGCATTTAGCGAGGCGCTCGAACTCTAGCCTCGCCGCCTACCTGCCCATCAGGCCGCGCTTTTAAGACTCTTGCGCGCCTCATCGACGTCCTCTGACCCAAGCCGCCGAAATACAGATTCTGCGGAGGAGGCCAGATGGTCGCTCTCAACGTTGGCAATCACGATCGAACGGCCTCGCTTGAGCAGGTAACGATAGAGAAAAGTGTCGTCCTTGGGGACGCCGATATCTGCCGCGTGTTCCGACTCTTCTCCGGCGCGCGCGCCGGCTGCGGCGCCACCGATCCCCAGCAGCGCGGCCGCACCCAATCCAATCGCAAAAATCGTGCCCACGCCCGGTACTAACAAACTTGCGACTGCGCTGCCCAGGGCCAGTCCCGCCCCAGTGCCGACGGCTCCGCCCACCAGGCCGCCTACCGCCTCCCCCATTCCGTCACGTTCAGCGTCTGTTGTCGCCAGGGAATCAACTTGGGCTGTGCCGGATTCACCGCTTAAGAAAACGATGGACTGCGGCGAAATCGGCGTTGCCAGTAATCCTTGAACAGCTTGTTCCGCTGTCGTTCTGGAGCCAAAAATTCCGAGTACGCTTTGCATAATAGTTATCTCCTTCTATGACTTTGAACGAGTGTGGGATGCAGATAACCGGTGCGGGTTTGCTGAGAACAATATTCAAAGCGCTGATCTTCCAAGCACAAATCGCGTTTGAATAGATCACTTCGCCCTGATGACCTGCTGTCGACGCTAGACCATTAACGGTGAGCGCCGATTCCACCGGCAAACCGGCACTCGGCTGATTCAAGCCTAGCTTTTCTGAGGGTGCGTGGCTAGAGCAACACTTCCAAAACTCACGCCGACAGGATTGCCAACGCTTCAGCGAGAATGAGCGTGCCGCGCCCGATGTCCTCGGGAGACGCATACTCGTCCGGGCGATGGCTGTATCCGTTGCGGCAGGGGATGAACAACATCGCCGCCGGCGCGATGCGGGACATGAATAGCGAGTCGTGATAAGCCCGGCTGACCATGGGAAGAAATTCCTGATGATGTTTCCTGCAGGCATCTGAAAGCGCTGCGACCACTGCCGGCGCGCATTGCGCAGGTGCATCCACGTTCAGGGTTTCAGTGTGAATTGTTACCTGGCGTTTCGCGGATATCGCGTTAATCGCACTCTCCATTGTTTTGATCACGCCGTCACGCCGTTCAAGGTCAGTATCGCGAATGTCGGCACTGAGACGGACCCGGCCGGGGATGCTGTTTACCGCTCCGGGAAAGACCTCGCAGATTCCGACTGTGGCGACGGTATCGATCGCGCCAGTGCTTCGCGCCGCATTCTCGATCGCCAGAATCAGTTCCGAAGCAGCGCAAAGGGCGTCCCGGCGGTCAGGCATCAGGACTCCGCCCGCGTGTCCACCGGCGCCTTCGATTGTAATTCGCATGCTGGCTGGGGCGGCAATGCTGGTTACTACTCCGAGCGGTATCTGCTTGCGTTCCAGCACCGGGCCTTGCTCGATGTGCAACTCGACGAAAGCCTTGTAGTAACCGGCAGGTAGCTTTACCTGTTCAAGTTCTCCACGCATTCCCGCCTTGCGGCGTACATCCTCGATGGATTCCCCGGCGTTATCGTTCAACCGTTGTGCAGCTTCCGCGGAAAGTGTTCCACTGAGCAGACGGCTGCCGAGGCATCCGATGCCAAAGCGCGTCGGCTCTTCTGAAGTGAGAAGCAGCAGTTCAATCGAGCTCCTGGGACGAAAGCCGCTGCGCTGCAGCGCTCGTATCGCTTCGAGTCCGCCAAGAACTCCGACCACGCCATCATATTTTCCGGCGTTCGGAATTGCGTCGATGTGGGACCCGGTGCCGACCGCAGGAGCCGAGGAATCTGTGCCATTCCACCGTGCAAACATGTTGCCGATCGCATCTTGCCGCAGCGTCAATCCCGCTTCTTCACACCGCTTTCTAAGCCAGGTGCGAGCCTTAAGATCTGTGGGAGTGAAAACAATTCGGGTGACGGCTGGAGGATCCGCGTCGGAAATCGCAGCCAAAGCTTCGATCTCAGATTGCAGCCGTTCTCGATCGATACCCAGATTCATGGCTGATGATCCAGCGGGTGGCGGTTCCAGTCTTTGTAGATCAGATATTTAGCGGGCACCTTGCCGAGTGCTCCAAACCACTGCGGGCACCACGGAGCCATCCATATAAAATCTCCCGCGGTCACGGAATACCAGGAATCGCCGAGGCGATAAATTCCCCCTCCTTCGAGCATCATCAGACCGTGTTCCATCACGTGCATCTCAACCATGCTGAGCGACGCTCCCGGCTGAAACGTCATGGTGTTTACAGCGAAGTCGAAATTCATCTGGTCAGGAAGAAGACACCTGACTTGCAAGTCGGGATCATCTCCCAGCGGGTGGGAGGATACTTCATCCTCGTTCGATACGATCAGTCGGGGCGGTTCGGCCGAGGTCAGAGCCTGGTAGCGTTTTTCGATAACAGAAACCCAACTCGTTTTCCCGGACACGACACGATGCGGCAGGCCTTCAGGCAAATATGCGTAGCCGCGTGTTCCCAACTTGTTTCGCTTACCGTCTACCTCTACGGTGACACTGCCCTCAATCACGAAAATAAAGCGCTGGGCTTTGGTGCCTCCCAGTTCGCCGCCGGCTTCAAACTCGGCAGTGTACTGGGTGAACTTGGCTCCAACGGCGGGGCCGGTATGCACGATGGCCAGGCACTTTTTCATTCCCGGCAGCGGGTTACGAACAAAAGTGTCGGGAGTGATCAGCAGATGATTGGATTGTTGAGAACTTCGCGTTTGTCCAAGGTTATGCACGGTGCGTCCTTTTGCTAAATGTGGGTGAAGCAGCGAGTTGATCGAGGAGATGCAGACCGCATTCCAGTGCCTTGGCCACGTCTTCGACTGAGACGGATTCCGCGGGATCGTGGCTGATACCGCCGGGGGTTCGCAAGAAGATCATGGCGGATGGAACCTTTTCAGCCAGAATCATGGCGTCATGTCCAGCGCCGCTTACCATGCGATGTGGTTCGCAGCCAGCCGAACGGATCGCCCGTTCGATTTCATGAGTGAGAAAGTTATCCATCGCGACCGCATGCTGATTTAACAGAATATTTGACTCTACCGACAATCCGCGCCGTTTCGCAATCTCGTCAGCCGCGCGCATGAGTTCGTGGACCGCGCGGGTTCGAACTTCGTCGAGGCCATGCCGAACGTCGAGAGTCAACCGTGCCTCGCCCGCAATCACATTGGTCGCTCCGGGCTTCGCATCTATTTTGCCCACGGTTGCGACTAACCCGGGAATCTGGCGTGCCTCGGTCTCGACGGCGGTTATCCATTCGGCCGCCCCCGCGAGTGCATCGTGTCGAAGATGCATCGCAGTGGTACCCGCGTGGTTGGCGCGGCCGCGAAACAGCAGCTCCCGCCGACTCTGTCCGGCAATAGTTTCGACAACACCGAGCGGTCGGTGCATTGTCTCCAAAACCTGGCCCTGTTCGATGTGGAATTCCACGTAACCTAGAACGTCATGACCGATGCCAGCCCTTGCAAGCTGTCGAGGATTCAGCCCAAAATCTTCGATGGCCTCGCGCACCGCAATTCCCCGGAAATCTTGGCGGTCCAAGAGTTCTTTATCGATTCTGCCGATGAGCGCCCGGCTACCGATAAAAGGCGTCCCAAAGCGGACTCCCTCTTCTTCCGAAAAGCCGACGACTTCGATTCCGAACGGAAGCCGCTCTCCCTGCAAAGCTTCGATCAGCGCGACTGCAAGTACTACCCCAAGAACTCCATCGAAGGCGCCGGCGTTGGGGACCGTGTCGAGGTGTGAGCCCAACAGCAGTCGTGGAGCTGATGAGTCGGCTCCAGCGTAGTACCCGCGAAGATTGCCAGCATCATCGATCTTCACTTCGGCCCCGAGCGGTGCGATCCACGAGGTGATTTCCCTGTGGCAATCATGCATCGGAGGTGAAAGAAAAGTCCGCCGCGTGCTTCCCGCGTCTTCACTGAGGCGCGCCAGACTGCGGCAACGCGCGATCACTTTTTCCGCACGAAGTGTGGTCTCACGTGTTTTGGTTTGCACAGGATTCCGTGTTCGTGGAACTAAGCCTCGCGTATAACTTTGGCTGCTCCCCAACCGACGAGCACCAGGCCAGCCAGAATTTCCCAACTATAAGTGTTTCCGTAAGTGGCCACCGGGAAATGATTGCTGAGCATGATAAATACCACTGGCACCGCCATGAACGTGTTGTGCTTCGATCGAAGCTTGGCCTGGGCTCCGAGCGCCGGATCGAAGGTCGCACCAGCGGCTGCGGCGGCAATCATTTTGCGCTGAGCGGGAAGAATGCGCATCCACACATTCAGCACCATGATGGTTCCCAGCAATGCACCGACGTGGATGTAAGCTGCCCGGCCGCTGAGGAGCTGCACGAGCGTGTACGCGATTGCGGTTATCATGACGAGTGAGAATATCGCGAAGCCGGCTTCAAACCTGCCCAGCGCCGAGCGCAGCGCCAGATCGTAGATGAGCCAGCCGAAAACCAATACACCGATTCCGATGGCGATGCCCCGGCCTTGAGAAATGTCAGCGACATCGGGATCGATCAGTCCATTGCTGAAGTAATACACCATGAACATCAGCGCCATTCCGCTCAGCCATGTCATGGCGGCTTCCCAGCGGAACCATTGCACCTGCTCAGGTCCGACGCGCAGCGATTTCTGTTTCTCGACGGTGTAAAAGCCCCCGCTATGGACCATCCAGAGCGCAGGCGGCGCGCCTTTCGCGTTCTTTTCAAGTCTTGAGAATTGGCCGTCCAGCCAGGTGAAGTAATACGTCTGGCCGACCCACATGATGGCGGCAAAGACGTGGAACCACCGCACACTGAGGTTAAGCCACTCGCGGAGGGAAGATGTCACTCGGGCCTCTCGTCAGATATCAGCAGAAAGGTCATGCGGTCAGGTTCCCCGGTAAGTGGTGTACCCGTTCGGACTCAGCAGCAGTGGGATGTGGAAATGTGATTCTCCGTCTCGAACCTGGAATGTGACTTCCACCACAGGATACAAGTTCGCGATCCTCATATCGGCGAAATAACTGTGCGTATCAAACACCAGACGGTAAAACCCAGTCGTGAGCGCGGCTTCGTCCGGCAAGAGTTGACTGCAGCGTCCATCCTCATCCGTGCGAGCGGTTTCCAGCACTGACCAGTTGCCAGACGGTTGTCGGCGCTCCAGGTGCACCGTGATACCCACGGCGGGCTTGCCCAGTGTCGTGTCCAGGACGTGAGTTGACACTCTTTTCTTTATGCCGAGAGCCATTTTGTCAGCCGGATACGAGTGATCTGCCGTTGTTGCTCCGCCGCTTCGCGACGTTCTGTGTTCTCGTCATTACGCAATCGATGTTCCAGTATTCCCAGAATTTCCGGCACGCTTTTTCCGGTAGCACACACAATAAAGATATGGCCGAATCTTTGCTCGTATTCCTGATTCGCTTTTACCATCGCGATCTTCAAGTCTTCATCTGCTTCGGCGACCTTCGCTTGCTCCTGTGCAGACCAGGTCTGGGACTTAAGTGAAGTAGGCTGCGACGGGCGCGATTCTCCTATTCGGGGATGGCTGCGAAAAGCCTCCATCCAATCTGCTGCAGTCAGATTACTCCAGGTTTTGTCGGATGCTGCTAGCAGAGTGGTGACGTCCGTAAAAGGCCTTCGTGCTGCCATCCCGTCTGCCCAGGCTTTCGATCCGCAACAGGGCAGGATTTCTTTCGCCGCATCTTCACTCGAAAGAGAATTCCATTGTGTCAGCACCGCGCTCATATCAGAATTCGCTGCTTCCCAGCTTCTCGAGAAACTCTGTGACCAGATTACCCACCACCGCCGATCGATACCGTGCCGTTGATCGAACGTCGTCGATCGGTCGAAGTTCTGCAATGGCGGTCTTCTTCACTACAGCTAGCAGAGATGAGTCCATTGATTGTCCCAGCAGCAGTCGTTCTGTCTCAACCAGACGAATCGGCACAGGTGCAACACTTCCCAACGCAATGCGGATGTCCTCGACTACATCACCACCGCGACGTCCCAGTGCTGCGATACAGACTTTGGAAATCGCCTGCGCGTTGCGCGCTCCGACTTTGCGGGTGTAGGCAAAATATGGGGAGAATTTTCGGGCGATGCAAATAGTTCGGATTAACTCGTCCGGCGCAAGCTTCGTCTTTTTGTACCCAGTATGGAATTCCCTGTAGGGCAATCTGCGCTCGCCCCGAACGGATACCAGAATAAGGTCAGCCTCGTAGACCAGAAGCGCAGGCAGGGAATCGGCGGCTGGAGAGGCATTGACTATGTTGCCGCCGAGCGTGCCGCGATTCTGGTTCGCGACTCCGCCGGTCCAGGCGGCGGCCCGGGCCAGCAGAGAAAATTCACGCTGCACAGTCTGGTGCTCGCGCAGGTCTGTGTAGGTGCATCCGGCGCCGATTCGAATTTCGTCCGGCAAAACTTCGATACGGCGCAACTCTGAAAGATTCCAGATACTGACCAGCTTGCGCGCGGGAAGTTTGCCGGCAGCGTACTGCACCATCAGGTCCGTGCCGCCAGCAATAGGCAGCCAGGCGCCGGGCTCAGCCGCCAGCAGCGATACTACTGCCTGCAAACTGGCGGGCGCGACCAATTGGTACTCGGAGGGATTCGATCTCATGTTGTTGCCCGGTTCCGGGCCGCTTCTGCGACGGCCTCGAAAATCTGGATGTAGCCGGTGCAGCGGCACAGATTTCCCGAAAGGGCTTCGCGGATCTCATCGAGCGAAGGACCGGGATTATTATTTAACAGGTGCGAAGCGGCCAGGATCATCCCCGGTGTGCATATTCCGCACTGCGCTCCGCCGCATTGCAGGAATGCGTTCTGCAATGTGTCCAGCTGAGCGCCAGCAGCCAGTCCTTCAATGGTGACGATATTGGCTTCGTTGGCCTGCAGGACGGGTATGAGGCAGCTATTTACCAAAACGCCATTCATCAAAACTGAACACGAACCGCACTCGCCTTCGCCACATCCCTCTTTCGCACCGGTCAATCCCAGTTGACGCCGCACTACATCCAGCAATCTTTCAATGGGATATGCGCGTATTGTTTTCGACTCACCGTTCACGGTGAATGAAATCTCGCAGGTCGTGCGATTCTCCATTGAGAGAGGCTCGGTCATCGGATGCCACCTGTAGATTGTGGTTCACGATCCGAGCTTAGCGCTTCGAAAACATCTTCAGGAAGCAGAGGGATCGAATTGAAGGGAACTTTGAGCGCGTCTTCCACGGCGTTGATGATGGCTGGAGCCGGGCCATCCATCGGCAGTTCGCCGATTCCTTTCGCGCCAAATGCTCCGTGAATGTTGCCCATCTCCTCGAAGAACACACGGATGGCCGGGAGGTCGGCGGAGGTCGGCATAATGTAGTTCGTCATCTGGCCATTCTGCATGCGGCCATTTTGCCAAATCACTTTCTCGTAGAGCGTATATCCGATGCCTTGCGCGACGCCACCCGCGATCTGTCCGCGGGCCAGCACCGGATGCAACACCTTGCCAACTTCCTGAAGAGCTACAAAATCGTTGACGGTCACGCCATACGTCGCTAAATCCACTGTCACTTCAGCGATGTAGATGGCCCAGGCAAAGGCGGCGTAGGCTTCGCCGCGATATTTGTCATCGTCCCAGAAAACATCGGGTGGCGCCTGGTAGTGTGCCCACGATATGAATTTGCCGTGCGCAGAGACCTGGCTATTGCACGCGGCCCGAAATTCTTCAGCAGAGTATGAATCTGCGAGAAGGCCGCTGGCCATCAGCGTCTGCTTGATGCCGAGGGCGGCTGACTGAACCAGTTTGCCCACCACCATGACGGTTCGCGAAGCCACAGTGGGTCCGCTGTTCGGCACTTCGTTCGTGTCCGGCTGGGCAAGTTCGACATTCTCGTAGGGGAGTCCGAGTGTCTCGGCCGCGATCTGGCTCAGAACAGTGTTCGTGCCCTGGCCAAACTCCGTGCTCGAAACCAAAACACGCACTTTGCCGTTAGCGCATCCTTCGACGCCCACAACGGAGGCCAGATATCGCTCCCCGGAACCAGTGAATCCAGCGCCATGTAAAAACGCCGCGATCCCCATTCCTTTTCTGATGTCGCCCGCTTCATTTTCTTTTTCGAAACGTTGTTTCTTGGCGTGATAGTCGGAAAGCGCTAGAGCACGGTCTAGAAATTGTCCGAGATCAATCGGTTCGCGGATGACTTGTTCCGTGGTTGTCGTCTGGCTTTGTTGCAGAAAGTTTCGCTTACGAATCTCGACGGGCGAGAGGCCGACCACTTGCGCGATACGATCCATGTGGCGTTCGAGTGCGAACAGACTTTGTGGAGCACCGAAGCCTCGGAACGCTCCGTGGGGCGGGGTATTCGTGGCAACAGCCTTGGCGGTTATGCGGATATTGGGCCAGTAATAGGTCCCGCCGGCATGGATGGTGGCCCGTGAGAGCACAACCGGTGACAGCGTGACGTAAGCCCCGCCGTCGATGACGAATTCAATTTCTCCACCCAGAATCTTTCCATCCTTACTAACCGCGGTGCGGTGACGTGTCCGCGAAGGATGCCGCTTGGTGGTAGAAGCCATGTCTTCCATGCGGTCATAAATGATTTTCACGGGACGACCGGACTTCATGGCCAATAGCGAAACGTGCGCTGCGATGATCGATGGATATTCTTCTTTTCCGCCAAAAGCCCCGCCAGTTTCCATTTGCACGACGCGAACTTTGTCCGCTGGCAAAGCGAACAATGACATCAATGCTTTGTGCACGTAATACGGACATTGCAGCGACCCCCAGACCGTGATTCCGTGCTGCGGATCGTAGCTGGCAATCATTCCGTTATTTTCGATATAGAGTTGTTCCTGCGCGCCCGTCCGGTATTCGCCCTCGACGATGTGGTCAGCCTTTGCCCATATGCCATCGACATCGCCCTTTTGGACAGAGTAAGCCTTGAAGATGTTGTCCGATCCCCAAATGATTTTGGATCGGCTCTCACTTTCCTCCATGGTGAACACTGCGGGAATCGGATCGTATTCGATCGAGACCGCGGCTACCGCCTGAGGAAGAAGGTGCCGGTTGGAGTGGGCCAACAGAAGAATTGGTTCTTCGGGATGATTCACCGTTTCGTCTGCAAGACAGGGTTGATCTTCGGCAATCAGCGCGATGACATTTTTACCGGGAATATCTTTAGCTCTCACGACAACGAATTCGTCCCATGCAATTCCAGGTCCGAAAGTGATTTTCTTGATTGAGCCTCGAGGAATCTGGCTACGAACGGTCGCGCCGTAGAGCATTCCCGGCAGCGTCATGTCATCGACGTACTGCGCACGACCCGTGACTTTGTCGCGCCCCTCCTTGCGTGGAACCGACACTCCGACGATGGGATCTTTCGTCATGAAAACTGATTATCGCACTTCGGGTAAGAGGCGAAGATCACAACTCGCGTCCTCGCGACTCTCCCGGGAATGTGCCATCGACAAACACTGGTTGCCCGCGCAGATAAGTGGCTTTCACAACTCCGCACAAAGTTTCGCCAAGATAAAGCGATACGGGATGCCGATAGTGCAGCCGCTCGGGCGTCACTCTAAAACTTGCTTCGGGATCGAAAACAACCAGATCCGCGTCGTATCCTGCGGCAATTTGGCCCTTCCGAGAATGACAACCAGCGAGTCGCGCTGGAGCCTCGGCCATCCATCGGGCAATGTCCGTCAACGAAAGTCCGCGCTGGCTGGCCTCAGTCCACATTACTGCGAGCGCCACGGAGAGACTTGCAATTCCACCCCATGCGGTTCTGAAGCTGCTTTCGTCCAGTCGTTTCATTGCGGGCGGACACGGAGAATGATCGGTGACGACGAGATCAATGATTCCGTCACGCAGTCCTTGCCACAAGGCTTCGCGGTTTGCGCGGCTCCGGACCGGCGGGGCGCATTTGTACAGGGTCGCGCCGTCTGGAATGGCTTCAGCTTCGAGATGCAAATAGTGCGGGCAGGTTTCCACGGTCACCGGAAGGCCCTCAGAGCGCGCCGCCCGCAACTTTGGCAGGGCCTGGGCACTCGCGAGATGGACAATGTGCAAACGAAAACCATACTCCCGGCACAATGACAGCATCATTCGAATGGCCGACAGCTCAGCTTCGTCAGGCCGCGATTGCAGATAGGTTGCGTACGTTTTCCAATCGGCATTGGCCAGTCGTTCGGTTGCCGCGTCCACCGGACCGGCAAGTTCAGCGTGCACCAGTAAAGGCAGGCCGGTTCGCGCCAGATCAGGAAGCGCGGTTCGCAGGTCAGCTTCGTCGACCATGGTGAACTCATCGATGCCGGGATGGATCAGGAAACACTTGAAGCCCGGAACTCCGGCGGCGGCGAGTGGTTCGATGTCCTCACGACTGCCTTTCACCACGCCGCCCCACGCAGCCCAATCCACACGGCATTTGCCTTGTGCTGCTGCACGTTTTTGTTGCAGCCCTTCAACCGTGGTCGTCGACGGTATGCAATTTAAAGGCATGTCGACCAGCGCGGTGAAGCCGCCGGCTGCGGCGGCGCGGGTCGCGGTCTCGAAGCCTTCCCAGTCGCTGCGTCCGGGATCGTTGATGTGTACGTGCGAATCGACCAGGCCGGGAAGAATAGCGGCGTTGCCGAAATCATGGATGTTCGAGCCGAAAGGTATTTCCGCGTGAGAAACGACTGCTTCAATCCGTTCACCTTGCACCAGGATGGCTGCGGGGCGGACTCCATCGGCAACGACGACTCTCTGGGAGACGAAGGCCTGCAGACTCATGGGTCAGTCGCGATCCTGCGGGGAAGTGGACATCTGGAGCCGAGCGTATCGTGCCCGCTACTCTTTTTCAACTTGCCGCGATCAGGAAATCAGGCCGAGAAAAGTCTTGCGCGGTGCGAGGCCCCGCTTATACTGGCATGCTTTGAGGCGGCATTACAAAGAATGCAGTGAGATGGTCTCTACGCAAGTCAGGTCTATAGCATGAGCAACGATTTCATGGCACGCGCTATTCAGTTGGCGGTTGAAAATGTACTCTCCGGACAAGGCGGCCCGTTCGGCGCTGTCATAGTGAAGGATGGCAACATTCTCGCCGAAGGCGCGAACCGGGTGACGTTGACTAACGATCCCACGGCGCATGCCGAGGTGCTTGCCATCCGCGAGGCCTGTAAGAAGTTGGGTCTCTTCGAACTCAAAAGCTGTGATCTCTATACCTCGTGCGAACCGTGTCCGATGTGTCTCGGTGCGATCTACTGGGCGCG
>Ga0163162_10001101_pt1 | contig 25084 bp, 17 predicted proteins | sample S55metaG_FD_115310 | JGI IMG/M metagenome (GOLD analysis project Ga0163162, IMG submission 115310) | Switchgrass rhizosphere microbial communities from Kellogg Biological Station, Michigan, USA - S5-5 metaG | ecosystem: Host-associated > Plants > Roots > Rhizosphere > Soil | place: USA... | reverse complement strand
CAAAACAGTATTGCGTATAGAGTTGAAAATTCCGGAAATGCATCATTACCGGCAAATGACAATGTGCAGACAAGTTTTAACGCGGGCAAACTCACTTTTTTACAAAACACGACGAACGCTGATTTATCGCGCAAGTTTCACTTCGCGGGAGATGACTATCTCAATATCGCATTTGGTGCAGAATATCGATATGAACATTTTAGCATCGGTGCAGGTGAATATAACTCATATGCTAATGGGCAAAGGGTCTACCAGGTCGATTCCATCCCTCCATATCCGGGGACCGATAAATATAACGTGATAACGAATACAGCACTCGCCGCGTCGGGTTCGCAAGTGTTTCCAGGATTTCAGCCGACAGACGCGATCAGCGCAAAGAGAAATATTTATTCTGGTTATGCTGATGTAGAATGGAGCCTTGGGAATTTATTATTGGATGCAGCAGGTCGATATGAAACGTATCGTGAAAAGGATATTAGCTATGGAAACATCAGCGGAAAATTTTCAGCCAGATATTTGATCACGCCAAATTTTTCAGTGAGAACATCTGTCAGTAATGGTTTTCGTGCGGCTTCATTGCAGCAACGATATTTTCAAAGTACATCAACGCAATTCATCAATGGTTCTCCGCAAAATACGTTTACGGTCAACAATTATAATTCTATCGTAAGGGATGCATTTGGTATCAAGGATCTGAAGCCGGAAAAGTCGACGAATTTTTCAGTCGGTGTAGCAGGAAAAATTTCGCGCAACATCAGCTTTACATTGGACGGATACTACATTTATATCCGCGACAGAATTGTACTGTCATCGGCCTTCAGCAGGTCAAATCCAATACTGGCGCCGATTTTCAATGATCCCGCTTATCACATCGATGCATCGGTTTCGTCGGTGACTTTCTGGACAAATGCAGTCAACACAGAAACAAAAGGGATTGATGCGGTGATCACTGACAGATTTAGAATTGGAAACGGGCATGCTGTGTTGTCTGTTGCTGCAAATTTCAACAAGAACAACGTGGTGGGACCGATTCATACAAATTCAGTCATCGACGATCCAAAAAACAATCCTTACTTAAATGGCGATAAGAATTCAAATCCAGGCAATGATTTAAAGACTGCGCTGTTTGACAGACAGCAACGCAGTCGAATTGAAATAGCTCAACCGGCGAGTAAGATCAATGCAACTTTTGAATACGGATTTAAAGGATGGGATTTTCTGGTGCGTGCCGTTCGTTGGGGAAAAATCGCGTACGTGCATAACCAGGATCCATATTCTGTCAAGGAAGATGGTAGTTATTGGTACGATGTGGGATTGGGAACGGATCAGACTTTTGGCGCAAAGATCACAACTGATATTGTTGTTACGTATAAATTTAACGCAGGGTTTGCATTGTCACTTGGCGCACAAAATTTATTTGATGTATATCCTGATAAAATTTATGTTGATCCAAGAAATGAATTACAAACCGTCTATCAAAACCCGGTACAGGGAGGCAACAAATCGGCGGGTGGATATAACGCTGCGCGTGATGCATCAAACCGCGGAAGATTTTTATTTCCGGTTAATCAGTTTGGAGTGAATGGAAGATTTTTGTATGCGAGGGTGAATGTCGAGGTGGGGGAATTGTTGAAGAGAAAACCGTGATGAATTTAGAAATTGGCCGTGGGGCAAAGTTTGGTTTCACACAAAGGCACAAAGAAAAATCAAGACACAACGATCTCCCTATGGAAAATGGAGCGTAGATATTAGGGATTCTTTGCACTTTGATTTTTCTTTGTGCCTTTGTGTGAAACCAAACTTTGCCCCACGGCCAATTTCCAGATTCATCACATTTGTTTTTTTAGATAAGCATAACTTTCTTCAATCGCCTTGTACACATCCGTCGCTGTTTTATCCATTTCTACAACTAGCCATTCTGTGTTTCCATTTGCAGCTTTTAATATTGCGGGGAAATTTTGTGCTCCTTTTCCGACGGCTACCATGGGGTCGGGATTATCTTTTGGTAAATCATCATTCCATTTCGCAGGGCCGTCTTTGATATGCAAGAGCTTTGCGCGTTTTCCAAACTTGGCGACGATGGCAGCAGGATCTTGTCCCGCAACTTTCACCCAATATGTATCGATCTCGAAAAAGATATCCGGGTCAACACCTTCGAGCAGCCATTCATATACTAATCGGCCACCGACTTTATTTCTATATTCCCACCAATGATTATGTAATCCAAATTGCAATCCGTTTGATTTTGCAAAATGATTTGCTTCATTATAAATTCCGATCAATTCTTTAGTTCCCTCGAGCGAACTGTATCGTTTGTCTTCCGGCCAACCGTGCCAGATCATTTTTTTCGAACCAAAAGCTTCGGCGATTTCTAACATCTTTGCTTTATCGTCGCCGATTGGTAGTTCGACATGCGAGGATGAAACTTTCAATCCCGCATCATTCAAATGTTTTGCCGCCTGCTTTACGGAAATGTTATCTGGCCAGAATGCGGTCTCAACTGTATCTACGCCGAGGCTTTTAATTTTATGCAGTGCGTCAGCAATATTCACTTTGATCTGTTCCCTGATCGTATATAATTGCAGTGATATTTTTGCAGGGTTGACAGTTGCTACAGCAAAGATTTTGTTTGGAAGAAGTGAGGCGCCTAATGCAGCGAGACCGGAGTTACGTAAGAATTTTCTTCTCGGAATCGGGCGTGATGCAATTTCTTTGAGCATGGCTACTAATTTTAGTTGAGCAATCGTGTCAGATATAGGAAATTACAAATAATATTCTTTCCATGGGAGCAAAACTGGACAATTAAAGTATCAAAAGCGTACAGTTACCTGGAAAAGACTCAAAGGAGGGCTTTGATTTTCAAGACTATAAAATCCGGCATTTTCTTGGCAACAAAATGGCGGGTCATAATTCACATCATTATGTAAAATATCAAAATAACTTTCCGCAAACTCTGGCAAAACAAAGAGTACAGTTTCCTCAACATTTTTGGATTGGCAATTGGCATCGCTTGTGCGTCATTGATTTTTTTGTGGGTGGAGGATGAATCGAACTTCAATCGGGTGAATGTAAAGAAGGATAGAATCTATGCGGTTGGGTGCAACCAGGCTTTCGATGGGAAAGTTTTCACTTTTAATGGCGTGTTCTCGAACGCGACTCCGGGTCCATTGGCGCCCGCGTTAAAAAATGAAATTCCCGGAATTGTGAATGTTGGTCGTGTGAGTCATGGAATCGCTTCACTGTTTACTATCGGCGAGAAATCAATTTATGAAAACGGTTTCAATATCGATCCTTCCGTGTTCGACATATTCACCTTCAAATTTGTTGAAGGAAATGCAAAAGATGCATTTAAGGAATTGTATTCTGTTGTCATTACGGAGAAAATGGCGAAACAATTCTTTGCGAACGAGAAAAATCTACTTGGAAAAACTTTCAAGGTTGATAATGATAAATCATACGTTATTTCAGGTGTGATAAAAGATTTGCCGCTGAATACATCATTTCAATTTGATTGGGTGGCACCATTTGAAATTACACTGGCTAAAGAAACTTATTTAAAAGACAATTGGTACGCGAATAGCATTAACACGTTTGTTGAGTTATCTCCTTCTGCAAATATTAATTCAATCAACAGTCTTCTTTATGGCATGGTTCAAAAGAAAGGAGCGGAAAAATCTAACACAAGGCTTTTCCTGTTTGGCATGAATGATTGGCGGTTGCGTGCGAATTTCCAGAATGGCAAACAATCGGGTGGATTAATTCAATATGTGCATTTGTTTTCGATCATCGCATGGATCATTTTAGCTATTGCGTGTATAAATTTTATGAACCTCGCAACTGCCCGTAGCGAAAAACGAGCTAAGGAAGTTGGTGTGAAGAAAGTGTTGGGTGCGGGGAAGAAAACGTTAATTGGTCAGTTTATTGGAGAAGCATTGTTTATGGCTGCGTTGTCTGTTATTGTTGGAATCGTGATTGTCGGTTTTGTATTGCCGTTATTCAATGAGCTCGTTCAGAAAAACCTAGAGCTTGGATTGGATAACCCGTTACACATTGCAGCGTTGGTTGTCATTACAGTTGTTTGCGGGGTATTCGCGGGCAGTTATCCTGCATTGTATTTGTCGTCATTCAATCCGGTATACGCATTTAAGGGAATGAAGCTGAAAGGCAGCGGGGCTTCTGTTGTGAGAAAGGGATTAGTGGTGTTGCAATTTTCGATTTCAATTGTTTTGATCATCAGCACTGTCATTATCTACCAGCAGATACAACATATAAAAAACCGGGATCTTGGCTATGATCGTTTTGATTTGATCACGATGAAGACGCAGGGAACGATGATCAGCAATTTTGCAGCAATAAAACAAGACTTACTTGCAACTGGTGCGGTTGAGAATGTGGCGTTGAATAGTATGAATACTTTATATACGGGTGATAACGGGCCCATATCAAACCTCTCCTGGCAGGGAAAAAATCCAAACATCAACGTGTTGATCTCTTATCGATCCGTCAGCCCCGGATTTATTTCGACGGCAGGCATGAAGATGGCAGAAGGAAGAGAATTTGTCGATTCAAAACTTGATAGCACCAATATTCTTGTCACTGAATCTTTTGCAAAGCTGATGGGAAAAGGAAGTGCGATCGGGAAAATTATTACATTTCAAAATTACAATATGCATATCGTCGGCGTGGTGAAAGACTTTGTGTATGGTGATATGTATGGAAGTCCTGATCCTGTTTTGTTTGCTTGTCTCCCGCAGGAAGGCAAACTTATGTATGTACGAATGAAACCAAATGGAAATACGGAACGGAATTTGGCAAAGATTGCTGCAGTAATGAAGAGAAATAATCCACAGTATCCTTTTCAATATAATTTTTTGGATGATCAATTCAATTTGATATTTACCTCTGAAATGCTGGTGGGAAAATTATCGAGAATATTTGCGATGCTCGCAATTATCATTTCTTGTTTAGGCCTGTTTGGATTATCTGCATATACAGCGGAGCGTCGCACGAAAGAAATCGGGATCAGGAAAGTGCTTGGGGCAAGCGTAGCAAATGTGACTGGTTTGTTATCCAGAGAATTTTTGCAGCTGGTATTTATATCGTCGCTTATCGCATTACCGATTGCATGGTGGTCGATGAAAAGTTGGTTGAATAATTATTCTTATCGTGTAAGCATTAGCTGGTGGGTTTTTGCCGCGGCTTGTGTTGTTGCGATGTTGATTGCGTTGATGACGATCAGTTTTCAGTCGATCAAAGCTGCGTTGGCAAATCCTGTGAAGTCGTTGAGATCGGAATAGTCCACCAACAATCTATTTTCTTTTCAATCGATCCACTTCAGACTGGGCTCCAAGGCGTTGCGAACAAGGTTTTTCATTTGTTTCCAGGTACGTGTTATTTGATTGCGTTTATATTGATTTTTTTATATTTTTACCTCGCTAGCGAGACCAATGCGGATGCTTCAAATCCCTACAGTTTAGGAATGATGGTCTTACGTTAGATTCTGCAGCGTGATCTTATCCGATTTCTATTGCATCTATTGCGTTATGTATTTACGCCTTCTTAAAATTGCGACATTGTGCATTTGTGTGTCATATTTATTCACACAGATCTCGGCATGTAAGAAAACTCCGATCACAATACCCCAGCCGATACATCATGATTCCACACCGCAACCTCCTAATCCAGATACTTCTTCTCATTCAATTCCTGAGCCAGATTTGACGGTTGACAATACGTGGCAAGTTGAAATTAATGGTGTTCTTTATTCTGGAACAATTGATAGTAGCTATATCACTTTATATCCTCACCCAGAAAACCACTATGACACCACTGTCACTTTTATTGGAACATCAACGGACAAGAAAGCGAATATCACTTTTTATTGTAACATAAACAGGCCACACTATACAAGTCCAACGACTTCTCAACTCGAGGCGGGCATTTTCTTTGATACTTGTTCCTTTCCGCCTCTTTATTTTTATAGTCCCTATTCCGATATAATTGTATCTGCCGACAGTGTCACGAGTAAAAAAGCCAAAGGTCATTTTGAAGGAACTGGAGAAGGCGGAATGACCGTCAAAAGTGGTTATTTCAGTTGCGAATTTGGGAACGGAACCAATGAACCTAAATTTTATTCTATTAGTACGTCAGGTACTTCTACAAAAGGTACGATCGGGCATGCAGAAGTTATCGCTAACTCATTATTCATTGATGGGCAACCACTTGATTCTTACGGCGACCAATATTACCATTTGCAGATTTACACAGGGGGTACAATTCATCCTGGAGTTTACAAAAGCCGGGCTGCAGAAGCCGCGCTTCGAACTCGAGCTCCTGGATTTATTATTGATGATTCGTCAATAGCCGAATTTACAGTGAACGTCAATAATGTCGATGGAAGCATCGTGTCCGGAACGTTCAACAACGCAACAATGTCCGGTGATTTCAGATGCAGAGTAAAAAATTATGTTCCTGAATTAGATGATCTATACAGGTGGAAATTGACAATTGGAGACAATCACGACAACTACCAGATTCTCGGCGGAAACTTACACCAGGCGCAATTCAGCCAGGTGACCAACCAGTACAATGTCGTAAGATACCAACTTCGGATTATTGGGGAATCTGATCATGGAAATTCAACGTTTCAAACTACGCTGAGTTCATCGACTCCAATTGTGCCTGGAATTTATACTGCTACTACAGATTTCCATTTTGATCAAAGAATTGATTCAATGAGCTTCAGGTCAAGCAAAGAAATATGGAAAACGGAAACGACTAGCAACCCTATTAATTTTTGTCGAATAGATTCAATAGGCAGCAACTTCGTATACGGCGTTTTTTATGGAATAGGATCAAACAATGGCGCAATTGGAAACTTCCTTCTCGGGGGAAGTTTCAGAGCTGCATATTAATCTACGCAGTGTCTATGCTTCTGGAAAATTTTATTTCTTCTGCTGCGCTGAATACCCGCTACTATTCAACTTCATAAAAAACTCGGTCGTCTTTTGAATCGACGAATTATCATTCATGTCGAATAACCGAAAAGATTCTTTATCTCCTTTGTAAATATCATTCTCCTGCATATCACCTTGTGATTTATATGCAGCGATCACCCATTGCGCAACTGTTTTATATGAAACCTGCTTGCCGTAACCGAAATGTGTAGCGACATCAATTGTAAACATCGGCGCGTCTTTTTTCATTGTCGTTTCCGGAAATCCATCCAGCATCGTGAATGCATCAGGTTTTTCATCTTTGTATGTGCTACCTGCAATTATGATCGGTTTGTTATCTCCTTTATATCTCTGCAATGCACGAAGTGCCATGATGATCGCAGTTTTATGATGACCATGTTGCGCAGCAAATGGAAACATGGTGATGATAAAATCATAGTGTTTACCTGCCAAAATCTGGTCTAGTTTTTTTTCAACGAATGGTATGTCCCAATTTTTCCCTGTTACATATGGAATCGGGTTGAGATTATAGTAGTCGTCTTTCTGATCAAAAAAATAATATTGGCGGATTCCCATTATATCACCTGCTTCCATCACTTCTTTTTTGCGAATGCGGGGTAATTCTGAACGGCCGATGGTTGAATCCGTCAAATTATATCCATAATAGACGGAACCAAGTTCGGAGCCATGAAATCCTCCCTGACCATCTGTGATCTGCGCGAGATCAACGGTTCCTTTGAGATCGTGTGTAATTTTGTAGAGAATGATCGGAAAACTTGTTTCATCATCGGGATGGGCCTGTACAACAAGTACGTTTGGTCCGCTTTGTGCAAGACATAAAAATGTAAAAGCAAAAATAGGCAACAAAGCAAGGGTTAAGTATTTTAGGGTTGTTTTCATGTTGATAAATTATATCGATGAAATTAAAGTATTTTCCAATCTAACGGACAGCCATGAATGATTTGTTTGATGCCGCGATTATTGGTGCCGGAGCATTCGGAAGTGCCTGTGCGTATCACTTGTCGAAGCAAGGGAAAAAAATTCTTGTACTGGATAGGTTTACTCCGCCACACAACCTCGGTTCATCTCATGGTGATACCAGGATCATTCGTGAAGCATATTATGAAAACCCGCTGTACGTGCCGCTCGTTCAGAAAGCGTATTCATTATGGGATGAGTTGGAAAACGCATCCGGGAAAAAACTTTTATTAAAAACCGGGGGACTTATGCTTGGCGATCCGGCGAGCAAAGTAGTCAACGGTACGTTAAAGAGCGCGCAGGTTCATCATCTTCCGTATGAACAACTCGATTCAAAAGAAATTAAAAAAAAGTTCCCCGGTTTTCGTCCGGATGAATCTACAACCGGCATCTTTGAAAAAAACGCCGGTATCCTTTTTCCGGAGGAATGCATTCGAACTCATTTGTCGCTTGCTGATTCCGTGAAAACCTCTTTCCGCTTTGATGAAAAAGTGTCAAAAATTAACCGGCATCACAACGATGTTTTGGAAATTATTACGGATAAAGGCGTTTACAGAACAGCGAAAATTGTTTTGACTTCCGGGGCATGGATCAATGAATTACTACACGGCACAGAATTGCCTTTGAGAATTTCACGACAACTATTATTCTGGTTTAAGGATAAAAATTCAAGCAATCAAACGCTTTCTCCAAAAAACTTTCCGATTTATATATGGCAGTTGGCAGACGCAACGACTTTTTATGGATTCCCGGATGTTGGCGACGGATTTAAAATTGCAAGTGCGCACAGAGGAAAAACAACAACCGCAAATGAAATCGACAGAACCGTTTCGCGCGACGAAATTGAGTCCATGATTGAGCTTGCGCGAACACATTTTAATATTGAACCGCTATTTCACAAGTATGCAGTATGCATGTACACCAATACGCCCGATGAAGATTTTGTGATCGATTATCATCCTGCTCACGATAATATTATTATAGCGAGCCCATGTTCGGGTCATGGATTTAAATTTTCAAGCGCAATTGGGAAGATACTTTGTGATATGGTGTTGGGGGAGAAAATTGATTTTGATATTTCCGCATTTCGGATTTCAAGATTTGCGGTAAGAACCTGATTTTGTACGTTCGGTTTCACACAAAGACACAAAGTTAGAAATACTCTCTTTTTGACTTTGTGTCTTTGTGCGAAACCTCACTTACGATATCAGCGTCCAACTCTTTCAACTTTTCCCACCATAAAAATATAAAACAACGCGCCAGAAATCCCGAGGCATGCGATAATCATTAAGGCTGGCGCAAAATCTCCGCCTCGTGCCACAATACCGACAATAATCGGAATGGCAATCGCAGAAAGATTTCCAATGAAATTAAACACACCACCCGTTAGTCCGACAAGATGTTTTGGAGCAAGTGTGGAAACAAAAATCCATGTGATTGATGCAAATCCATTTCCAAAAAATGCGATGCACATGAAAAGAATAATCAGCACCGGGGATTCGACATAATTCGCGCCAACAATTGCGACGGTGAGAAGCAGACCGGTCACAACCGGCGTTTTACGCGCAATCTCAACGGAGATACCCTTGCGAATCATAAAGTCGGACAAAAACCCGGAAGAAAGAATTCCACAAAATGCTGCGAGGAATGGTGCCGACGCTAAAAATCCTGATTGTAAAAAATCGAGTCCACGATATTTAACGAGATAGGTCGGAAACCATGTCAAAAAAAACCACATCGATGAACCGAGACAAAATTGCCCGAGGTAAATGCCCCACAATTTCCGGTAACTAAAAACTTCTTTCAAATGTTCCCATCGAAAACCCGTTTCCTGTTTTTCTTTTTTTGTCCTGCTGATCAGGCCGCCGCCCTTTTCTATGTAATCAAGTTCGTCTTCGTTTACGCTTGTATGTTGTAAAGGATCGCGATAAATAAAATACCAGGTGATTCCCCACAGAACTCCCAGGATGCCAGTTATAATAAATAATCCGCGCCAACCAGTGTAATATTCGAGCGTGGTTAGTAGAGGTGCCAAGAAAGCAAGACCGATAAATTGACCAGAAGTATATGTACCTATGGCGGAAGCTCTTTCATGATCGGGAAACCAGGTTGTAACGATGCGATTATTCATAGGGTAAGACGGTGCTTCAAATACGCCGATCGACATACGCAATCCAAGCAGTACGGCAAATCCGCGCGCAACTCCCTGCAAAATCGTTGCAATCGACCAAATGACCAGGCAAATGCTGTACAGGATTCGTGCACCGAATCTATCCGCAAGAATTCCTCCCGGAATTTGCAGCGCAGCATATGTCCATCCAAATGCTGAAAATATCAAACCCAATTGCACCGGGCTCAAATGAAGTTCTCCGCTCATCATCGTCGCCGCAACGGAAATATTTGTCCGATCCATGTAGTTGATCACTACATTGACGAAGATGGCGGCGAGAATGCGGTAGCGAATGCGAGTCATGGTTTGTTAATTGTTTATGGCTGCCTTCGGGAGAATGTGGAAATGTGAAAATGTGGAAATGTGGAAATGTGGAATTTGGAGATGGAGATGTGGAAATGTGAAAATGTGAAAATTCTTTAGGGCGACCCGTCTAACATTTCATTTAATCAAAATTGCACTTATTCATTTCCACATTTCCACATCTCCACATTTTCACATTCTCCATTCGTCCTCACCATTCCGCCACGCTCCCATCTTCATGTCTCCACAATGGATTTTTCCAGTTATGTCCTTCCTTCGCCATTTTTTTGACATGTTCTTCATTGATTTCAATGCCGAGGCCGGGACCAGAAGGAATTTTTACGAATCCATTTTCATATTTGAAAACTGATTTGTCTTTGATATAATCGAGCAAATCACTTTTTTCGTTATAGTGAATGCCCAGGCTTTGCTCCTGGATAAAAACATTATGACAGGTTGCATCAATTTGCAGGCACGCAGCGAGTGCGATAGGTCCTAGTGGACAATGCGGCGCGGCGGCGACATCGAATGCTTCTGCCATCGAAATAATCTTTTTGCATTCAGTAATTCCCCCCGCATGTGATAAATCTGGCTGAATGATATCGACATAACCATCGATCAATAATTCTTTGAATTGCCATCTGCTAAACATTCTTTCGCCGGTTGCAATGGGAATAGACGTGTGCATTGCAATATCGCGTAATGCTTCATTATTTTCGGGTAATACAGGTTCTTCGATAAACATCGGATGGAACGCTTCGAGTTCTTTTGCGAGAATTTTTGTCATCGGCTTGTGAACTCTTCCATGAAAATCAATTCCGATGCCGACGGAGTTGCCAACGGCTTCGCGCGCTGTTGCCACCCGCTTAATCACGCGATCTATTTTCTCGTACGAGTCGATGTATTGCAATTCCTCGGTTGCGTTCATCTTGAGCGCGCTTAAACCATTGCCCACCGCGACTTTGGCGGCATTTGCCACATCAGCGGGGCGGTCGCCGCCGATCCAGGAATACACTTTGATACTGCTTCTGGCTTGTCCCCCGAGAAGTTGATGAATCGGTGCATTATAAAATTTTCCTTTGATGTCCCACAAAGCCTGGTCGATCCCGGCGATGGCACTCATCAAAATCGGACCGCCCCGGTAAAATCCGCCGCGGTACATTACGTTCCAATGATCTTCGATTTGCATCGGGTCCTTGCCGACAAGATATTCCATCAATTCATCCACCGCGGTCTTGACAGTAGCTGCCTTGCCTTCAATGACAGGCTCGCCCCAACCCGTAATTCCTTCGTCGGTTTCTATTTTTAAGAAAAGCCAGCGGGGTGGTACCTGGTAAAGTGTATAATTGACAATTTTCATGAAAAACCTGATTTTTTTGTAATGATAATGTATTTGAACCGACCCGAAATTAACGCTGAAATCATTTTGAAAAATGGTAAGAAGCAAAAAGTGGAATGTTACTATGGGAAGATTTTTTGAAATACCGGTTGATGCGAGATCGATTACCATTACAAATGTGAAGGGATTAATTAGGTGGGTTTTTGTTTCACACAAAGGCAAAAAGAGTCGCGACTCTTAGTGACTTTGTGTGAAACCGGATTTGCAACTTTATCAACTCGCTAGTACCAAATCCTCAAATCCGGTATTATAAAAAAAGTACAAGACTAGATAAGCATGGTCATAATTCTGCAAGCAAGCAGGTAGTTTGGGCTGGAATTTTCATTCCGGCCTTCTTGTTTGTAATAGGTTGACCAGTTTGATTTATTTTCATACCAATGCAGGAGCTTGGGAAAAAGTCATGACGTAGATGGATTAGCTGTATTTTTAGCGTCAGATGAATCGTCATATTGTACCGGTGCATTTTTTACTGTCGATAGAGGATTGACGGCATTGTAAGATGTGGATCTTAATTTCTTAATACATGAAAAAAAGAATTTTCTACTATGTAGTGATTTTGGTATCAGTTTGCAAAATCGCAAATTCACAAACGCCGGTATTTAGAGACGCCTCTCTTCCTGTTGAAGCACGGGTCAATGATCTATTAAAACAACTCACTCTCGAGGAAAAAATTTCACTGCTTGGTTATCAGAGTAAGGCGGTATCACGGTTAGGTATACCTGCTTACAATTGGTGGAACGAAGCATTGCATGGCGTAGCAAGAGCTGGAAAAGCAACCGTATTTCCCCAAGCAATTGGAATGGCAGCGACGTTTAATGATAATCTGCTGTTAGAATGTGCGAATACAATTTCTACAGAAGCAAGAGCAAAGTACAACCTGGCCGCCGCAAAGGATATGCATCTGCAATACATGGGCCTGACATTCTGGTCGCCCAACATTAATATTTTCCGTGATCCAAGATGGGGACGAGGACAAGAAACATATGGTGAAGATCCGTTCCTCACCGCCACGATGGGTAGCGCATTTGTAAGAGGAATACAGGGAAATGATCCGGAGCACATGAAAGCAGCTGCATGCGCAAAACACTATGCCGTACACAGTGGTCCCGAAAGCGAACGACATGGTTTCAACGCAATCGTCGATGAAAAAGATTTGAGAGAAACTTATTTATATGCATTCAAAAAATTGGTTGACGCCCATGTGGAGGCTGTCATGTGTGCCTACAATCGTGTAAACGGTGAGCCATGTTGCACAAGCAATACTTTGTTGCACCAGGTTCTCCATACCGAATGGAAATTCGCGGGCCATGTAGTTACCGATTGTGGTGCATTGAATGATATTTCATCGCGACATAAAACTTATGCTGACGACGTGCAGGTTGCTGCAGCCGCAATCAAAGCAGGAGTAAGCCTTGATTGCAGTACCTTATTGCAGCACGATGTGATGAAGGCGATTCAGCAAAAACTGTTGAGTGAAAAAGAAATTGATGCAGCCCTGGCGAATACGCTGCGCACTGCAATCAAACTGGGATTCTTCGATTCTAAAAATTCATCTCCTTATGCAAACTATGGTGCGGACAGTGTCGCGAATGAATACCATACCATGCTGGCAAGAAAAATGGCACAGCAAAGCATGGTATTGCTAAAGAATGACAAGAATATTTTACCACTCGATAAAAATAAATACCACGCGTATATGGTTGTAGGACCCAACGCTATGTCGCTTGATGCATTGCTTGGGAGTTATCACGGTGTAAGCGACAAGACAGTAAATTTTGTTGAAGGGATTACTCAGTCCGTTGATGCAGGTACGCGTGTCGAATATGATATGGGCTGCGACTACAAAGACACAACCAGATTCGGAGGAATTTGGGCAGCAGGAAATGCGGATGTAACGATCGCTGTGATGGGATTGACGGCTGTGTACGAAGGTGAAGAAGGGGATGCCTTCTTAGCGGAAGGTGGTGCCGACAGAAAAAATTTAAGTCTGCCTGCTTCGCACATTGCTTATTTGAAAGCCTTACGAAAAGGAACAAAAACACCGATCATCGCAGTGATCACATCGGGTAGCGCCCTCGATATTTCCGCGATTGAACCTTATGTGGACGCGGTGATTCTCGCCTGGTATCCTGGTGAGCAGGGTGGAAATGCATTGGCAGATATTTTATTTGGAAAAGTTTCTCCGTCTGGACATTTGCCGGTAACTTTTTATCAATCATTCAATGACCTTCCTGCTTATAATAATTATTCAATGCAGGGGAGAACATATCGTTACTTTACTGGTAAGGTGCAATATCCATTTGGATTTGGATTGAGTTATACAAATTTTGAGTATAGTTGGGTTACACAACCGGTGGTTAGTCACGATTCAATTTCTTTTTCGATCAATGTAAAAAATACGGGGAGCTATTATGGAGATGAAGTAGTGCAATTGTATATTCAATATCCATCGTTACCTGGAATGCCGGTGAAAGAATTGAAAGGTTTCAAACGTGTGTCAGTTAATAAATCTGCGACTGAGCAGGTCACGTTTAAAATTTCTCGTCGTGAATTGCAGAAGTGGGATATGAACGCACATGCATGGAAATTATATCCGGGCGAATATGGAATTGTTCTTGGAAGCAACTCGGATGATAAAAAGGTGGCATCGCAAATAAAGATAGAATAGTGGGTGCGTGTATATATTATCCGTTCATGTTTCAGGATTTTTGTTTCACACAAAGGCACAAGGTGAATTAAGGCACAGCGGTCCCCACGCCGCGCTATTTTTTTCCAGGAGTGCCATAATGCCTGTCGGCATCATCAATTACCAGCACCCAATCGTTGTTTTTGTCTATGGGCGCAGGCGTAAATTCCATTGCATCTTTTTTATCAAGTGTTTCTTGTTTCGACGTTGCGTCTTTTGGATTAAACCACCAGGCATTGATCTTTTTTCCTTTGATGAATTTAAGATTGACAGTGATTGTTTTCCCGACTGGCAGATAAATCATACAATAACTATTGTCTGCTCCACGAAACGATTCAATATGTTCTGCATTGGTTTGTCCTTGCCCTGATATCACGATCGAAGAATCGGGCACGCGTTCTTTTAAAGGTCTTGATTCCATCAACATTCTTAGATATCCTGCCTGGTATGCGCCGGGGCGATCCATCGCATTTACCCAACCTCTGTCTGCATGATTGACGATCTCTTCACGCTCACTAAAAAATTGCCATATCGCATGATGTCCATACGTAACGCCGCATGCACCGGCAAACACGGATCGATACAGTTGTTTGCGTACGTCGTAGTCGCGGAAATATCCGTTATCGACATTCCATTTCGGCCATGGATTTACCGGGTGATCTTCATAGTTAGGTTCCGCATCCAGTGTTGGTTTGATGGGAACATAACTGCGATCTCTCTTTACAAGATCCCAGCACGCAACATCATGGCCGTTGCCATGGCCCGACTGAAACATGTTTACGTTTAACCAGGATTCATTATGTATCCATTGTGAAGTCGAATTCGTACCGCCATAGGGATGATATGCAATCATGCATTTTTTATTTGTTGCATCGATGATACCTTTCGCCATTTGTCGCCATACCGGGCGCCAATCGTGTGAATCAAGTACAGCTGGCCTGTCGCCACCCAGTATCCAAATAATATTGACATCATTTTTATATCTGGTGCCAATCCAATATCCATATTTGTATGCATTCACGCTGTCAAAAATAGTGGGACCTGTGCCCCACATTTTCGTGACTTTGTCGCCCCAGGTTGGGAGCAAGCCAATAAATAAGTTCCTGTCGCGCGCCATGTGAATGGTGCTATCGATCACCGAGAAATATTTTTCATTGGGTTGAGTGGGATCTAAATTTTTCAATGGCAATTCTCCATAGCGATTGGGTCTTGTCAGTCCATCAAACTCAGCTAATGCCACTGCCTGGATCACGTTGAATCCTTTAGCCGCGCGATTGTCGAGATAATTTTTAATTTCACTTAGATCGAGGCGATGAAAGAGTTCCCAGCCGGTGTCACCGAGCCAAAAGAAGGGAGTGCCGTCTTCATACTGGAGGTAATGTCCGTCGGGCGCGACTTGTACGCGGCCGTGTTGAGCAAATGTGACCAGGGAAACGCTATAGAAATAGATGATGAAGGCGACTCTTCTCATGGTGAATTATTTGGGAGTGAATATACTTTGAAAATAGTCACGCGGGTTGCCTCGTACTAATATAAAATTGACGGATTTTAATACAATCTTGTTTTTTTGAGAGGCGGCAGTAGTTGCAATTTTTAATTTTTCACGCAAAAGGCACAAAGGCAATCGCAAAGCCCCAAAGAATTTGCTTTCGTTGCATCCACGCGTTTTATAAGAAAGCTTTTACGTGAAAAATTAAATGACCAGATACGTTGCCACGCAAACATGCTCTCCATATAAAATTCCTTAACTTAAACATCGCATCAAATTCAACACCATGCAACGCATCGCCTTCACCATGAAACTTTTTAAGGGCTACGAAAAAGAATACAAAAAACGGCACGATGAAATTTGGGAAGAAATGAAATCACTCTTAAAAAATGCAGGCATAAAAGAATTTTCTATTTTTCTCGACGAAGAAACGAACACATTGTTTGCATATTTAATGATAGAAGACCCTCTGATGTTGGAAAAACTACCCGACGACCCGGTTCAAAAAAAATGGTGGGCATGGATGAAAGACATTATGGAATCACATCCCGATAATTCACCCGTGCAAAAGAAGCTTAAAGAAGTATTCTATCTCCCATAAATCTTATAACTTAACTGAATAATTCCCCGCACATGAAAGAAAAAAATAAACGTCGCGCTTTCTTAAAGGACCTTACATTCGGCGGCATCGGTGCTGCTATGATGCCTTCAATTGCTACGGCAGAGGAGCAACAACGTCAAGGCACAGTCGAAAAATATGATGGCAAAGAAATCGCAGGGAAGCGCGCATACAATTCTGTGTACAAGGGCGAATATTTGAACCGCGTTGCATTTCCTATCGGAGGTCTGGGAGCCGGTATGTTTTGCCTCGAAGGATCCGGCGCCATATCGCACATGAGTATACGAAATCACCCCGACGTGTACAATGAGCCATCGATGTTCGCGGCAATTTCAATTAAAGGAATAGCAAACGGCGTCAAAGTTCTTGAAGGTCCTGTCCCGCAATGGAAATTTTTCGGACAGGCGGGTACAGGCAACGGCGCTGCTGGTACAACTTTTGGATTACCCCGCTTTAAAAATGTAAGTTTTGTTACACGATTTCCATTCGCGACAATCAATTTACAGGATGAAGATATTCCGATGCAAGTAAAAGTTACCGGCTGGAGCCCTTTTATTCCAACGGATCACGACAATTCAAGTCTGCCTGTTGGCGCACTCGAATACACTTTCAAAAATACAAGTTCAAAAAAACTCGATGCAGTTTTTTCTTATAACACGAAAAATTTTCTTGCTACTGATGACAAAATAAAAAACTCTATTGGGAAAATCTCAAACGGCTTTATCTTAGAACAGGAGGGCACAACCGAAAAACCGTTTTTAAAAGGAAGTTTTGCCGCATACACTGACCAGGATCAAACCGTCGTTGATCATTGCTGGTTCCGGGGCGGTTGGTGGGATCCGATCACGATGGCATGGAATACAGTACGCGATGGATTGACGAGATCAACGGACCCGGTAGAAAACGATGCGCCGGGTGCGTCATTATATGTCCCGTTTTCTTTATTACCTGGCGCGACGAAAACTATTCGTTTGATGATGACCTGGTATGTCCCGGAATCGGATATGCATGTAGGTGAGATCGTATTGGACGAGAAAAAGGATTGTGACCCGGCATCAGGATGCTGCGCCTCACCGGCAGATCTCGGAGTTGTTAATGGAAAACAAGGTTCATCTGCTAATTACCAGCCATGGTACAGTAGCAAATTTGAAAATGTTACTGACGTCGCGAACTTTTGGACAAAAAATTATTCCGAACTATATAAAAATTCAAAACTCTTTTCAGACGCTTTCTATTCGAGTACACTTCCAGCTGAAGTAATCGAGGCCGTTGCTGCAAACCTCACGATTCTCAAATCACCAACGGTACTTCGTCAATACGACGGACGATTATGGAGCTGGGAAGGTTGTGGTGATTCTGGTGGATGTTGTCACGGCTCATGCACGCATGTTTGGAATTATGCGCAGGCTGTTCCGAATTTATTTCCCGTGCTCGAGCGCACGTTACGTCACACTGAGTTTTGTGAAAATCAAAATAAAGAAGGACACCAGCAATTCAGGGCAAACCTGCCTATCAGTCCACTTAAACACGATTTCCACGCTGCTGCCGACGGACAAATTGGTGGTATCATGAAAGTGTATCGCGAGTGGAGGATCAGTGGTGATAATAAATGGATGGAAAAAATTTTTCCGATGGTAAGAGTAAGCATGGACTACTGCATCAAAACCTGGGATCCAAAAAGCAAAGGTGTGATTGAAGAGCCGCATCACAATACGTACGACATCGAATTTTGGGGCCCGGATGGCATGTGCACCAGTTTTTATCTCGGCGCTTTGAAGGCGATCATCGAAATGGGTACGTTTTTGAATAAGGATATGAGCAAATACAAGGACCTTTTTGCTAAAGGCAAGAACCAGGTCGAAACAAAATTATACGAGGGAGAATTCTTCATCCAGGATATCGAATACAAAACATTGAATGCAACAGATCCGGCGAAAGCTAAATCGTTTGGCGGTGAGTACTCAAAAGAAGCAATCGAAATTTTGCAAAAAGAAGGACCTAAGTATCAATACGGATTAGGTTGTTTGAGTGATGGAGTTCTCGGCGCATGGATTGGCAAGATGTGCGGGCTGAATGATTTTATCGATTCTAAAAAAATCACCAGTCATTTATCAGCAGTGTATAAATACAATTTCAAAAAAGATCTTCGCGAACACGCAAATCCGCAACGTCCTGCGTATGCTATCGGTGATGAAGGAGGCTTGTTGTTGTGTACATGGCCAAAGGGTGGAAAATTATCTCTGCCGTTTGTATACTCTGATGAAGTATGGACAGGAATAGAATATCAGGTTGCATCACACCTGATGTTGTCCGGTAAAGTAAAAGAAGGACTAGAAATAGTACGGGTGTGCCGCGACAGGTATGATGGAAGGAGAAGAAATCCGTTCAACGAATATGAATGCGGACATTGGTATGCACGGGCGATGTCGAGTTATGGATTATTGCAGGGACTAACCGGTTTGCGATATGACGCGGTTGATAAAACCCTATATGTAGATTCGAAAATCGGCGATTTCACTTGTTTCCTTTCCACGGCAACCGGGTTTGGCAAGGTTGATTTTAAAGGAGGGAAAGCAACGGTGCATGTTGCGTATGGGAAAATTGATGTCAATAAAATTTCGATCGCAGCAAAAGCAGTTGGGGTATGATTGTTGAGAAAGAAAAAATAATATCGATCGATTATATCATGCGAAACAGCAGGGGAGAGGTGTTGGAGAATACAGTGAACAATGGTATCACGCATTATCTTCACGGTTCGTCAGGCATTCATCCATTTCTTCAGTCGCAGCTGGAAGGCTTGCATATCGGCGATCAAAAATCGGTTTTATTTCCCAATGAAATCAGCAATTCGGGTGATGATTTTTCTTTTGAAGTCATTATTCGACAAATTCGAAATGCAATGGAGGCAGAACTGCGGCTAGGTTATCCCGTTATGGCGGAGTGCCTGGAAGATTGTGATTGTTATCAGGTCCATAGGGACGCATGATAAAAACAGACCGCCCCTGAGGAGCGCGTTCCATTTTGTAACCACGATTTGTTAATTATGAACATACATTTATTAAATGGCTTTCTTGGCAGCGGTAAAACGACTGCCATTCGGGAAGCATGCGTTCAACTCATGCAGAACGGCGTAAAAGTGGGTGTCATCACAAATGACCAGGGAATTAAGTTAGTCGATGGAGATTTTTTCAGAAGTCTTTCTATCCCGAACAGGCAGGTCATTAACGGATGTTTTTGCTGCAACTATGACCAATTCGAATCGAATATGGCTTCTCTGATAGACACTGATCAGCCTGATGTGATTTTTGCTGAATCAGTCGGATCTTGTACGGATATTGTTGCGACCGTTATAAAACCATTGCAAAAATTTCACCCCGACGTGCAATTAACTTTTTCAGTCTTCGCGGATGCGCGCTTGTTGCTGATGATGCTGCAAAATAATTCTTCATTGTTTGATAAAAGTGTTCGCTACATATATCACAAACAGCTTGAAGAGGCTTCCATTATTATTATCAATAAAATAGATTTGTTGTCAATTGAAGATGCCGCCCGACTGAGAGAACTTATTAAACAACAATTCAACGGCAGAAGATTGCGCTATCAAAATTCCACGGCACCCGGGTGTGTTCGCGAATACCTCGAGTTATTAAATGATTCGCCTTATCAAAATCAAAATTCGCTGGTACTTGACTATGAGATTTACGGCACCGGCGAAGCGAAACTTGCGTGGGTTGACCAGGAAGTGACGATCTATAGTGCAGAAAAAAATGCGAACAGGGAAGCAAAAGAATTGATAAAAAATATCTATGAAAAAATTATTGCGTTTGGATTTCCAATCGGACATCTTAAATTCCTTGTGAATGATGAAACGAAAATAAGTTTCACGGCAATCTCCGACACTTCAACAATTTCACTCGACAATCGTCCGGCTGACACCGCTCGTGTTTTGATGAATGCGCGGGTGCAAACGGAACCTGACGAACTTTCAAGAATTGTCGCTGAGGCAATTGAAACAACCGAGCGTTGGTCAGGTTGTAAGATCACGGTAGATAGTCTTGCCGCATTTCAACCCGGATTTCCAAAGCCTAGCCATCGAATGTGAAAAATAGCGTGAATAAATTTATCTCAAAAAAAGATCAGTCTTTATATTCGGGTGAGTGAGCATTTTTCACCGGTCTGTACACTTTGCATCGCCGTTAATAAATTCTTCAATTCCGATTGGAGTTTCTGCTTAGCTGATCACAATTCTTGTACTATTTTAATACCGAAATTCTTTTTGTCAAGCATTCTGGCAGTTTGACAACCGGTAATAAGAGTCCATAATTATTGAGTATTTTTGATTTTTGCCAATAGACCCAGCGTCGTTCGATTGTTTTCCACGATTTTTCTTGCCTGCTGTTGAGTAATTAATTTAACTATCTAAAAATTATAAGCAGGGTAGTTGCTACTTCAAATAATTGATGGCACTACTCACGGGGGATGCTTTTGCGTTCCCCTCTTTATTTGATCGCGGATTACGCGGATTTTATACGGATTGCGCGGATTCTCCCGTTTAACATTGATTATTGAATTGAATATTTAAAATTATGAGGAATGAATAATCAATTCAATAGACAATATTCGACGGGAGAATCCGCGAAATCCGCACCAATCCGTGTAATCCGCGATCAATGTCTTTTGAAAAATTGAATTTCACGCTCGTGTTTTTTTGCAGCATCAAGCGTTTTAAAAGTGCCAAGATTGCGGCGTTTATTTGTTTTCTTATCGGTTTTCCTCGAATAAAGTCTGTATTCGCCGGATTTTAATTTTCGTATCATAACGCTTTTTTGGTAGAGAATGCAAAGATGATGCCTTCACAAAAGCGTAGGTTACAAAATATATTTTGAGAAGGAATATAGGGAAAACGCTGCCAGGCTCATCATAACTTTACAAAAATCACATTCGTACGCTCGTTGGTGTTCCTGTCTTCCAGGTACAGGATATATTGGCCTTGCGGAAGTGACTAATATTGATTGTTATCTGGCTATCCAGTGTTGAGCGGATATCGCGTTTTTGTAATCGGATATTTATATAGTGTCACAATACTTAACTTTACTGCATGTCTTGTTTTATTTTTTATTCTTGATATTTTTTAAATATACATGCTATATGAAAAAGTATTTTTTCCTTCTGTCAATTATTGCATTTTTCTCTTTCGTCACAGTTAAAAAGTCAAATTCAATTCATGGTATTACATCTGGCCTAAATGAGTTGGCGGGTAGTGAAAATCCTCCTGACACTTCAGGTTGGCGTCAACTATATAACGGCAAAGATCTTACGGGATGGAACCACGTTGGTCCGGGCAGCATGTCCGTTGAAGATGGGTTGATTCGTGGACATGGCGGCATGGGACTTTTATATTGGAAAGGACAAAAATTTGCAGATTGTACATTTCGTGTCGTTTTCAAAATGCGCGACACAAATGATAACTCGGGAATTTTTATTCGCATTCCTATAGAACCAAAAGAAGAGTGGATGCCGGTGTTCTATGGCTATGAAGTTCAAATCGACAACAAACCGGAATTATCAAATGAAGATGAATATCATTACACGGGTACGCTTTATTCGATCTCAAAACCATTGGCTAAAACAGGAAAGCCAGGTCCGGAATGGAACGTGATGGAGATCACACTTGATGGACCTCGCACAATTGTTTATCTGAATGGTACGAAAGTGACAGACTACAAAGAAGGTGATCCCGCGCCTGCACGCAAATTTGATTTCGAACCTTATCGCGGCATTCGTCCAAACAGCGGATTTTTTGGAATTCAAAATCACGGAGACAATGATATTGTTTATTTCAAGGAAATCTCCGTGAAACCACTTGCAAAAAAACATTAACCATACTTAGTTCATCGCGATAATGAATTGCCAATATGAAAAAAAATAAAAACAACTCCGACAAGAAATCAGTAACCCGCAAAGATTTTCTCAAGAAAACTGCACTTGCCGCAGCAGGATTTTATATCGTGCCACGTGATGTGCTGGGCGGCCGCGGATACACTGCTCCGAGTGATAAACTATACATCGCAGCCGTCGGCACCGGCGGTGAAGCCGAAAATGATATTCATCATTATGCAACCGCTCCAAAGAAGAATGCTGTGATGGCATTTCTATGCGATGTGGACGACCGCATGTCAGCACCACGCAGGAAAGAATTTCCAAAGGCCGGTTACTATAATGATTGGCGTGAAATGTTTGAGAAAGAAAGTAAAAATTTCGACGCCGTAACCGTTGCAATACCGGATCACAATCATGCAATCGTTGGTTACAGCGCCATGCAAATGAAAAAGCATTTGTACCTGCAAAAACCATTGACACATGACATTTACGAAGCTCGTGTGTTAACAGAAGCAGCAAAAAAATTTAAGGTAGTTACACAAATGGGCGATCAGGGTTCTTCGTGCGACGGTATGCGCACGATGCGCGAATGGTTCGAGGCCGGTGTGATCGGTGATATTGAAAAAGTTTTTTGTTGGACCGACAGGCCCGTTTGGCCCCAGGGAATTTCATGGCCAACGCAAGCGCAACCGGTGCCCAAAGAATTGAAATGGGATCTTTGGCTCGGTACCGCGAAAGAAACAAATTATATAGATAATCTGGTTCCATTTAATTGGCGCGGTTGGTGGGAATTTGGGACAGGTGCGCTGGGTGATATGGGATGCCATATCATCGGACCTCCATTCAAGCTATTGGAACTCGGATATCCAACGGAAATTTCCGGAAGCGCAAGCACAGTCTATAATGGAATTTTCAAGGAGGGCATCTATCCTGAAAGCGGCCCGGTGTCAAGCTCCATTCGATTTAAGTTCAAACAAAAAAATGGGAAGAACCTTGATTTGTATTGGATGGACGGAGGCATTACGCCCGAGCGTCCGACAGAATTAGATCCCGCACTGAACATGAATGAGCTGATGAGCGATTGGCCGGGCGAAAACGATTTCGAAGGAGGAACACTCTTCATTGGAACAAAAGGAAAAGTTTCCTGCGGATGGGGTGGCAGTCATCCTCGTTTGTTACCGATCGACAAAACAAAAGATATAAAAGTGCCGGAAAAATATCCGCGTGTGCAAGGTGGAATGGATGGACATTGGTGGCAATGGGTTGATGCGTGTATTGCAGGATACGGCAATATGGAAGTTGATTCGCCATTTGAAGGTTATGCGGGTCCACTGACCGAGACGGTCTTACTAGGAAACTTGTTACTCCGTTGTTTTAATATTCGCGAAAAAATAAAACGCGACGATCCTGTTTACGGAAATATGGAAGGATATAAATTCCCCGGACGCTATATTACTTACCAATGGGACGGCGCCAACATGCGCGTTACAAATTTTGAAGCGGCAAATCAGTTTATCAGGAGAGAGTACAGGAAGGGTTGGGGAGATTTGAAGTTGTAGATATGAATTTAGTCGACAGTTGATCAATAGCGAGCGTCATTTCGAATGAAGTTGCTGAGCGTTGCGAAGCAACGTAATTAGAAATCTGACCGTGGATTCAACATCTACAAATTGAACAATTAATTTCTGGCTGCCATAAGTAGCTCGGAATTACTCATTTCCTGCCAAAGCAAACGAGGTCTCCTTCATTTCTTGCAAATCCCGCAAAACTAATAACGCCGGCTGGTACATATCAATTAGGAATCGGCTGCAGGTAATTCGAATTTTATAAGTACAAAAAATGACTTATGAAAAAGACAATTTTACCTGCAATCATGGGGCTACTCCTTTTCGCTTCCTGCAAAAAAAATAATGTTACCACGCCGGAACCTATAACTGCAAATGTTTTTATTGCCGGATCACGATCGGATGGAAACAAGACTACTGCGGTGTACTGGAAAAACGGAGAACGTGTCGAATTGCCTTCAAACGCAACATACCAGGCCGGTTATGGTATTGCTGTTTCTGGGAATGACGTGTATGTGACCGGCGCATATTCAGGAGGTGGATTGTTCAGTGGAACGGATGCAGTTTACTGGAAAAACAGCGAACCCATGTTCCTCTCGACGGGTGGAAGTTATATCCAGGCATCCGATATTGTAATTTCAGGCGATGATGTTTACATATTGATGAACGGCCTTTTTACCGCTGGATACTGGAAGAACGGAGTCACTGAAGACTTGGCAAAAAGCGATTCCCTAAATTTAAATTCTGCATCGGGGCTTTGTGTGTCTGGAACAGACGTATATGTATCGGGATATGAAGTGTCCGGAAATCTTCAAAATGCAAAGTACTGGAAGAATGGCCAGCCTGTAATTATTAGTGACCAGGTACATAATTTTACCACTTCTGGGATTACTGTTTCCGGCGATGATGTGTATGTATCGGGCGGTGGTTATTCGACACATTTGTATGCGGCTTATTGGAAAAACAACTCCACGGTCTTCCTGGGTGATACAGCTGTTGAATCTGGTGCCAACAGTATCGCGGTTTCCGGAAGCGATGT
>Ga0163162_10001099_pt1 | contig 25102 bp, 24 predicted proteins | sample S55metaG_FD_115310 | JGI IMG/M metagenome (GOLD analysis project Ga0163162, IMG submission 115310) | Switchgrass rhizosphere microbial communities from Kellogg Biological Station, Michigan, USA - S5-5 metaG | ecosystem: Host-associated > Plants > Roots > Rhizosphere > Soil | place: USA... | reverse complement strand
CTGGAAAAGACAACTCCTGTCGCGAAGCCCAAGCCTGTTGCTCGTCCGCCAGCACCAGCCCCTGTCCAGACAATGGAAGAAAAAATAAGAGCTCTTCAGGCCAAGTTCGGAAAGCCGTAGCGAATTGCAAAAGCGATTGCCGGTTTTTCGCCCTTACTCCAGATTCTTTTTCAAGAACGCCACAGCGCGTGTCCATGCATCCGCGGCATCCTTCGGATTGTAGACTTCCTTCCGCGTATCGTTGAAAAACGCGTGATCGGAGTTCGGATAGCGCACCACTTCCGCCCGTTTTCCGCCGTTCTTCATAAGGTTTTCCAGTCGATCGATTTCGCTGGAGGATATGTGTTGATCCTTTTCGCCATAAAAGTACAGTATTGGCGAACGCAACTGACTCAGCAGAGCATCCGGAGGGATGCTTCCATAAAACGGGACGGCTGCTTTGACGTCCCGGTTGCTGCAGGCAAGACTTAACGACCAGAATCCACCCATGCAGAACCCAATCACGCCAACGTTGGAAACATGCGGATCACTTCGCAGAAAGCGGACTGCGCCGTAGAGTTTTTCCAGAGAGGCCGCCTTGTCCATGGCCATCATCAAACCTTTGGCCTCTTCGGGGTCTTTCGTGACCTTTCCGTCGTACATATCCACCGCTAACGCAACGAATCCCTCGTTAGCCAGACGCCGGGTGATGTCCTTGATATGATCATTCATGCCCCACCATTCCTGAAGAACGAGTATCCCCGGGTGCGGTCCATTCTCGGAAGGCATGGCCATGAAACCGAACTTTACGTTTGATGTCGTGATGTTCTCCATAATGGCCAAAATTCTATTGCTATACTCTCGTCATGACAAAGGAAGAGATTTTCGAGCAGGCCGTTGAAGCTTTTGGTGATGACAAGCTGGACGAAGCTATCGATCTGTACCGCAAAGCGCTGGAAGTTGATCCGAACTACACGGATGCACTGCATGGGTTAGGAATGGCACTGTCCAATCGGGGACGGCACGACGAGGCAGTCGCTACGGCCAAAAAACTCATCGAAATCGACAATGAGGACGTGCTGGCTCATACCAGCCTTTCCATGTTCTACATGGCCCAGGGGCGAATTGAAGAAGCAGAAAAAGAAGGGAATATCGCCAAAATCATGGGCTGGAAGCACGATCTTCGCAAGGACCAGAAATAGCCTGCTTTGTTTGAGTTTCACTTGGACTTTCGTTTGTCCTTGCTGAGAAACTACCGAGACATCGTGCGATTTCCCGGGAGTCAGGAAGCTCAATGACTGTAGCGGCGTCGGATTCGGTTCAGCTCGTCCAGTTTCTCAAAAACGTCAAATTGTTCTCAGAAATGAGTCCGGACAGCCTCGCCAAGTTGGCCAGCCGCCTGAAGACTGCGGATTTCCCGGCGTCAGAAGTTATCGTGCGTGAGGGCGCTCCCGGCGTCTCCATGTACATCATTCGGTCCGGACTCGTTGAAGTTCGGAAGAAGGATCCGACGACAGGCATCGATTTTCTCGTGGCACAGCTCGGTGAAGGAGCCGCCGTGGGCGAAATGGCTCTCCTGACGGGAAGACCGCGTTCCGCTACCGTGACGACGGTACAGAATACGGTTGTTTTCACACTCACCCGATCTGATTTCCGAATCATGCTCACGCAACATCCCGAAATTTCGCTGGGTCTGGCAAGGATCCTGGCCGAACGTGTCGAGGAAGCCACCAAGCATGTGGGGATTGATTTCGTCAATCTCCAGAAAGAAAACTTCGATCCGAAAGTCGTCGGGCTGGTTCCTCAGACGGTGATCATGCTGCACCGGTTGATTCCCGTTGCGTACGTCAATAACGCCTTGACGCTGGCGATGGTCAATCCGTCGAACCTTGTCGCATTCGATGACGTCCGGCGGTATGTGAAGGGCGCGATCATCGAGCCGCGAGTTTGTACTGAAGACGATTTTCGAAAGTTTATGGAGTCCGTATATCCCCAGCTGATGGGTCTCGACAAGGGACAGCGCAACGAGCTGGAAAAGAAAACCACCGAAGAGCGGAGAGAGCGAAAAGAAGAGCGGCGCAAGCAACAGACCACGATAGATGTTCCGATGCAGAGTTTTGAAGATCTGCAGAATGAAATTCTCACCGGCATGGAGGTTCAGTCCGACGAGGAAGAAAAAGTCAATGCGATCGAGCTCACGACAGCTTCTGAAGACGCTCCAGTCGTGCGATTGGCGAATAACATTCTGGCTCTGGCCATCAAGAAGGGTGCCAGCGATATTCATATCGAACCGCAGGAAAAAGGCGTGGTTTTTCGCTTGCGCGTTGACGGCATCCTGAAGGTGGAGAATGTCCTCTCGAAGAAGATTCAGCTGCCGCTGATCTCGCGACTCAAGATTTTGTCTCGTCTCGATATTTCCGAACGCCGCATGCCGCAGGATGGCCGAATTTCAATCAAGATCAACGACCGATCGATCGATTTCCGCGTATCGACGGTTCCGGCAAAGTTCGGTGAAAAAGTGGTCATGCGCGTCCTCGACAAGAGTGGGGCGTTACTTCCTCTGGATCAGCTGATTCTCCATCCAAAGGTTGTGGATCTGATGTATCGCATGATTCATCAACCCTACGGCATCATCTACGTCACGGGACCGACCGGATCGGGGAAGACGACTACGCTCTACAGCGCTCTGAGTGAAATCAATTCAACCGATGTCAACATTTCCACGGCTGAAGACCCGGTCGAATACGATCTTCCAGGGTTGTGCCAGGTACAAACGCACAAAGATATCGGGCTGGATTTCGCACGCATCCTTCGCGCATTTCTGCGGCAGGACCCGGACGTGATTCTCGTCGGAGAAACGCGCGACATGGAAACAGCGAAGATTTCCGTCGAAGCCGCACTCACCGGACATCTGGTGTTCACCACGTTGCATACCAACGATGCCCCCGGCTCATTCACACGATTGCAGGAAATGGGAATTGAACCCTTTCTTATGGCGAATTCCACCGTCGGAATTGTGGCGCAACGCCTCGCCCGGAGGATCTGCCAAAATTGCAAGGTCCCGGTGGAAGTCGATGACACGATGCTCGCGTTCTTCGGATTCAAGCGTGAGAACGCTCCTCCTTTCTTTAAGGGCGAGGGTTGCGACCGATGCAGCGGAAACGGCTATCGCGGCCGAGTCGCCATCTATGAAGTTCTGGTGATGAACGATGAGCTCAAACGAGCCGTCGCCGCCGGTGCAAAGACCGATGCCCTGCGGGAGATGGCCGAGAAGAGCGGAATGATAAACCTGAAGGAATATGCGATGTTCCTGATGGAAAAAGGCCTGACCACCGTCGAAGAAGTTCTGACCAACCTCGTCATTTCCGACTAGACAAAAAAATTGGAGCTGGCACAACGTTATCGGTGTGCCAGCCCCATATTCAATTGGAGGAAAGGACGTAAAACCTGCTCGTGATGCTGGTCTATGCCGCGCCCAGCTGCACGAAGCTGGTTGCACGTGGTACAGACCCCCGGAAATTGAATTCGCCCGGTTCTCCTGGAGCAACCCTGGTGCCACTCGGTCTCCCGTGTAAGGCTTTGAAACTAAAGGGAGTCGTTCTGCTGCAGGATCGCCATTTCGTAAGGTGGGCCGACAAGTTTGTGCTGTTCGGAAAGCGGTCGGACTGAAACAGCCGAAGTAAATCAGCTGGTTACAAGGAAAAAATCACCTTGAACACTTTGTGTAAACCGATGTCAACGTTGGTTGACAGTCTGAAATCAGGGAACGATCAGTCCCGAACCATCGGCATTCAACTCGAATTGACCGTCGACAATCTTGTTGGCCCAGGCGGCTGTTCGCTTGAAACCTCCGAACGGGAAGAAATGAATACCTGCCAGATGGCTCGCCGGAGTCTTCTCCTTGTATCGAACCAGGTTCACAAGAGTATCGTCGGGGGTGGCTACCGTTAAGAGCTTTGTAAACTTTCCCGCTCGTTTCGCGAAAGCCTCGAGTGATGCACCTACACCGCAATCCAGAGCAAACTTCAAAAGAGAAGCTGGAGATGCCAGTCCCGGCAACCCGACCATATATGGAAGTTCACCAATCTCCGGCGTTTTCGCCTCCCACGCAATCACGGGTTCGGCCGAAAACGTAAATTGCGTGACGAGATAAACGTAAATTCCGGTCTTCTTTGCATACGCGTTCTTCTTCTGTAACGCAGCCCGCAATACCGTATCGCTTACCTGCTTGTGGCCTTCGGGATGTCCTGCGACTCCAAGTCGTCGAATGCCGTGCTTTTCCAAAAAACCGGATTCGAGCACCTGCAGTGCGCTTTCAATTTTTCCGACGGGTTCGGGAATATCACCGGCCACGGCCAGCACCTGCTCCACGCCGGCCTGGCCGGCAAGTTGACCGAGGAAGTTGTCGAGCACTTCGAAGGTTTCAAGCCTTCGGCCGACAATATGGGGTACAGGCTCCATCTCTTCTTTTCGAAGTCTGGTAGCAAGATCGACAGTTTCCTGAAGATCCGTACCAGGAATGTGAGCAATGTAAATCCACGTTCCTTTTGGAACGACGTCGGCGAAGCGCTCCACGCGCTTCGCCTCTCGAACCGTCGTTTCAATGGAATAGGATTTAGCGAAGTCCTGAATCAGTCGTTTGTCCATTTTGTTTGATGGCTGCTTTCGTGGTTACTTCTGAGCGGTTCGCCAACCGCCCTCGTATTGCTCGCGAACGACCTTGGAATACGGCACAGGACTGACAATGGCGCGGATTTCCAACTGCTTGTGAGACTCGACCGTTGTCTTCTTCGTACCTCCGCCTTCTTCACCCCAGACGAGTCCCACCTCGGTTCCGATTTTGATATCCGGATCGACAACTCCCAGGGACAGCATGGAACGCTCGTTGTAGCTGCAGCCGGCGAACATGGAGAAGCCGACCGTCTTGCCGCCGCTGACGATCTTGTCGTAGGACGCCGACGCGTAATTGGAAAGCGGAAGGTCGATGTACTTGTAGGGTTGAGTACCCGGCTCAAACAAGGAGCGAAAAATCTTGGCGACATCATCCGGGTTCCACGCGAATGTCACCTTCTTTCGATGGGGCTGGTTTGCAATCTTCTCCAGGGCTTCTCTGCCGATGAAATCGTGATCGAACTTGACGAACGGTCCGTAGCCAAGCGCATAGGGAGTCATGTAGTAGTCTTCGATATTTTTGGAAACGAAGCTTCCGCCGAGTGAGCCGGAGCCCTCGTACGCGGTTGCCGGCAGCCATTTCCGGAATTCTTTCATTTTTTCGCCGGTGTAAACAGCAGGCAGCGGCGAAGGAATCCAGCCCGATTCCAACGTGTTGGTTGCATACGCGCGACAGCCGACCTGCCGGATGCCAAACTCCTGGCCCGCTTCGAGAATTGCGTTTCGTACTTCATCGCCTTCGGCATACGGTCCCCAGATTTCCAGGCCGGGAGCCCCGGCCATGCCGTGACGCAATGCGCGGACCGTGCGCCCCGCGATTTTAATTTCGCCCATGTTGAAAAACTTGATCGGGGGGAATGGGCCGCCGTTCAGCTTCTCAATTACCTTCTCGGCATTCGGTCCCTGGATCTGATATCGGTAACTGATCCGGACGACAGGCTTTCCACCAGGGCGGGAAGGCGATCGGTCGTCCTTGATGATCTTGACGTTGTAGCCTCCGGTTTCGGCATGGAACTGAATCCAGTTTGCAGATGGCGCCCTGCCGACGAACACGAGTTTATTTTGTTCCAGGTGAAAGAGAATTCCGTCTCCGATGACATAGCCATCGTAGCTGCACGGAATAAACTGCTTCGCCTTGTTGACGCCAAAATTCGAGAAGGAATTGATCGCAAGGTGGGAGATCATCTTGAGGGCATCCGGACCCTCAATATAAATGTCCACCATGTGGTGAGATTGATCGAAAAGAACGCAGGTTTCCCGCCACGCGCGCTGTTCGTCTCGCCAATTCGTGAACTCGGCGGGAACGACGGGATAGATGTATGCCCCGATCTGCGAATTACGCAGCATATCGACGGGGTTTCCCACGGTTTTTAACAAATCTTCCACACTTTGATAACTCATAGCTGCTAGATTCCCTTCCTGACGGATAAACGTTTGAGTGCGTTCGGAGCCGGATGTATTTCTTTGTTGGCCATGGAGGCCCTATGTAAGCGGCGCCTTCTGAGCGATAAATAGTATGGTGATTTGGATTCCCTCAGTCAACGAGATAGACATTCGGCGTGCAATTGATCGATTGAACCTTGTTTATTCGAAGAGTATATATACCTGCCGTACTGCCTATTCATCATGGACGAATCATGTCGAGCAGGATGCGTTTGGAGATCGTCACTAAATTGATTACTGCTTAAGGAGAATTATGCTGAAAAAATGTTTGCGTCAGTCGTGCGGGGCTCTCTTGGGAACATTCCTGCTGTCAGGATTAGCGTTTGCGGAGAGTGATAACAATAACGCGAATTGCCGTGATCTGCCTTCGTACGCGGAATTGAAGGCGGCGCTCACTACAGCGCAGGGTACTTCAAATGGTGGTTTCTCATTGGAAATGTGGGGAACGGTTGTAAACCGCGACGGTGAAGTCTGCGCTGTTGCGTTTACGGGGAATAGTCGTGGTGACCAGTGGCCTGGAAGCCGCGTGATTTCTGCACAGAAAGCGAACACGGCCAACGAATTCAGCCTGCCTGGTCTGGCATTGTCCACCGCCAATCTCTATAGCGCCGTTCAGCCCGGCGGATCCCTGTTCGGGCTTCAGGAAAGCAACCCTGTCGACGTTTCGGTCGCTTATGGCGGAAATTCCGCCAACTACGGACAGCACAACGATCCCATGGTCGGCGGAAAGATCGGTGGTGTGAACGTGTTCGGAGGCGGACTGGCACTCTACAACAAAGATCATAAGCTGGTCGGCGCAATCGGCGTCAGCGGCGATACGTCCTGCGCGGATCACAGTATCGCCTGGAAGACCAGAGACATGCTCAAGCTCGACTTTGTTCCCGGCGGCGTTGGCGGCGGCGGTTCGGACAATATCGTCTACGACATCGTATCTCAGCCGGGTCAGATGCCTGGCGTCAGCGCAAGTGGTTGGGGCCATCCTTCATGCATTGCAGAGACGCAGGCTGCCGCGAACGCACTGCGCGCTGCTTTCCCGATTGGAACAAATCCGTAGGTTGCCTCGCAGTAAGCGTGAGAACTGTTAAATTGCCCTCCTGAGTCAAGGAGGGCAGCGTCATCGCGTTCTTTGCGATGACTCGAGGGGTGGTTCCTCAAACGAAATGTTTCGGAATGCTTTCTTAAAGAGTGCGGCTGCGGAACCCCCCCTCGCACGATCTCGACTGCTGTCTCGTGCTGCCCTCCTGACTCGAGGGTGTTGCAAAACTTTCAAAAAATGCTGATTTTCGTGAATCCTCGAACGAGGAATCAATCGATTACAGCAAAAGGCAATAATATTGCCTTGGGGTTTTGCAACACCCTCGACTCAGGAGGGCAGCTCTGTTTGCTTCGACGTCTCCAGTGTCCCCCTCAGCCCTTCTTCCAAAACTCCTGATACTGGACTACATCTTTAGAGCTTCCGATAATCAGAGGAACGCGCTGATGCAGCGACGTGGGCACGATTTCGAGGATTCGCTGATCGCCTGTTGTTGCGGCTCCACCAGCCTGTTCGACAATCATGGCAAGGGGAGCAGCTTCATACAGAAGGCGAAGCTTCCCTTTTGGTCCCGGATAGAGAAAGATCCCGCCTTTTAGAAGATTCCGGTGAAAGTCCGCGACAAGGGAACCGATATATCGGAGCGAATAAGGGCGTCCGTCCGCCTTGTCGACCTGCTTCACATGATCGACATACCTTCGCGTTCCCGAATCCCACTGGCTGGCATTGCCTTCGTTGATGCTATAGATCTTCCCCCGCGGAGCGGTTTTAATATTCTCGTGTGACAGCAGGAACTCGCCCAGACTGGGATCCAGCGTGAACCCGTGCACCCCCTGGCCGGTCGTATATACCATCATCGTGCTGGAACCATAAATGAAGTAGCCCGCGGCAAGCTGTTCGGTACCAACCTGCAGGCAATCCTCGAGCGAACCATCGCCATTGCCTGAACTGATTTTTCGGTGAACCGAAAAAATCGTCCCGATGCTTGCATTGACGTCGATGTTGGAGGATCCGTCCAGCGGATCGAACATCAAAACGTACTTGCCATGAGTTCCCCCGTCGGGAATCGGGATGATATTTTCCGACTCCTCGGATGCCATGACACACACGTGGCCGCTGTTGCCCATCGTTCTGCAGATGGTGTCCTGAGAGAACTCATCAAGCTTCTGGACCTTTTCGCCCTGGATGTTGGTTTCGCCGGTCTCACCGATAATTTTTGCAAGTCCCGCTTTGTTGACCTCGCGTGAAATGATCTTCGCGGCAACGGTCAGGCTGGTCAGCAGCGCCGTGAAATCGCCTGTTGCTCCCGGATACAGGCGTTCCTGATCGAGGATGTGCTGTTGAACTGTTGTGATCTTGCTCATGAATCGGATTTCCCCCGGATTCCTAACGTGTGTTTAATTTCCCTGATCCATTTTGGAAGGCGTGCCAGATGCGCCTGCTGCTCAAGGAACTCCTTCAATGGGCGTGCGGGAGTACCCCAAAGTATCTCGCCTCCTCGGACGTGTTTGCCGTTCAATACTCCAGCTTGTCCGCCCAGAATCGTATGGGCATCGAGGCGAGCATGCTCGCCAATTCCAACCTGACCCGCAAGGATAGAATGAGGTCCTACAGTCGAACTTCCAGAAATTCCCGTTTGCGCTGCAATCACGGTGTGTTCGCCAACTTCGACGTTGTGCGCAATCTGCACCAGATTATCGATTTTCGTGCCGCGGCGAATCACCGTAGTTTCCAGGGATCCGCGATCGATGCAAGTGTTGGCGCCGATCTCGACGTCGTCTTCGATAATGACGGATCCAACCTGAGGAAACTGCACGTACCTCTCGCCGTCCTTCACAAATCCAAAGCCATCTGCGCCGATGACGGCTCCGGCATGAATAATGACGTTATTCCCGATTTCCACATTGGGATAGAGAACCACGCGGGGATACAACACGCACCCGTTGCCGATCTTCACATTTTGTCCGACGACACAGCCGGCACCCACGCGGGATCCTGGACCAATAGCCGCACTCGCATCGATCACTGCGGTCGAATGGATGGCCGGATCCGAATCCGCTTTTCGAAGAAGTACTGCCGCTGCAATCGCGAATGCCAGCTTGGAGTTCTTCACGACGATCACCGCGCGGTTGGCGAGAGTCGCAGCTCCCGGGGAACCTGAAGAGAGGATGAGACACCCTGCCCTGCTTTGAGCGGCGTTGGTATGAAACTTCGCTTCGGCATAACTGAGATCGTTTGGTCCGGCATTTCTCAAGCTGGCAACCGATGTGAGAACCAGGTCTTCAGGACCGGTCAGTTCTCCGTGTACCAGTTCCGCGATTTGCCGTGGAGTTTGATTCATGATGGACTTCCAAGAAACTCTGCGACGGCGTGAGCGGTGGCGTCACCCTGCTCCAGGCATGCAGGTACCGAGACTCCATCGAGATAATTTCCGGCCACGAATAACCCGGGACAGCGTTTCAGTTCATTCCGCAATACCTCCGTACGTGCACGATGTCCGATGGTGTATTGGGGAATCGCACGACGGTGCCGGAACAAGGCAACCGGTTCCGGCGGAATGGAACTCTTCAGGACCAGTTTCAATTCCGAACAGACGACATCCCACACGCGTTGGTCAGGCCAGTCAAATGCTTCCGGCTTCGTTGCACCTCCCAGAAATGTCGTGAGCAGCAGGCGATTGTGGGGAGCGCGATCGGCAAATAGCGACGAATTGAATACCGTCCCCAGAATGTTCAGCCGCTCGCCTCTGGCGACGAGGAATCCAAATCCTCGATGAGATTGCGTCAAGCCCTCCACGGGAAGAGAGGTCGCAGCGACAACGATTGGTGCATATTCAATTGATGAGAGCGCGGCTGAGATCTCCGGATTTGTTTCTTCGAATATCGTTGCCGCCTGATAAGCGGGAATCGCAACGACAGTCGCTTTCGGATGTACGTCCGTACCGATGCGTACTCGGGAAGTATTGAATCGGATGGTAAGCCCTTCCGCAATTCGCCGCGGCAATGCCTCCATTCCATCTGGAAATGAAGAGATACGGCCTGGACGCCGCCGACTGGCAGGCTTCTCAGCTTTCGACGCCGTTTTGGATCTTCCTCTCAGCATTCCCGTCATCAAGCTGCCGTATGTCCGTTCCACTTCCAGCATTCGCGGAAACGTCGCTCCAATACTCAGTTTCTCAGTGTCGCCGGCGTAAATTCCTGCGACGAATGGTGCGGCAAGACGATCATGCGCTTCGGGCCCAAAGCGTCGGCGGAAGAAGCTCGCAACGGATTCGTCTGGATTACCGTCACCACCGGATTTTGTTCGAACGAATGGCTCCGCTAACGCGCGAAAGAGTCCTCCAAAACTTAAGGGTCCGAACGGGATGGCCTTCATCTGTCCATTGACAACGATATATCGCGGCGATTTCGGAGCGGCTTCGACCAGATCCTTCAACAATCCGAGCTCATCCAGAAATCCGATCGTATGTGTCGTCGGGAGAAGGGAACCGGCGCCCCATTCCACAAGATGTCCGTGGATCGATTCAGATCGAATCACGCCGCCGGCGCGATCGCTGCTTTCGAGAATCAGAACATCGAAACCCAGTTTTTGAAGCCGCCAGGCGCAGGTGAGTCCGGTTATTCCTGCACCGATCACGACGACGTCCGGACCGGGTTTCATGGATTCTCTTTCCGCGTGGCCCCTTTCAAGGCCTGTTCCGCAATATCGGCAAGCGCACGGATGAATGTCGGGTCGCTGTTTAATGCGGGGACACGCCGGAAATTGGTGATGCCTGCATCCGCCGCAGTCTTCTTATAGAGAATGTCGAGTTCGTATAGCGTTTCGCTATGTTCGGATACAAAGCTGATTGGCACGACCAGCACGTCTCTCATACCCTGCTCACCAAGCTTCACGATGGTATCGCTCGTCATGGGGGATAACCACTTTTGCGGACCGACCTTGCTCTGGAACGACAATTGATGGGTGTTGGCGTATCCCTTCTGCCTCAGTCCGGTCATGATCAACTCGACGGATTTCTCAGTCTGAACCAGATAAGGATCTCCCTGACGCACGTAACTTTCGGGAATGCTGTGTGCGCTGAAAAGAATGTGAGTTTTATCCGAACCGGGATCCTTATCCAACTCGCGTCGTATCGCCTGCACGAACGCTTCGATATAGACGGGGTGATCAAACCATTCCCGCACCCATTGGACCTCAATGGATTTGAATTGCGGGCGAGCCGCGATGAGTCGCTGAAGTACGGGGAATCCGGATCCTGTCGTTGTCGTTGAGAATTGCGGGAAGAGAGGCAGAATTACCAGCCGCCGGGCGCCGCTCGCCACGACGTTGTCGATCGCTTCCTCAAGAAAAGGCGGCGCAGCGCACATACCCACAAATGTCTGCGCATCACAGCCCCGCCTGTTTAATTCCTGCTGCAATGCGCGCGCCTGCTCTTCGGTCAGGCGGCGAATTGGAGATCCGCCACCGATTTGCGCGTAATAGCCTTCGGATTTTTTCCGGCGCAGCGTGGCAATCGTATAGGCAACGAATTTTCGCAGCGGGGTGAACTTAATTCGGATGATTTCGGGATCTGAAAACAGCCGGTAGAGAAACGGTTTGACGTCGCGCAACGTTTCCGGTCCACCCAGGTTGAAGACCAATACGCCGACTTTCATTTCTTGTGGCGATAGGCCTTTACGAAATCGATCAAGGCGCGCGCATTTTCGACCGGCGTGGGCGGCAGGATGCCGTGACCGAGATTAAAAATGTGGCCCAGCGGGCCTGCTTGTTTCAGTATCTCTTCAGCCGTCGACGTGAGATTTGTGGTCGTACCCAGGAGAGTGCATGGATCCAGGTTGCCCTGCAGCGCGACGCGGTTGCCGACGCGTGCCCTGGCTTCGGCAATCGGGAGACGCCAGTCGATGCTGAGTACTTCCGCTCCGCTGCCGGCCATTGATTCCAGGATATTGGCGCAGCCGTTGATATAAAGGATGCGCGGAACACTGTTTCCAATCTCGGAGAAAATTCGCTGAACTACAGGCAAGGCGAACGCATCATAGTCGCGTCGCGTCAGTTCGCCGGCCCACGTATCGAACAGCTGCACCACCTGGGCTCCCGATTCAATTTGAAATTTAAGGTAGGCAATGACCGTGGAAGCAAGCTTGTCGAGCAGTGCTTTAAGCGTCGCCGGTTCGCTGTACGCCATCTTTTTGATTTCCGCGAAGCTTTTGGTTCCACCGCCTTCAATCATGTAGGACGCCAAAGTCCACGGCGCGCCGGAAAATCCGACCAGGGGAACTTCGTTCCGAAGTTCCGAACGCAGACGCTTGAGGATGCTGCCGACAAAAGGAACTTCGCTCGCCGGATCGGGGACGCGCAGTTTACCGACATCGGACATCGATCGAATCGGGTTTGCGATTTCAGGTCCCTTGTCGGTCAGGCTGACGTTGACGCCCATCGCTTCAACGGGAATGAGGATGTCCGAGAAGAAAATCACGGCATCGACCCCGACAATCCGCAACGGCTGAAGAGAAACTTCGGCAGCGAGATCGATATCCTTGCAAAGGTCGAGGAACGAAACTTTCTGGCGAATGTCGCGGTATTCCTTAAGGTAGCGCCCTGCCTGGCGCATCATCCATACGGGAGTTCGATCGACGGGTTCACGGCGGCATGCACGAATCAGCCTGTCATTCATTGTAAGTTCGAATGATACAATACCGCGTTCTGTGGCAACATCCGAATCCGTGAAAGTTTCCTTCGTTATACCGGCATTCAATGAAGCCACTCGAATTCTGGATACTCTTCGAAGAATCGCGGAATATCGGAAGCACCTCCCATACGAAAGCGAGATTATTGTCGTCGATGACGGCTCCACAGATGAGACAGGCTCCATTGTCGAGCGGCTGAATTTGCCGGGGCTGCGTCTTATTCGCAATGGGAAGAACCGCGGCAAGGGCTATTCCGTAAAGTCCGGAGTGCAGGCTGCTACTGGCGAGTATGTATTGTTTTCGGATGCGGATCTTTCAACGCCTATTGAAGAGACGGCCAATCTTCTGGCGGTAGCTGTTAAAGAAAACGCCGACGCCGTCCTCGGATCTCGCGGCCTCGACAACCGTTACATTGAAAAACATCAGTCGCTGGTTCGCGAAGGCGGAGGGCGGTTGTTCAACGTGATGGTTCGAACGTTGCTCGGGCTTAATATCCGCGACACGCAGTGCGGATTCAAATTGTTCAAGCGGGCAAAAGTTCAGTCTGCTTTTCAGAAACAGACCACGGACGGATTTGGATTCGATCCTGAACTTCTATTCGTCATGTCACGGCAGGGACTGAAGATTCTCGAAGTGCCGGTCCATTGGAGTCATGCCGAAGGGTCGAAGATTCGATTTTTTCGCGACGGAGTCCGGATGTTCACCGATCTTCTGCGCATCCGCTGGAACAATTTGACTGGGAAATACATTTGAAGGCATGACCCGGCTAAGCGTCAACGTCAATAAGATTGCTTTACTGCGCAATTCGAGGAACAACGGGATCCCCAGCGTTATCCGCTGCGTGGAGCAATGCGTCGCCGCCGGGGCTCACGGTATTACCGTGCATCCTCGTCCCGATCAGCGGCACATCCGGACCTCCGATGTTTACGAAATCGCCGCATTTCTTAAGCATTTCCCTCAAATCGAATTCAACATCGAAGGAAATCCGTATCCCGATTTTATCGAACTGGTGGATAAGGTCCGTCCGGCACAATGCACGCTGGTTCCGGATGACCCGGCTGCATTCACGTCGGATCACGGATGGGATCTTCGATCGGACGCGAAAACACTTGGCCCAATTGTTGCAAAGATAAAAGCAACCGGCGCTCGCGTGAGTCTTTTCATGGACGCGGACGGCGATCAGTGGATGACGGCAAAGAGTGTCGGAGCAGATCGCGTGGAGTTGTATACCGAACCTTATGCCAACGCATTCGCCCGGCCGGGATTCGACTCCGTGTTTGCGCGTTATGCGAATGCTGCGTCGGCGGCACAAAGTGCGGGAATGGGTGTCAACGCCGGTCACGATCTGAATTTGGCGAACCTCGGGGCCTTTTGCAGAATCCCAGGCATACTGGAAGTATCCATCGGACATGCATTGATTGCGGATGCCCTGGACCTGGGTATTTCGAATGCCGTGCGGGCGTACCTGCGCATTCTGGATTCGACACCCCATCAAGTGGGGGTCTGAGCGTGATTACCACATCGCGCTCGAAATGGAACTGGCCTGGGCGCGACGTTCTCTACTTCGCCATGATCGGCATTGCCCAGATCCTGATCTTCTTCAACGATTACAGACACTTCTTCATGGGAGACACGTTGCTGTGGATCGGTTATCGCTATCATTCCCTTTCGGACTTTTTTCGAGGATTCGTCGCGGTGGATCCGACACTGTGGTATCGGCCTCTCGCACAACGGACCGTAGTATCGGTGCTATATCCTCTGGCCGGCCTTAATCCGATTCCATATCGAGTCGTCTCATTTGTGCTGTTCTTCGCCTGTACGGTCGCCGTCTTTGTGGTGACGAAACGTCTCACCGACAGCCGGCGGAACGCGTGGCTGTCGACGCTCTTCTTTGCGCCGCATGTGACCCATGCCTTCACGACATACGATTCGGCATTTGTTCCGGAGCTCGTTTATACGCTTTTCTTTGTCGCGTCGGTTATTTGCTGGGTTTCCTGGCTGCGTGGGCGGAATCGAAAAGCCTGGATTGCTTCCGCAATACTTTTTGTCGGCGGTTTGTTGTCGAAGGAGGCTGCGGTCACCTTGCCTTTCACGCTACTCGCAATCTGGCTGTTTTTCCCTCGCGAGAACCGACCTCGATTGCGGTCCCTGGCCCCCCACCTGGTTATTCTCGGCTGCTATCTGGTATTCGCCATCGGCTTTCTTCATATCCGGGCAGTCAGTTTCCGTCAGTTGATGGATAAGCCGGGAGTCGCGGGGCATCCCGGATATCAACTGGTGCTCGGAGAGAATCTGAAAGACAGCACCAGCATTGCGTTCAGCTGGGCTTTCAGTATTTCACGTGGCATATACGGCCAGTGGCCGCCAATCAAGGGGTGGATGGTGGATGCCCTGAAGATCGTTCGTGTACTGATCTGCGTGTCGGCGTTTTTTGCACTTTTCAGTTCCCGGCGAAGATATGTACTGATGGGGCTTCTGTGGTTCCTGATCGCGGCAGCGCCAACGCTACCTTTGTTGGATCACTTTCTTCCTTATTATCTGTTCGGACCTCTGGTCGGATTTTCAATTGCGGTGGGAGCAGCTCTGGACTGGGCGTATGAATGGTTCCTTCAATATTCACGCCCGCTGGCATTCGGGACGTGTTTCCTCGTCATTGGTCTGGTTGCCGTCATCGATGCGGGTGCGTCGAGGCGCGTGGCCGTGCGCCATTTCCTGCTGGGCGGTTCGGCGAAGAGCGCTCAAAACGGCATGAACGATATGCTTGCGCTACATCCCAGAATTCCAAAGGGAACGACGCTGGTTATTTTTGATGAAGAAGCTCCGTCGGTCCCATGGAATCAAGCGTTCGGCAAGGTCTATCAGTTGGCTTATCAGGACGAATCCATTCGGACGGAATATGCTTCAGGGGGTATCGGAACGACGGGAGATGACCTGAATTCCGGAAGAGCGTTCGCATTCAAGCTGGCTGGCGGGCGCCTGATCGATATCACACGGTTCGTCAAGCAACGCCCCGATCTGCTTCTGCCTCACAATCCGGATGCGCATTATCACCTTGAACTTTCGAAGTCGGTCGCTCGTTCCGAGGGGGATACCTATGTTGTGAACATTCCGGAATTGTCTGAGACCGAGGATCGGACCCTGAACTTTCTTCGAGCTCATGACGGAGTCATGGAGGACCCGGTTCAGTTAAAGTTCGATCGACAGGGAAGAACGGAAATTCCAGTAGACGGCCGTACCAAGCCGGGGGAGTACACGTTCGTTGCGGTGCAGCGGCCTGGGGAGTCCGGTTGGGTAACGGTCAGCGGTGCGATCCGAGTTGAGTAAGGAACGGCGAGCGCTAGCGAGTAGGATGAGGGGAACTTTTTGTGTCCCTCACCGGCGCCAATCATAAGATCGGCGGCACCCCCTCACATCGGGAGAGGGATTCATCTTCAAGTTCCGCCAGCTGTGCGCTGCTGGCCAAGGTCGTAATAGACTTCGCGCTTCGAACGTACTAACATGCGTCCGCGAATTACTGGGGGTATTTCAGGGAGCGTCTTATGCAAAACGTCAGTCGGGTCGCGGTGATGCTGTTTTTGTTTTTCGCGGTGATGCGGATTGGCAGCATTCCTGCATTTGCACAGGTCGATCTGACCGGAGTATGGAATCCGAACGTCCAGGATGAAGATAATCCGGAACGCCTTCAAGGGCCGTCGCTGGTTGAATTTGTAGGACTTCCCATCAATGATCAGGCCCGAGTGTGGGGATTGTCTTATCGGTCATCGCGTCTTTCCTTGTCGGAGCATCAGTGCCAGGTTCACGTGGTGGAATACATCCATCGTGGTCCCATGGCGATGAGAATGTGGGAAGAGCGGGATCTCATCACCGGCCAGTTGATTGCAATTCACGAAAACATCAACACCTACGAACAATTTCGGACCATCTGGATGGATGGCCGTCCGCATCCATCGGAATACGCTCCGCACACGTGGATGGGATTTTCGACGGGAGTCTGGGAAGGGAACATGTTGACGGTCACAACCACCCATGTCAAACAAGGGTGGCACCGTCGGGAGAATATCCCCGCTAGTGATGAGGTAACCGTAATCGAGCACTACGTGAAGCACGGCAATACGTTGGTGCATATCAGTGTCACAGAGGATCCGATTTTTCTCGCCGAACCTCTTATCAAGAGCGAAGACTTCACGCTCAGTGCCGATCCGAACAACTTCAATCCGTTTTGGCCTTGCGAGTACACCGATGAAGGGGAATTTGCGCGAGGAACAGTACCGAGCTATTTTGCCGGAGAGAATCCCTATGTCGCGCAGTACGCCGCAGAGCACAATCTCCCGCAGGAAGTGACGCTTGGTGGGGCCGAAACCATGTATCCGGAATATCGCACCAAGGTGAAATCTTTGCCTGTCGCTGTATATCCCCCGGCTGCGGCTGCAACGCCCGCGACTCCGGCGCCAGCCGCACCTCGTGGAGGTGGCGCTGCTCCTGCGCCAGCAGGTGGAGGCCGAGGCGCAGCGACGCCAGCTGGGGGACGGGGACAATAACAATGAAAAATCTATTTCTCAAAATTTCGACGTTCGCGGCGGTCACTGTTTTTGCTTCCGCGGCGTTTGCAGTCCTGATTTCCGCTCAGCAGCCTCAGATACGAACGCCGCGCCAGATGCCAATGCCGGCGAACCCGGATTTTTCGAAATTGGAAGTGCAGACTTTGCACGTTCAGGGAAACATCCACCTGATTGCGGGCGCCGGCGGAAATATTGTCGTGCAGGCAGGGGATGACGGCGTTCTGATGGTCGACACCGGATACGACAAGATGAGCGACAAGGTCATGGCCGCGCTCAAAAAGATTTCAACCAAACCGATCCGCGACATCGTTCTCACCACTCTGGCCGACGATCATACGGGGGCCAATGAAGTTTTTGTCAAGGCAGGCTCGGTCAATCAGGCCGGCCCCGGACTTGGAGGGCGGCCCAACACGGCGGACCTCATCGGAAGTGGAGATCTTCTCCGCATCATGACCGAGATCGGTCCCGACAAGATTTCGGTAAACCGCTGGCCTCCGAAAACTTTCCTGACGCCGAGAATGGATTTTTACATGAATGATGAACCCGTCATTATCATGCACATCCCGGAAGCCAATACCGGCGGCGACAGCATGGTGTGGTTCAGAAGGTCGGATGTCGTCGTTACCGGCGATATTTTCGACGAGACCAGCTTCCCACATATCGATCTCGAGCACGGCGGAGGGATCAACGGGATTATCGAAGGATTGAACCAGCTCCTGGAAATCACGGTTCCGAAGCATCTTCAGGAAGGCGGAACGATGGTCGTTCCGGGACACGGTCGTATCAGCGACGAACACGATGTCCTGGAATATCGGGATATGGTTACCATCATTCGAAACCGCGTTCAGAATGCGATCAATAAGAAGATGACACTGGCACAAATAAAGGCAACAAAGCCGAGCTACACCTATGAGTACGAACTGAGGTTTGGGAACAATAAGGCGTGGACTCCGGAAATGTTTGTTGAGGCCATTTATAAGAGTTTGACCGCCGCAAAGCCTTAGCCGGCTGGAAAGTTCGACAGTCGAAGAATTCACTTCCCTGAGGAGGATTGCGATATGAAGTTCAGGTTCTTTGTATTGATGTTCGTGGCTATGTTGGCGTTTGGCGCGACCATATACGCACATCATTCGTTTGCCGGGAGCTATATCGAGGACAAAACTGTCCAGATCGAAGGAAAAGTCGTTCAATTCGATATTCGTAACCCGCACTCCTTTATCAATATCGAAGTTATTGGCAAGGACGGCAAGGCTTCCCGCTGGGGTGGAGAGTGGGGCGGCGTCACGCAATTGTCTGAAGGTGGAGTGACGAAATTCACGTTGAAGGTGGGAGACAAAGTCATCATCGACGGCGCGCCATCACGGGATACGGAAGAACACAAAGTTTTGATCCGGACTGTGACACGTCCGGCCGTGGGCAACACCCCCGAGTTCAAATGGGGCGGCACTGTCCGTTAGCATCCTGCGAAATATTGCAGGAGATCGAAGATCGAAGTAAGTCCGGGAGTCCGTTGGAGGAAAACATGCCCGATGTCCACGAAGTCCAGGTAGTCCATGTTGGGCGGCATCGAACACCGTCATTCTGGTTGCCAATGTCATTCATGATGGTTGTCCTGATCTTCGCTGTTCCCCTTGGAATGTATGCACAGGGTGGAGGTCGTGGCGGTGCGGGCGGTGGTCGTGGTACTGCGCCAGCTGCCGGTGCGCCGGCTGTGCCAGGAGCTCCTCCGGTTCCTGGAGGCCCAGCTGCCGCTGCTCCTGCCGGACAGGGTGGCCAGGGACGTGGAGGACCGGGCGCTCCCGCGGGAGCCGGCGCCAGAGGTGCGGCTCCGGTCGATTTGACAGGATACTGGGTATCTCTGGTAACGGAAGATTACATCGAGCGGATGTTCCCGGATTCTCCTCGTTCCGGAGTGCCGCGCGGCGGAGCGGGTGGCGGTGGCGGACGTGGTGGTGGTGCCGGTGCCGGTGCCGGTGCCGGAGGAGCAGGCCGCGGTGGTGCTGCTCCCGCGACAACGGCCTCAACCGATCCCTGCCGCGTGTACGGCGCTGGCGGCAGCATGCGTCTTCCGGGCCGACTGAATATTACGTGGGCCGACGACAATACTTTGAAGATCGATATGGATTCCGGCAAGCAGACTCGGTTGCTTCATTTCGGAGTCACTCAGCCCCCCTCCGCTGAAAAGACCTTGCAGGGATATTCCATTGCCACCTGGGAAGCCGCAGCCGGCGGTCGTGGAGGCGGAGGACGCGGTGGAGGTGGTGGTGGAGGTGGTGGCGCACCAGCCGCGGCCACACCACGCTGGGGCAGTTTGAATGTGGTGACTACCAATATGACCGGTGGATATCTTTTGACAAGCAGGTCCGCGTATTCCGAAAATGCCACCCTGACGGAGTACTTCATTCGGCATTCCGATTTCGGCGCGGATTATTTGAGCGTTGTTGCGATCATCACCGATCCGGCAGGGAACCACACCACGAGTTCAACATTCAAGAAGGAACCCAACGGAGCCAAGTTCAACCCAACAGGTTGCGACATCGTAAAGTAGAGACGCCGGAACGGTGATTGACCTTCTTACTTACAGGGAGAAGCAGCCGCATTGCACGATTGATTTAGAACAGGAGCGAGTGCCACGTGATTGAATTCTTACACATGATTGAGGAAAGCGCGTTCTCGACGTGGGTCCGCGAATCGCCATCCATATGGTCGTTTCCGGTAATCCTTCTGGTTCATACCGTCGGGATGGCATTAATTGTCGGAGTAAGCGCGGGCATTGATCTTCGGATACTGGGAATGGCGCCGGCCCTGCGTCTGGCGCCGATGGAGAAGTTCCTTCCTATACTTTGGTTCGGATTCTGGACAAATGCCATTACGGGAACCATGCTTCTGGTGGCCGACGCTTCCATGAAATTAACCAACCCCGACTTCTACGTCAAGATGGCTTTCATCGCTCTTTCTTTGATCAACCTCAGCATGATTCGAAAATATGTGTTTCGCGATCCTCTCATCGAAACCGGAAAATTCTCCAGCAAGGCCAGGTTTCTGGCCTGGTCGTCCTTGTTCTGCTGGCTGGTTGTGATCACGTCGGGCCGGCTGCTGGCGTATGTCGGTTCGACGAGTACTTATAAATAGCGGATTGTGAGTACGAGGTACTAATTATGAATCTGGCCCACCTTCACCTTCTGCTGAATCACTTTCCCACGATCGGTTTTGGAATTGGGCTTGGCCTGTTTTTCGTCGGCCTGTTCGCAAAGAACGAAGAGCTGAAACGAGCCAGTCTCGTCATTCTTTTTCTAATCGCGGTGATTGCCATACCGACTTATCTGAGCGGAGCTGCCGCGCTGGACAAAATCTGCGACCGCGTCAATGGTGCCATTAAATGTCCGGCGGATTTATCGCTCACACTTATTCAGGAACACGAAGACTGGGCGCTGCTCGCATTTGCCCTCATGGAAATCACAGGTTTCTTTGCGTGGGTTGGTCTGTGGCAGATGCGAAGGACCCCGAAGCTGGCATCATGGAATGCGACGGCGATACTGCTTCTTGCAATCATTACATTTGGATTCATGTCGATTGCGGCAAACGAAGGCGGAAACATCCGGCATCCGGAAATACAGTCGGCCGAGGATATTGCGACTGCGCAGGCCGCCGCCCGCGTTCCCATGGCGAGAGCCATCGGAGCGTTTGTGATCAGCAAAACCTGGCTCTGGCCTGCCTGCGAGACTCTGCATTTCGTTGGGCTGTGTCTTCTATTCGTCACCGTACTGTTCGTCAACCTTCGTGTGCTTGGCTTCGCGAAAAGTGTTTCGTTTGCCGCGGTGTATCAGTTGCTCCCGCTGGGAATCCTGGGCTTCGGAATCAATCTGCTTACCGGCATGATGTTCTTTCTGGCCGCTCCCCAGCAGTACATTAACAACGTGGAGTTTCATCGCAAGATCATTTTCGTCGTGCTTGCGGGAATAAACGTCCTTTACTTCATGTTGTTCGACAAGGCGTGGAAGGTCGGGGCCGGAGATGATGCACCGACGTCTTCAAAGGTTGCTGCGGCTATTTCACTGTACCTGTGGGTTGGAATCCTCTATTACGGCGAGATGCTTCCATTCCTGGGGAATTCGTTCTAGCTCCGCGAATTCAGCCTATTGATCATGAAGATGGTGACGCCCGTAATCAGACTGACGACTAAAACGATGCTGCTGACGATCATTGCGATTTCCACGGTGCACTCCAGCCAAAAGAATTGCAGTGAGTCTAGTTGATTCGTCCCGCCTGATACAACACGTAGCCGTCGTTTTTGCCGTAATTCTTGCACAGTCTTTCACCGCTACAGGCCAGACTCAGTCTTCTCGCGCAGGGATCGATGGCCTGACCGGGACCTGGAACCTCAATCTCGCAAAATCCACTTATGAAGCCGGCCCGCCCAATTACAAGAGAAGTACATGCAGGATCGAATCTCGGGCCGACGGTGTGAATATTGGTCTGAAAGTCACCTACGACATGGTGGGTATTCGGGGCGGAATAACGCATATCGAGTGGGTTGGTCAATTGGACGGGAAAGACTATCCGATGGAGGGCGTGGATGAAGTTCTCACCAATGCCTACACGCGAATTGACGAACGCACCTACGATGTTGTGGTCAAAGCCGACGGCTTAGCAGTGGCGACTGCCAGAATCGTGGTTGCGCCGGATGGAAAGACACTGACGTCCATCACTTCGACTCGCAATGCCAGGGGGCAGATTCTCAAAACCACGGCTGTTTACGACCGGCAGTAGTCTGCTTATTCTTTTTGGTCTGGGCGCACCCAGCGAAACGTGCTGTTGAGAAGCGGAAAAGTGTCGAAGTCCGCCAGTTGAAGCTGTATGTGAATCCGGTGATGATCCATGTCTCCGTCGAGAATCAAGTGGTCTGCTCCGGAACGTTGATAGGTGAAACTGGATTTCCAGGTCTTGCTGGAGCCCTTCGTCAAAGCAATCGACTTCACGCTGGTATCTATGAACGCCCCGTAGTGTGCGATCGAATCATCCACGCGTTGAAATGCCATAGTGCTCGGCAAATCAAAGATGACGCGGCGCCATTGCCGGTCGTAGTCATTCAAAGCCGGCGTTTGGAATTGTCCATCCACTGAAAGCTGCTCCACGTTCCAGATTCCATAAAGGGCGGACCTGGGACGTCCGTCTCCTCCGGTGTGCCAGAAACTCCAGTTAATAAAGGCCTGCATGGCGACGAGATAGACCCCGAACCCCAGTTGCAATCCCACTCCGACACGACTGGCCCGTGTGGAAGACTCCACCGTCCGGTTCCGGAAGAAGAAATTTGTCAGCCGAGTGAAATCATCCGCCAGCAGGAACAGGCTAAGGAGTATGAGATGAAACGAAATCTGCTTTAAGCCGATATCGTAGGTCATGTTGAGTACGAAGACCTGCGTCATATCGGCGAGACATATCAGTGCGCCGAGCATTGCGGTTCGCGGGAGCAGCAGAAGGATTCCTCCAAGCAGTTCCGCGCAGCCGAGGAATATTTCGTAAGCTGGAGAAGCCCCGACGGATGCCCACAAAAGGCCCTGCAGCGAAAGATTGCCGACCGGTTGAATCAGCGTAATCAGCGGCGGCGACGGAAATTGATTGGGAATGATCTTCGTCATTCCGTACTCAAACATTTGCGATGCAAGGGCAAGACGAATGAAAAAATGGAACCACCGGTGGAGAGTGGCGTAGTGCATTCGCTTGCGGTCCAGATGAGACCAGATTCCGGTTGCGGCGATGGAGACTACCAGGATCCAGAACATTTGCACCCAGAAGAAAGACGTTTCGCCAATGCTCTCGCCGGAGTAAGTCAGCAGGGTGGTGATGTGAAAAATGTGCGCAGCAGTCCAGGTCGTGATCTCGCGGAGCGGCCAGTGCGGGCCGAGTCCTCGAAACTGAAAGTACGGAATCAGAAGCAGACTTCCGAAAATCTGCGACGCCACAACATAAAGACCGAAGTAGATAAAACAAAATCGAAACGCGATCCGGGTTAAGGGATTCCAGCCTGCCTGCGATTCCTCTCCCGACGGGAGAGGATGGCCCGAAGGATCGGGTGAGGGGTACGATATTCTTTCTGAATCCTTTTTTCGTCGCATAACAGTATCGCGCATTGTACCTGCACCCGGCGCCTCTCCAGTCACTCCTCTCAGAAGAGGCCTAGTTGAGCGGGCCCGGGACGCCGGAAAAATTCTGCAGTGAGTGCAGGCTTTGTCGAACTCATGCCGGCCTTCCGGTACGAGACCTCAAACAGCCGGCGCATGTGATCGGCATAAGGCCCCTCGGCTCGCATGCGCGACTTGAAGTTGGGATCATTGAGCTTGCCGCCACGCATCTCGCGAATGCGACCCAGGATTTTTTCCTTCTGAAGGGGGGCATGTAATCCGAGCCACTCTTCAAACAGCGGAGCGACTCCATAAGGCAACCGCAGTGGCACATATCCGGCCGTTCTGGCTCCCGCTTCAGCCGCTGCCGAAATGATGGCGGGCATCTCGTGATCGGTCAGCCCCGGAATTACCGGCGCGACCAGAACTCCAGTAGGAATGCCTGCCGCCGCAAGCTTTTCGATTGCGGTAAGGCGCCGATCGGGATGCGATGCGCGCGGCTCCAATTCTCCGGCGAGACTGCCATCGAGCGTGGTCACGGACACATACACAATGGCGCCATCGTGTTGCGCCAGAGCTGACAATAGATCCGTGTCGCGAGTGACCAGCTCGTTCTTTGTAATGATGACGACAGGATTTCGGAATTCCACCAGCACTTCCAGGCAGCGGCGTGTGAGTCCAAGACGTCGCTCAATGGGCTGGAATGCATCGGTGACTCCGCTGATCGCGATTGGTTGCGGTTCCCATTTCGGCGACATCAATTCCTGACGCAGCAATTCCGGTGCGTCTTCTTTCACGAGAATCCGTGATTCGAAATCGAGGCCGGCCGAGAATCCGAGGTACTCGTGATTCGGCCGCGCAAAGCAATAAATGCATCCGTGTTCGCATCCGCGATACGGATTGATGCTCGCGTCGAATCCGACATCGGGACTGTCGTTGTAGGTAATGATGGAGCGCGTCGTGTCCTTGAGAAACACGGTATCGCGCGAAGGATCTTCGGGCTCATCCCATTCCGAAACAGTGTACGAGGTCCGCTCGAATCGATTTCCGGGATTTCCCGCCGCGCCGCGGCCGCGAATCAATGGCCTATCGGATAGGTCCGACATCTCTCTGCCCTCAGCGTCGATTGTACGTCATTCGGAAAGTCACGAGGCAGATGACGCCTTCCTATGGGAATCGGAGGATGGATTTCATCACCCGGTTGCTGTCGAGCGGGAGGAAGGCGGTCTTCGCAGGAGGAGAGCTTGCCGCTGCCTGCGCAAATTCGGCGAAGCGATACCCCGACTATGGATTCTTACTTAGGCTTCGGTGGTGCCCCGGCGGCTTCGGTGTAGTGCTCCAGATCGGTCTCTCCGCCTTCCAGACACGCAAACTCCAGTTGCTCGTATCCCGCCTTGGTATTTCTCCGGAACGTATCTGTCAGTTTCATTGGCTGGGTGAAGGCTTTCGGGTCGTCGACCGTGGCTTCATAGCGAATGGTGTTCGCATCGATGGCGGTAAAGCGTTCGACGACATGAATGGCGTCACTGTGAAGGTGCCCGACCGCGTCCAGCCAGGTCCGGTCGTTGAGATTCGTGGTTTCGATGACCAGGACATCGCCTTCCCAAT
>Ga0163162_10001097_pt1 | contig 25109 bp, 11 predicted proteins | sample S55metaG_FD_115310 | JGI IMG/M metagenome (GOLD analysis project Ga0163162, IMG submission 115310) | Switchgrass rhizosphere microbial communities from Kellogg Biological Station, Michigan, USA - S5-5 metaG | ecosystem: Host-associated > Plants > Roots > Rhizosphere > Soil | place: USA... | reverse complement strand
GTGAAGACGCCGCCATCGATTTTTATATTTACAATAATGATTTTTCGCTATTCCGCGAACTCCTGAATAATAAAAGAGATGATTACTCATACTATGTGATCATTCCGCATTTTTTGGAAGGCGGTGAAAATGCATACGAGATCATCAACACTATTCCAAAAGAAAAACTAGTGGTACTTGATAAACTTCTTCCGGAAGTAAGCGGAAGCTACGGTGCGGTTTATGAAGAATTCGAAAAAGATATTTATGCGGCCTTGGAACAGGCATTAGACAGAATAAAAAAATATGACACGCTGAAGATTATTTTTCCGGAGTATACCTATCATCCCAAGGAAATTCTGAAAGGGTTTAACCGCTTTTGTAATCAATATGCATTTAACTATGAAGTGGTCAACAATGTCGTTGATGAAAAAATAAAAGAAGGAACGTTGTATATAAGCTTGATGGAAAATGATCTCGTCATTCTCATTGAAAAAATAATCGATGCAAAACTTGAAGTTGGGAAAAAAGTCGGTGTGATATCTTACAATGAAACGCCTTTGAAAAAAATCATACTGAAAGGAATCACCACTATATCGACAGACTTTCAAATGATGGGAGAAATTGCAGCAAAACTGATCAAGGAAAAATCAAAAGAGCATATTGCAATCCCGTTTTATTTGACAGTGAGAGAGTCGATTTGAGGTGAAGGTTGAGCCTGATAAGTTGATTAGTTGACAGGTTGACAAATAAAATTATTTGCCAGGAAATTAACGTATCAACTGCTTAACCTAATCTCAAACAAAGAGGGGAACGTGAAAACGCTCCCCGTGAATAATTGTTCATTCAACAACTATCCTGCTTAAAAACTCTTTAGACATTCATACAGACGAATGTTTATAATAAATTTATATGCCGAAAATTAATAGACTGATTTGTAGTAGATTAACGATCTGGACGTATTTAAAAATTGTTGGATTTTAATACAGTCATTGTTCGCTTTCGATACAAACATTAAAAATATCTCGTATGATAGAACTGGATAAAATTGTTGACTGGGCAATTGGCAAGCTTCCTATACGTGCAGTGATATTGTCGGGGTCACTCGCGGGCAGGGGGAAAAAAGACGATTTTTCCGATTATGATATTGCAGTATACAGCACTGAATTTGATTTTATCAGGAATGATGATTGGATCAAAGAGATCGGCGACTACCTGGTATGCATACACGACGAATTTGAAATGATGGGTTATAAAATACCAACCAGGCTGACAATTTTTAATGACTTAACTAAGGTAGATTTTTCATTTCATCCTATGAGAGAACTTCAACGTTTATCAGAGACAAATGAATTGCCCGACGACTACAATATCGGTTATCGTATACTGATAGACAAAGATGACATCGCTGCAAAAATCAAAGAACCGACATTCGCGGGATTTATCCTGAAAAAACCAACAGTAACAGCATTTGAATTAAACATGCGTGAATTTTGGTTTGAAATATATCATGTCATAGTATCTGTCTCGAGAGAAGATTTGTGGACCGCGAAATCCCGCGCATCCGCTGCGAATAAGTGGTTGTTACAAATGATTGAATGGTATCAAGGGATCAAAGCGAGATGGAAATTTAGCCCGAAACGCGAGGGTAAACAGATGAAGGACTGGATCGATCGTAAAACCTGGAGGGAGCTTCACGATTGTTTTGGAGAATTTGGTAAGAGAGACAGCCGGAAAGCATTACGGGCTACGATGAAATTGTATCGCCGCCTTGCACTTAAAACGGCGCAGCATTTAAAATTTAATTACGATCAAAAACTGGATGATGGTATTTCGGGATTTGCCGGTGGCGTTGGGCTCTTGTAATACATGCGTTTCAATTAACTTCAATGCAATCCCTCGATTTGGGCAAAAAGCTCCACAATTGTTTTTTACTCTACTCGTGTCGCAAAATCACAAGGATATGCAAAATGTCAATTGATTGAAAAATAACTGATTGCCGTGCAATAGAATAATTTTACCTTTTTGTTTGTTTTCGGTCTTACAATTGCGTTAGTTAATTAATTAAGGACAACGATCGGCATAGCTCTCTAGAAAAAATTTTTTGTTAGTTATATTTCTCATCGATTTAAACCCTGGAAAAATTGCCTGAAAGTATTGTGCACAGAGAAATGCCCGAGATAGCCAAAGGCCTCGGAGCAATAAATATTCCTGGACAAATGGTTCCCGATTCAAATTCCTATCAATTCATCGAAGGTCTGCCTATAGCCATGTATACATGTGACAAGGAAGGGTATATCAGATCATATAATCAAACCGCCGTCAATCTTTGGGGACGGGAACCAGAAATCGGCATAGACCAATGGTGCGGTGCATATAAAGCATACTGGTCGGATGGAAGTACGATATCACCCGACAAATACCCAATTGTTATTGCATTGAAAGAACGTCGACCCGTTCAAAGCGAAGAAATGATTGTCGAAAGACCAGACGGGAGCCAAAGAATCATCACGCCATATCCACGCCCAATTTTTGATTCAAATGGAACATTAACGGGTGCATTCAATTTGTTGATCGATGCAACCGAACACAAGATGATAGAAGCAAAGATCGGAACGATGGCAGCAATTGTACAGTCATCGGACGACGCTATTGTTAGTAAAACACTCCAGGGAGTTGTTACCAGCTGGAACGATAGCGCAAAACGAATGTTCGGGTATGCTGAAGAAGAGATGATTGGTCAATCGATCTACAAAATAATTCCGAAAGAACGATGGAGTGAAGAAGAATCAATTCTTAGCAAGATCAAGCGCGGTGAGCGCGTTGATCATTTCGAAACCAAACGCGTCACACAAAACGGAAGCCTTGTCGATGTTTCGCTAACGATCTCACCTGTGAAAGATGCAAAGGGAAACATAATCGGCGCATCAAAAATCGCACGCAACATTACCGCGCAAAAATTGGCAGAGAGAAAAATACGTGAGTCGGATGAACGTTTTCGCATGGCAGTTGAATCTACGAAACTTGGAACCTGGGAGTATTATCCAAAGATGGATAAGCTGATTTGGTCCAGCGAATGCAGGAAAATATTTGATATGCCGGAAGATTTGGAGGTCGACCTGGATGTTTTTTTTGAACACGTGCACCCAGATGACCTTAACCTGGTTCGACAGGCTATGAACTCGGCAATGGAGACTTCCGGCGATGGATACTACGATATGCAAAACCGAATACTCCGGCATAGCGATCATGAACTGCGTTGGATCAGGGCGCAAGGGAAAGTTTATTTAAATCAATATGACCAACCCGAAAGATTTGTTGGAACTATTTTGGATATTACTGAAGAAAAATTGGCAAAGGAAAAGCTCGAGCAAACAGTTTTTGAACGTACACGCGATCTCACCAGGCTGAATGAACAGCTGGAAAAATCAAATCTCGAACTTGAGCAGTATGCATACATTGCGAGTCATGACTTGCAGGAACCCCTGAGAAAGATCCAGACATTCGCAGAATTGCTCAAGAGGAATATCAACAACGAAGCGGAATTTGGAAAGTATTTTGAGAAGATCCGTTATTCGGCAAAAAGAATGTCCACGCTGATCAACGACGTGCTCAACTATTCAAGACTCTCAAATGCAAATGAACACCTGGCAGACGTTGATCTCAACCAAATTGTGTCTGATGCAAGATCTGATATGGAATTAGTGATTGAACAAAAAAAGGCCAGGATCATTTGTGAAAAATTACCAACAATAAAGGGAACGTCTTCACAACTTAGACAACTGTTTGCAAACCTGCTTAGCAACTCTCTTAAATTTTGCAATACAGAACCGGAAATTCATATCTCGTCCAAAATTTTAGCTCCCGCAGAAATCAAGGAATTCTGGGAATTAAAAACAAATGTTAACTATATCGCCATCACGATGAGGGATAACGGAATTGGTTTCGAGAAGGAAAATGCCGAGCAAATATTTGAAATTTTCAAACGATTGAATGGCCGCAGTGAATACAGCGGGACGGGTATCGGACTTGCGCTTTGTAAAAAAATTGTAGAAAATCATAATGGCGCGATCAAAGCAAGTTCTGAGGGAAAGGGCGCGGTATTTACGATCGTGTTCCCCGATAAGTGATATCTGAGAACGAAGTACAGGGAGCGAAAAACTCTCTAAACTCCGTACTTTCCTCTCCATTCTCCTTACTCCGCTCTTTTTTTCTTCATCACGATTGTTTTATTATATTCGCTCCTGCCCATAAACAATCGATTCATGTCAAAAAATTATTCAACTCTTTTTTTTCTTTCGGTCCTGGTCATAATTTCTTCCTGCAAACAAAGTGAAAAAAAATCCTTCACCGGCTGGCCGGCATTTGGTGGCAGTAAGGAAAATATTCACTACTCTTCACTCACTGAAATCGACACAAACAATGCACACCAGTTGAAACAAGTGTGGGAATATCATACAGGTGATGTTGACACGGCAAACCATTCACAAATACAATGCAATCCAATTATGGTAGACGGAGTGGTGTACGGCACGACACCGAAGATGAGATTGTTTGCAATAGATGCCGCTACCGGGAGAGAAAAATGGGTGTTTAATCCATTCGATTCTTTAGCTGGAAATAAAAAGGCGTTTTTTGTGCTGAATAATTGCCGGGGTGTTGCCTATTGGTCAGACACTCACCAGGACAAGCGAGTGTATTACACAGCCGGACCCTGGTTGTATTCATTGGATGCAAATACCGGAAAACCGGTTAACACATTTGGTGACAACGGCAAGATCGATTTGCATGACGGGCTTGACAGAGACGTGAAAGATTTGTTCGTCACTTCCACATCGCCTCCGGCAGTCTACAAAGATTTATTGATTACCGGAACACGAGTGGATGAGGGTCCGGCCGCGGCGCCGGGTCATATTCGAACTTTAAACGCTAGAACAAGAAAACTGGCCTGGATATTTCATACTATTCCTCACCCTAGCGAAGAAGGATACGACACGTGGGATGACACTACTGCGTATAAGCATATCGGTGGTGCTAATGCCTGGTCGGGCTTGACAGTCGATGAAAAACGTGGGATCGTATTCGCATCAACGGGTTCCGCATCATTTGATTTTTATGGTGGAAAAAGAACGGGGAATAATTTATTTGCCGATTGTATGCTTGCACTCGATGCAAATACCGGTAAAAAGATTTGGCATTTCCAGGACATTCACCACGATGTATGGGATCGCGATTTTTCGTCACCGGGGATGTTGGTAACGGTTACGCGTAATGGAAAACAAATCGATGCGATTGCTACCACGACAAAAACAGGATTTGTTTTTGTTCTTAACAGGGAAACCGGCGAATCACTGTTTCCTATTGCAGAAACACCGGTTCCAACAGAAACTGAATTGGCAGGAGAAAAAATTTCTCCAACCCAACCAATTCCTTCTTTACCAAAACCTTTTGTCCGGCAATCTTTCACTGAAAAAGACATCAACCATTTGGTGCCTGACAGTTCTATTGAAATCATCAGGCAAAAATTAGCATCTTATAAAACCGGGATCATGTTTACTCCGCCTTCAACACAAGGCACAGTAATTTTCCCTGGTTTTGACGGTGGCGGAGAATGGGGCGGCCCATCCTTCGATCCGGAAACAGGCCTTCTGTACGTAAACGCAAATGAGATGCCCTGGGTGTTAACGATGGTTGCGTTAAAACCAAAGCCCAATAAAGATGAAACATTTCTTGAAGCGGGACAGCGCCTCTATAAAGCGAATTGTATGGCTTGTCACGGCACTGATAGAAAAGGATCAGGTAATTATCCATCACTTCTCAATATCGAAAAGAAATACAAAGAAGACAGCTTTAATATTTTGGTCTCATCGGGAAGAAGGATGATGCCGGCATTTAAGCAATTGAGTGCTGATGAAAAAGAAGCGATCGCAACGTTTGTTTTGTCGGCGAAGAAAAATCACAATAAAAAATTTGTTTCGGTACCCGATCCTGAGGATGCATGGCGAAAGTTGCCGTACTCGATCACTGGTTACAATAAATTTCTCACCAAAGACGGTTACCCGGCGATTGCACCACCTTGGGGAACACTCAACGCAATCAATTTGAATTCCGGCGAATTAATTTGGAAAGATACATTGGGAAGCTATCCTGAATTCGCTGCGAAAGGAATTAGAACAGGAACTGAAAATTATGGAGGCTCTGCCATTACAGCTGGAGGATTGTTGTTCATCGGTGCTTCAAGAGACGGAAAATTTCGGGTTTATAATAAACGTTCAGGAAAATTATTATTGGAGACAACGTTGCCTGCTCCCGCATTTGCAACACCTGCGGTATTCGAGCAAAATGGAAAAGAGTATATTGTAATTGCATGCGGAGGAGGAAAGTTGAACACGAAATCCGGAGACAGTTATGTTGCGTTTGCTTTGCCGTGAGAGCAAATGTGGAAATGTGAAAATGAGTCGCGAACCGTCATTTCGAACAGAGTCCACCGTAGGCGGACGAAGTGAGAAATCTGACCGAATCTTCAGAACATCGAGATAATTTTTGATAGAACCTTTCATCATCGTTCCTACGGGACGACGTAAACTATTATTTGGTATCCTACCCATCATACGTCCCTACGGGACGTGGTGCCCGATATAAAGTGAAATAAATAAATGGCACGGGGCTTCTCACTTCGTCCGTCTCCGGCGGACTCCGTTCGAAATGACGACTGCTCGCGCATTTCCACATGTTCACATTTCCATATTTCCACATTCCTCATATTTGCCCTCATCTCAAATCACCATAACTCACCAACTGAATTCCTTTCTTTCGAATAACAGCCTTTACTTCTTCACTCGTCCATACATCTACGACGCCCTGGCGGTCAGTAGCTACATCTTCATACCCGATATGATGAATGGCTTGTAATTCAGGCGACATCAATCCGGGGTGATCAACGAATAAATAAGTTTTTCCAGACTCGAGTTTATTGAGCATGTTGATAAAGCTTTTGATCTTTTCCGCCGATGAGCCATGAGGTCCATCATAACCTGCACCAACAACTCCTTTTTCTTTCAAATCAATATCAATTTTATACTCTTTGGCAAGTCTCTTCGTAAGTTCCTTCACTGAATCATCCAGGTCAGTACAACCCATATGACTGGAGAGATGACTGATCCGGGGAATTCTCTTTAAACCTAATTCTATTTGAGCACGAAATTCTTTTTCGATATCGGCCAGTTTCCATTTGTTTTCTTTGATCGATTTCCCGGGATAATTCTTGTTGGGAAACACCATAGGAAAGAAATAACCATTTTCATCTTTCAAAGTTGGACAATCGGATAATGGCCGCCATTTTTCATTATCCCATTCACTGGTGATTGCAAGATGAATTCCGACGTCGACGTTTGGATTGTCTGCCAGCAATTTCACTGCTTCAGGAAACCACGGAGAGGGGACGATCACTTCAATGGATTTTTCAATTCCATCTTTATAAGTTTTGATAATCGCTTCATTTCCGGAATGAGCGTAGCCCATATCATCACCCCGTATGATCAGGCGGGGCGGTTGTTGCGCGCATGCATTGAATGCAACCAAAATAATCAATAAAGAAAATAGTTTTCCCATAGTAGATTTTGTTTTTGAATGTTAACTGTTTCCGGCGAGTAAGCTTGGTACTACAAATCAATAACAATTTTCTGAGTTCCTGACAACTTCACAGAAAAATCTGCATAGTGTGAATTTTCAATTGTTGAACCGGTAAACGGAATTTTATTTCCGTTTACGGATATGGACCGCACAGTTTCGCCCGAAGGAAGCAATACGTGAAATGACGCATTCTCTCCATTTGATGCTGCTACGATCCTAATTTGTCTTTTTGCTTTATCATGAACATAATTATAGCTTACATATCCCTTGGATGCGCTGTACCTGGCGGTGACACTGACGGAATCAACATTGTCAGCACTCCATCTCGGAGAAACTACCGGTGACGTATAGGCGACTGCCTTGTCTTTGATACCAGCCAATCCTTCGATCAATGAGGCCATAGCTGTGGCAGCCGACCAATCATCCGGCCCGCCAAAAGATTCAGGCTTCGGACGAATATACTGTGGTCGGGAAGACAACGTCAAACCCAATAGCGTGTAAATATCCTCTTCGAGAGATGCTGTTACAATAATGTTACTTATTTTTTTCCGAGGCTGAGGGTTGTCTAACGCCAACCAATAAGCGCCAACCTTAGCGCTTCTTAAATTGGGTCCGGACCACGCCACGCCTACGTGATCGCTGCTCAAAGCAGGAAACCAAAAATTATTCATCTCCCGGTCTTTTTGCAAATACTGTGTTTTCATCGTTCCATCTTCATATTGGATAGATATCGAACCGAAAATGTTTACGGAGCCTGTTGCCCCGACCGCATGCAAAAAATAAATTGACGCTGCCGTATCATTAATCGGAATAATCATTTGTTGCGGAAATCCTTTTTGAGAAGACACAGCAATAGCTGATTTCCTGTTATTTTTTTCGGGGTCAGTGATATGAAAAGGAATTCCCTGAAGAGTTTGATCTCCAACCGGCATATTGCGAAAATCATTTCCATCAGTCCCGGAATTATTCATCCATGCAATCGTGCCACCCTTGCTTTTGTCCCACAGATCCATATTTGCATATTGTGACAGATCAATCGATTTGTATTTGATATCCGTTGGCGGTTCAGGAAAGCTACCGGTATATGCAAACCAGATGCGTTTTGAATCCCCATATTTCACTCCGAGCTCCAATAATTTTTTCAATGTTTCAGTTCCATATTTTTCATATCCGTTTTCAAACGCTCCGAGAGCCAGTTCTCCTGCAATATGGCCTCCTACTCCACCATTCATATATTGCCATTTTGCATTGTGTGGTTCGAAGCCGCGCTCAAACGGCGGATAGATTGTAAACCATTCCGCTGGGGCGCCAACCGGTAAATGGTCTCTCAAATCGAGATAGGATTTAATGATGGCAACACTTTGATCATGTGAAATGCCCCTATTCATCGAATACGCATTCGACTGCGAGAACTGCGTTTTCATATCAACGCCCAAATTTCTCTTAACTGAAGAATCTTCATCAATAAAGTGCGTAAAGAATTTTCCGTTCCAACAAAGCGCGTTTAATCTTTCACTGATTTCTTTTGCTCTTTGTGAGAATGCTGCAGCTTCAGATTTTTTCCCGAGATGGTTATACATTTCTGCAAGTTCATTGCAAGCCTGCATGTACCCGGTATTATCACCATAAAAAATTCCAAACTTTGTCTTGTTATATACAACCAACATCGGGTTCCCGGTGCCAAGTTTTGGCGTATATTCATCATCAACCTGGAAATCCCATGAATCAATCGTAAGTCCGCGTTTTAATAGTTGATACTTCGATGACCATCGCAAAGAATCAGTGATTGTATAGTCGAGTGCAGCTTTTGCAGATGCGAGCGATTTTTCCATCCATGGGTCATCCCCACTTCCTTTCCAATATTTATAAATGGTATTAACGTAAATATATTCAACATGATTTTCGATAGGCTGGCGAACAAAATAACAATTGCCATCAGGCTGGAAGAAACCATATTTCTTATACGCTGTTTCAAAATAATATCGTGTGCTATCCCGCGCGATAAAACTCCAGATCATCCCATCCTTGCGTTGCATCGAACGCATGACGTCGGTGAGTTCATGCCCATACGGACTAAAATATTGCATGCCTTTCAGGCAATGATAGTTGTCCAATTCCCATGAAGCAAAGAAGTGGACTAGCCTGCCGTTCCAATCAATAGTCTGCACACCTTCAGGCGCATAAACTCTCATACCCTTATACAGAACATCGAACAAGGATTGATAGGTCGGATTGCCGGATATCTTCGTGTGCGCATCTACGTTGAAATAGATTTGATCGATTATCTTTTTCTGCGCGTTGTATATCCTGACAATATGCGTTCCCAGTGCACCGCCTACTGCGAATATTGTGACCGGCATTATGCGAGTTGATACATATTCTTTGCCATCGCCATCCACTACTGTCATCATTGATCCTTTGGAACCCGCTACGGCTAAGGTTTGCAGGGGACTCACAGAAATGGTATCGCCCAAACGCGACAGCCCTGCCGAACTGTTGTTGTATATGAATAATGATGGTGATTGATGTTGGGCAATGGCCTCTAGTCCCAAGAGCAACTGACAAACCAGGAATACGAATTTGAAACGAAAACGAAAATTCATAATGAGTATTTATCAAGATAATAATCAGGCTTAATACGGTGCCGAGAAGGTATAGTTACCCGAACCAACATTTGCCACAAAGAATCCATCTTCATATTTTGCCCCGGTAAAATTTTGATTTGATTCTATTAACCCGCTTTGTTGTTTTGAAGGAACGAATATCGTTGCTGTTGTATTTGCAGGAATAATCACATGCAATGCAAAGCGCCCATTTTCAATTTTCCAATCGCTTACAATTGTTCCACTCATCGCATGGTATGAACCTTTCGCCCATGTTAAGTCGCCTGCGGGTTGTGGCTTCACAACTATTTTTTGGAAACCCGGGCCAGCAGCATTGATTCCAAGCAATGACCTGTAAAACCATTCATCCACCGAGCCAAACATCGGGTGATTCATGGAGGCGCCACCGTCAGGCTTCGCCCACGACTCCCACAATGTTGTTGCGCCATTCGCGACCATATAACCCCAACCCGGGAACTCGTCTTGATTTGCCAGCCGGTATGCAATATTATTCATGTTGTTTTCACGCAACACATCAAACACCATTTTCGTAGCAAAAATTCCCGTATACAGGTGCCAGTTATGACGCGCAAATTCGTTCATCAATACTTTGACCGTGGAATCTTTCTCAGGCGATAAATTATAGTACAAGGCAAATATTTGCGCCGCCTGTGTCGCATTATCAAACCTTCCGGTTTTCGGGACATGGTAAGCGTATATGATTTCTTCCCTGATGTGTGTGGCTAACTTCTCAAATTTTGCAGCGTCGTCCTCACGGTGCAGAATATGCGCAAATTCCGCTGCCATGATCACATGATGATAGTAAAAAGACGAAGCCGTGAAAGCCCCCGCTTTCGTGTCAAGGGTTTCATGATCGCCGATATCCCAATAGAATAATCCGTTCACGGCTTTCGACTCCAAAAATGAAATCTGTTTTTTAAATGCTTCGTAATTATTTTCAATTACACGTGTGTCTCCATAATAATCGTATAACAGCTTTTGTAAGTACGGAAATGCGAGCTCCCATCCTAACGGTCCCGATTCGCCTCCGTATCCTAAGTCCGCAATTCCGGTGTAAGGCGCGATCTCAGTTATACCACCGTCAGCCTGCTGTTCATTCGCATAGTCACGAAGTGCCTTCGTGTAAAAGTTCGCCATATCGAAATTGTATAGGAATGTATTTCCTGATACAACGATATCGGCGCCGTATCCCATTTTCTCACGACCCGGGCAATCAGACTGCACACTAAATACATTGCTTAAAAAGGTCCATAAAATATTTTCGTGAAGTTTGTTGAACATTTCATTGGAACATGAAAAACTTCCGTCGCTTTGCAAGTCACTGTTCATACGCAATCCCTCAATATCGTTCACAGTAGGTTTGCCTGGCCACCCGGCTATTTCAATATATCGGAAGCCATGGAACGTAAATCGCGGCGACCAGATTTCAACACCGTCACCCTTTAAAATATAATTGTCTTCCTGCCATGCTGTTTCCGGAGCGCCGGGCCCACCTTTCAATCCGCCTTTTTTTATTTGAGTGCAAACCGTGGTCATGTAATTCAATGATCCGTCTTTGTACAAATCTTCCCCGTAGCGCAAAGAGATTTTTGTACCAGCCGGACCTTTTACCTTGATTCGTGCAACGCCAGCGAAGTTTTGGCCAAGATCAACAATGAACGTGTCTTTTTTTAGTTCAGTAACCGATATTGCTTTTACGACTCTCGTAACCCTGATCGGCGGTTGCATTTGCGCTGTCAATTGTCCTGATGGCCCTTCTGCAAGTGAAACATTTTTCCAAATCACTGCATCTCCTCCTTCAGAACTCCAGTTTTTCTGTTCCATCCGCGCATCATATTTTTCTCCGAGATAAACATTGTTACGCACGACCGGGCCTGGCGCCGTGACCCACGACTGATCCGTCGCGATGATCTCCGAAGATCCATCATCATAACGGATATGCATCTCCGCTTTTACACAAGGCCTGCCGGTCTGCTGATACTTTCGTAAATCTATTCTCCCAAATAAACGTAAGGGCAATGGGTTGTACCAGCCACTGCCAAGCATAATCCCAGCCACATTTTTCCCTTTTTTCAGTTGCGATGTGACATCATATACAGAATACAAAACCTGTTTTCGGTACGTGGTAAAACCAGGATCCAACACATGATCGCCAATTTTATTTCCGTTAAGATATGCCTCATAGTAACCAAGCCCGGTGATATATAACCTGGCTGAACTGATTTTTCGTCCCGCAGTAAATTCCTTCCTGATCAGCGGCATTCTGTCATCTTTGTAATAATCTTCATCACGTTCCGGTTGCACGCTGCCATCGCTGATCCATTGGGCCTTCCAATCTGATGGAGAAATCATCGCCATCTCGAACCACCCAATATCGCTCCACGACGATTCGTTGTTCTGGTCATATACTTTCACACGCCAGTAGTAACGCGCAAATGGCTGCAAAGCTTTCCCTGCATAAGCTATTTGAGCTGTTTGCCCCCCGGCAATTTTTCCTGTAGACCACGCGTCTCCATTTCTCTGCTCAACGGTTTTTCGATTTTCACTTACGATGAGTTCATATCCTGATTGCACCTGGTTTCTCATAGTTGATTCCAGTTCCCAGCTGAACCTTGGTTTCGCAATGTCAATACCGAGCGGATCCTTATTGTATTCGCACAACATATTTTTCACCAGTAAAGAAGGCGCCGTATGTGCGATGGAAACAATGGAAAGGAGGAATAACGAAATGAATATTTTTTTCAAGCAAGCTATTTTTTTAAGTATTAAAATGAAAGCAATCTTTTAATCGAACAAACAATTTACCTTATGTTCCCTGTTATTCGATCCGGTCGCGAATAAAAATAAAAAAATCAACGAAAAATTCTATGCTGTTCTGTACTGTTTGCCGGTTTGTATCAAACTTCTCTTATTTTTATGATTCTATTCCTGGCTGTCGACCGAAAATTCCGCGCTGTTCACCGTTGTTTTGAAAAACTATGAGATTAAAATATTTCCTTTTTTTCGGCTGTTTCTTTTTTTTGTTGAAATGTACCGTGCAGGAAGAAAAACCCGGCGAAAAATTAGCAAGAACATATTGCTCAAATTGCCACCAGTTTCCCGAGCCCTCATTGCTGAGTAAAGACGGATGGAAGAATAACGTGCTTCCCGCGATGTCCAGGCTACTTGGAATCGATTACATGTACGGCCTGCCTTACGTGCCGGGAAAAGCATCCGCCGTTCCATTGCAGGATTGGAACATGCTGGCGAAGTACTATCTCGACAACGCGCCGGATTCAATGCCTTCGCAAAACAGACCCCACATAAAAGATTTTACAAATCTTTTTCAATCGAAAGGAATCAGTACACGCGCCGGTGAATTTCCCGCTTCTTCATTTGTAAAAATCGATACGGCCAATCATTGGATTTTCCAGGGGAATGCATTTGATTCAACATTGGATATTTACGATGCATCGCTAAAACTCATCACTCACTGTAGTATCAACGGCGTTTTGATTGATATGGATTTTGAAAATTCATTAGGGCAACCGGGAGAAAGAAGTGGCGTGCTGACAAATATCGGTATCATGAATCCGAACGATTTGACTACGGGTACAGTTGACAGTTTCCAAATTGCCAAAGATGGATCGATCATTCTTCTTCGAAAATTTCTCGACAGCCTGCCGCGACCCGTTCAAACACTCTCTCACGATCTCAATGGAGATGGATTGGCAGATTATCTCGTCTGCGGTTTTGGAAATCATACCGGCGCTTTATTCATGGAGCAAAAAGAAAAAAGTGGCGGCTTCAAAAAACAAACGATTCGAGGGCTGCCGGGCGCGATCAAAGTGTATATTGATGATTTTAATCACGATGGACTGCCGGATATCATGGCATTGATGGCTCAGGCACAGGAAGGAATTTTTCTTTTTTTGAATAAAGGAAATGGTTCTTTCGACACGAAAGAATTAATCAGCTTCCCTCCTATTTACGGATCCAGTTATTTTGAACTCGACGATTTTAATGGAGATGGATTTAAAGACATTCTCTATACTTGCGGCGACAATGCGGATTACACAGGAAAGTTTTTTAAAAATTATCACGGTTTATACATCTATCTAAATGACGGCAAGAATAATTTTTCTCAAAAATATTTTTTTGCGATCGATGGGTGTTATAAAGCAATCGCTAGAGATTTTGATAAGGACGGTGATCTTGACATTGCTGCCATCTCCTATTTTCCCGATACATTACATCAGCCACAGGAATCTTTTGTTTATCTCGAGCAAACCAGGCCATTTGAGTTCAAACCTTCAACGATCAGGGAGTTTGATGAAGGCAAATGGCTGACGATGGATGCGGGTGACGTAGATGGTGATGGCGATGATGATATCATTTTGGGAAGTCTTATTCCGCCGCTGCCAGCTTACCGCGCGTATTGGTTGAAGAGTTCTAAGCAACGCGGGCAATTGTTGTTGTTGGAGAATAAGATAAAAAACAGGTAACTACTTTTCTAAGTTTTGGTTTCACACAAAGGCACAAAGAAATGCCTTCATCTCTTTGTGCCTTTGTGTGAAACCAAAACCTGGAAATAAGTGTGACTCTCATCGCGGCTCAAGCACTACTACAAATCCCCCCTTAGGCAGCATCTTTATAGGAATTGTTTTTGCCAAATCGCTTTCAGCAGTTTTAATTTCGCGAGGATTACTTCCATCGGAAAAAATGGTGACTTTATAATCTAGCCCAGCAAGAAAAGATAATTCGACCGACAAATTTTTCTCCGTTGCTTCACCGTTGATACCTGCGATGTACCAGGTCCGGTTGTTTCTTCTCGCCAAAACAATATCTTTACCTGGCTCGCCACTTATAAATTTCGTTTCGTCCCAAGTGTTCGGAACCATTCCCATAAACTGTTTGACAGAAGCAGCCTGACTTCGATATGAAGAATCGCTGTCTGCAAAATGCAACATACCTGATTCGAATATCACGCTCAATGCTAACTCATGTGTATTGGTTGTGCTGTGGGGGCAACATGCATAATCACTAAATGTAACCGGTGTGTAATCCATCGGGCCAACAACATTTCGCGTATACGCGAGTATCGTATTGTGTTGCGCCTCGTTGTTTGCAAATGCAGAATCCCATCCCAGCTGTTCTGCACCTTTCACACCTTCCATGGATAACAGGTTTGGATAAGTTCTCGACCAACCTCTCGGTAATGTGCATCCGTGAAAAACGACCATGATTTTTTCTTTGGCGGCATCAGCGAGGATATCTCTGTATAAATTCATGATAATTTGCTTGTCACTCCCAAAAAAATCCACCTTAACCGCTTTTATACCCATGCGATGCAATTTCGCGAACTCAGCTTTTCTTTTGTCGGGTTCATTCATGATGTCCCGCGGTTGTTCCGTAACTGTATTTTGCGGGCCGCCTGAATTATACCAGAGTGAAAGCCCAATATTCTTCGAAGCAGCATATTGAGCCAGCTGATCGATATTGCCGCCATTCATGACGTTCCAATTCGCATCGACCAATGAATATTCCCAATGAAGATCCTTTGCGAGATCGACATACTTTTTCAGTTTTTGATAATCACGACTGCTCGGATGATCACTCCACCAGCTCCAGGAAGAACGACCGGGCTTTACCCAACTATCATCTCCAATTACATTTGGATCTGACAAGTCATACACGAGATTGGATTGAACAATCGTACCGAGGTCCCTACCGGTAATGATCACACGCCACGGAGTAACAAATGGAATGGTGGCAGACGGGTAAATTGATCCAATACCATTTGCTTCTCCCTCCGTCGGAAAAGCAATTTTATAAACTCCGTTATCGCAATTTTGGTCGAGGTGTGTGCCGCAATATGAGCTTACCGCATTGGCCTCAGTAATCAATATCCAATGATTGTTTGTTTGAAATAAAACCGGGAACGCCCAACCACTGATGTCCCGGGCTTTGGTACCGACGGCTGCCCCATTCATATAATCCTCCTCGTACGATGGATTCCACTGCGCCGGCATGGAGTAATTTTGAAGCCACACTTTACCTTCGGGAATGACGAATTCCGAATATTCTTTTTTGACTGTAACTTTTTTTCCTGCGTCACCAAAACCATATCGAAATGCAACTCCATTGTCATACGCACGAAGTGAAATATCTATCATTGTACCACTCTTATTTTTTAAATTAACGATGGTTTCGTTAAAGACGGGGCTATTCTTTTTTTGCTTTCCTATTTTCAATTCATAGTTTTCTTGGTGCAACTTCGAACCTGATTTTACAAAAGACAAATCATCTGAAAGATTTGCTCCATCTGTTTCGATGCCCAACCCGGAGGGGTGGACAATCAGATCCTTACCGGAAAATACCTGGTATTTGAGTTTGCCCTGTTCGTTTTTCAACTCGATCGTCAGTGACCCATTTGGAGAAACTGCTTTCCACGAATTCTGTGCATACCCAATACTGATTATAGAAATACAAAAAATAAAAATGAATAAGCGACTGAGATATATCATAAAAAAGTTTGAGTGATTCCGCTACACCAATTTACAATCTATTTACTTACCAGTGTGGTAACACTATTAGCAGGGAGAATTAAATTGCCTGAAATATCTGCCGCGCCCATGTCGTCGCAATCATGCATACCCGAAGTTACAAACATTTCATAGCTGGTTGGCAGCGCGATGACCGGAATATGAACCACTTTATCGGTTGTATTATCGTTAATGAAGACGATGGATGTTGAGTTCGATGCCGCATTGTAAAACGCGAGCGGATAGATTTTTGCGTCGGCGGACACGTCAACAGAGAATCGCACTGCACCCGGACGAATATACCGATAGAAATTTTTAGAGACGTAATATCGTTTGCTTTTCGTTCCAGACGTACTCATAAGCGCGAATTCGTCGATATTGGATTGACTGAGTTCCCAAAATAACCACGCGGATATATTTCCATAATTAAGAGCAGTGTACATGGCCTTCGACAGATCCATAGCGCCTTTGAAATCGTTGGAAAAGCCAGAAGTCTCGGTCATCCACAATGGTTTGTTATATGGCTTTCCCCAATTGTACATGGCTTGCCAGGTTTGCGCATCAGTGGACGCAGCAGTGACGCCATCGAATGCGTATCCATGCGTCGCAATGATATCGACATAATTTCTCGCAACATCATCTCCCAACACAGGTTGCACCAGGCCGTTGATCCCGTCGAAGTATCCAACATCCTCCGGCATGAATAATTTCGTGGTGAGCCCTTCGTCATGAAATCTTTTTCCAACGACTTTAATAAGATCTCTCAATGCTTCTCCATTATACACGCATGACTCATACGACTGCGAGAAACGAGGTTCATTCTGAACACTGAGCGCATACAAATCAATCCCGACCTCCTGCCGGATGATTTTTACATACGCAACACACATCTCAGCAAATTCGTCGTACATGTCTGTACGCAATTGGTTACTGGAAGAAGTAGGATTCGCATTATATGGTGGCGCCGCATTTTGATTGGTGCCGTTAGTGAGACTGTTGTTGTTTTTCATCCAAGGCATCGGGCTCCATACCGACATGATCAGTTTGCTTAAGCCTGCAGCTTTCATATCTTTCAGGTATTGAATATGTGTGCGCAATGGCTGTCCGTACGTTGGCGTTTGTCCATCAACGTGATATTTGGTGAGATCGGTTACAAAGGGATCATTGTTATCATTGGTAATTTCAAAATCCAGTGGAAGGTTATCGCGCAAAATGGTCAGCCCAAGATCGTTGATCAAATCATTTACAAAACGCGCACTGGTAAACGGCCCAGCTCCCCAATACACGTCTTGTGCGCCAAACCCACCAAAACCTTCGATGGTTTGGAATTTTTTTGTTGGATCAGCTGTCACCGTTTCAATATGTGTATCGAGATCAACGCTCGCTGTTGCCGGTCGCGAATTCAGGTTCGTAACGGTGACGGTTACATGAAATATGCTGTTATCAGCGTAAGTAAATGTTTCGTCTGCGGAGCCGTCTTTAGTCGTTCCTTCCCCAAAATTCCATTTGTATTTTAATCCACTTAGATTCCCTTCGTGCGTTACGGTGAACGCGTACGTAAACGGACCTGTCTTTTCTAATTGAGCAGACAAAGCAATTACCGGAGTGGCGGCGGGAAGGTTTTCTTTCTTGTTGCCAGTGCAGGCAACCATCGGAATAAAAGCAAATGCCAGGGAAATAATTCTACTCCACATATTTTTTTTGTGAGAAATTAAAAATAGCCCCCGGAAAGAGTTCCTGGGGCCTTACTACCTGCTTATTTACCAAAATGAGAGCGGAAAGCGAAGTACGGAGTACGAAGTGTAATACGGGTGAATGGCGAAAATCTACCCTCGTACTCCGCGCTCGCTCTCATTCTAATATCCGTCATTCTGTTTCACATTCGGATTTACATCCATCTCGCTGTTCGGAATCGGGAAGTAAATATGTTTTGCCTGGAAAGACATATTTTGAATAGAACTAAAGAAAGCATTATCGAGCGTAACAACACCCTCCTGGTTCCATCTCCTTAAATCAAACCAACGTTGACCCTCACCCGCTAATTCAATTAACCTTTCTTTCACGATCCATTGCATAATGGTACTCTTGTCTGTTTCGCTGGTTGAATAATCGGCCGGCTCGGTTCCTGCACCCATAACTCTTGCTCTTGTTCTTACCTGGTTGATGAATCCAATTGCATCCGCAGTTGATCCACCACCTTGCAATGTGGCTTCAGCCATCAACAATAAAACATCCGCATAACGAAGAAGCCTGGGATTGTTTACAGAACCAGTCGCAACCTGGTCAAGTTTATCACGACTTACATATTTCACGATGTTACCATCAACATCAACGGTGAGTGCTTTCCTGGGATCATCTGTGTCGAATGCCGCTGCAAGCTTTGATGTGCCCACAAATCTTCCTTGTCCATAATTATTATTTGGAGCCCCGTTATAAAATCCCCAATAGACAGAAAGATTTCCGACAGCATTATCAAAATCATTTGGCAGCCATACATTATCTAATCCAAAAGCTTGTGTTGCCTGGAATTCAAATAATGATTCACTATTGTTTTCGGTATCGAAAGCAAAGTTGTCGTCGAATTTTGCAACGAGGCTTACACCTGAAATGCTGTTGAATGCACTCATTGCTGCAGCATAGTCATTCGTTGTGTTCGTAAACGAAGATCTGAACACAAGAGATTTTCCCAGCATACCATATGCGCTGTTTTTCGTGACGCGTCCCCTGTTTGCATCATCCCAACTTGCGGGTAATAATCCTGCAGCTTCGGAAAAATCAGAAATAGCCTGGTCAAGCAGCTGCGTTCCTGTTGTTCCGGGAGGAGTGAATTGCGATGGATCGGTTACGCGCACCGTATCCAAAGGAGAAGTCCCATAAAAATTCCACAAATAATAATAAGCGATGCCGCGCAAAAAAAGCGCTTCACCTTTATGATACTCTTTCAAATTCGGCGTAACGTAAATTCCATCTTTTACTTCCGCAACTTTTTCCAGTACGACGTTTGCCCGGGCAACCATCTGGTAAGCGGTTTGATAAAAATAGTTGATAAGATAATTGCTGGGCTCGATAGGTCCGAATATTTCAAAAGGATTTGCGTCTTGAGATGTGACATCATCACCAGGCAACAAAATCATATTAAGTCCGGAGGATCCACCACCGTATGATTGAAGTCCGTTGTACCAAAACCAATCATCCATTTTTGCATACACACCCAATACAGCTTTTGTGAAATCCGATTCCTGCGAGAAAAAAGAACTTTCTGTCGGTCCATGTGGACTCAAATCAAGATCTGACTTTTTACAACCGTCATAAATAATTACGATTGTGGTTAACAAAAAGATCAAGAATATTTTGGTCAATAACGATTTCATATAATTGAAGCGTTTACTGATGAATTAAAATGATGCTTTTACACCGAACAAAAATTGCCGGGTGGTTGGAATGACATTAATTCCATTAGGGCCACCGCCCTGGTCTGCTTCAGGGTCATACCCGGTCCATTTTGTTATTGTGAAAAGATTCAGGGTGCTTGCATAGATTCTGAAATTTTGGACAAAACCAAGTTTATTCAAAAATGATTTTGGTAATGAATACCCAATCGTCAGATTTTTCAATCTGAAGTAGCCAGCATTCTCAACAAAACGATCAGAAATCCTGGCGTTTTGTGCAGGATCATTGTACACGGCACGTGGAATTGAATTTGACGGGTGATCCGGCGTCCAGCGATCCAAAACTTTTGTATCCTGGTTTGCCAATCCGCTCATCGATTCAAGTCCGGCCCTCAGACTATTATACCGTTGTACATTTCCTACACCCTGGAAAAGAACACTGATATCAAAACCTTTGTACGCGGCGCCAACGGATAATCCATATGTGTAACCCGGAATTGTTTTGCCGAGATACGTCCTGTCATTTGAGTTGACGATGCTATCAGGTGTTGGACTGTGTTGTTCTTTTACTCCATCGCGCGGACTTCCATACACATCCTGGAAGTACATATCGCCAGGCTGATATTGATAACCGGTTGAAGGATCATGAAGATCCTGACCAATAGAAACATCAGCATGAGATTGTCTCCAAGTATCGATTTGCGCCTGGTTCTGGAAAACGCCTGCAGATTTGTATCCCCATAAATAAAACATCGAATATCCTTCTTCAACGCGACCAAACTCATTGCCGAACGTAGTACCATTAGCAAGCTTCATTACTTTATTGTTAATGGTTGTAAAATTTCCGGCGACATTGAAATCAACGGCACCAAATTTATTGGTGTATCCAAGTTGCAATTCAACACCTCTGTTGCGGACAGTTGCAACATTCAAATCTGTCGGAGTTTCAATACCTGTGTTCGGAACCGCGTTTACAGCCTGGATAATTCCATACGTTGTTTTATTATAATATTCAGCTGTGAAGTTGATATGGTTGCTGAAGAGCACGGCATCGAAGCCTACGCTCGTTGTCTTCACTTTTTCCCAAGTCAATGATACATTGGCGAAATTAGGAAGTGAGGCACCCTGTACCTGCTGGCCAAATGGATCTCCATTTCCAGATCCGAGCGAATAGTCAGGAGTGAGAGATACCGAAGAGAGGTAGGCATAATATTGGGCTGATTGGAAATTTCCGAGTTTACCCCAACCGCCACGCAATTTCAAATCATTGATGAAGGAAGTTTTTGGAAAGAAATCCTCTGAGCTGATGCGCCATGCAACTGCGAATGAGGGGAAGTAATCCCATTTATGTCCGGGTGCGAGGCGAGACGAACCGTCATAACGCAGCGTTCCATCCAGATAATATTTATCCTTGTATTTGTAACTGATTCTGCCGAGATAACCAATCAATGCATCTTCCTGCAAAATACCTGCGGCACCCATCGTGTAAGGCGGTTGATTTGTAATTCCGCGGAATTGAGGATCGGTATAATTTACGTTACCACTCAGATCCGTCCATTGCCATCTTGCAAATTGATTCGATGCACTTAACAAAACATCTATACTATGATCATGATTGAACGTGTGCGTGTAGTTTAGTGTCAGCTCTTTATTCAGGTTTGTCGTGCGACCTTGTCTTTCTCCATAACTTCCTTTTGCATTTCCATCCTGGTTCGCATAAGGGTTACCGGGAGTTTGTGAAAAGCGCCACGAGTCAAAATCGCCCCAGGTCTTTCTCAAATTAAAATAATACTGACCACCGATCGAACCTTTTAAACGAAGTCCGTCAATTGGTTCAATTTGAACATATGCATTTCCCAATGCATTGTACAAATCATATGTAGTGTTATTCAATTGTTGAAATGCGAATATGTTGTACCTCGTTTGTTTGCCATACAATAAGTTTGGACCATCATCAAAAATATAGGGCGCGCCAGGAGAAAGCAATGTGGGATCATAGTCAGGATTGGGTTTGAAAGTTCCTGAAGCAACAGGTGCATATCCCGTCGGATCATTCTTATCAAAGATTGGTTGGAACGGTATGCTCGCTAACATAGTATTCTGATCTCCCTGCGTATTTGTTAGCGCGATTTCTTGGTTCAGTCTGACTACCATGCCTGCCGAAAACACTTTTGAGATTCTTGAATCCACATTCGCGGCGATCGAATAACGTTGAAGGTTATTCGCTTTGAGCGGACTCTCCGTTTTTGTGTAGCCTGCAGAAAGATAGTAGGTGGTATTATCATTTCCACCGGAGACTCGTACAGAATAGTCCTGCAACTTTGCATTTTTGTTTAGCAACTGATCGGTCCAGTCGAATGTGGGATTGTTGCCGAGATATTGTGGGCTCGCAGGATCGTAAATCGGGCCGATGTTTGGATTATCGCCGATTGGGATATTCACTCCGCCGTTATCCTTATCCGGGTTTGCATTGTATGCTTCTGTAACCAGGTTGAAGTATTGTGGCGTATTCAATACTGATATTTTCTTCGGAATATTTTGAACCCCGTAATAAGCCGATACTTCAACACGAGGACGTCCTGATCTGCCTTTCTTTGTAGTGATCAATACAACACCATTGGATGCACGCACGCCATAGATAGCTGCTGCAGATGCATCTTTCAGCACAGTCATCGATTCGATATCATCGGGATTGATAAGTGTAAGAATGTTGATAGAAGAACGAATATCTCCGATGGCACCATCCGTAATTCCAGCGCCACCCTCATAAATAGGAACTCCATCGATTACATATAATGGGTCGGCAAAACCAAAAGTATTTACACCGCGGATGCGAATCGTTGGTCTCGCATTGGGTTCGCCGCCGCCGGATTGAACGAGCACACCGGACGCGGTTCCCTGCAACGCAAGTTCCGGTGACATAGAAGTACTCTTTTCAATATCCTTTGTACTGATGGTGGAAACAGCACCCGTTAAATCTTTTTTCTTTCTTTCACCATAACCGATGACAACAACATCATTCAGGTTCGATCCCATTTCTTCAAGAGAAATATTGAAGTCGCGCGTATTATTTACGCCCAACTCAACGCGGCGATAACCTATATAACTAAAAACCAACACTGAGTTATTACTGAGTACGTCAAGGGAAAAAGTTCCATCGTCTTTCGTAATTGTTCCGTTTGTCGTGCCTTTCTCCTGCACACTGACTCCGCCAATCGGTTCTCCTTTTGCATTTGTAACGCGACCTTTTACATTGACGGCAAAAACGGATAATGTATTCGCATTGGGTTCAGAACTTTGCTCACTGGTTATAACAACCAGGTTACTGTTGACCATTTTATAAGTCAACGTGGTGTTTTCCAGTATCTTTTTCATGACGTCTTCAATGCTCGCATTGCTGACGTCGATGCTTATACGCTTGTCTTTAGGAAGAATCTCGTCCTTATACACAAACCTGAAAATGCCCTGTTCCTCTATTACCCTGAACGCTTTTTTCAGTTGCACCCTCTCCAATTTGAGATTAATCCCCTGCCCATAACTACGGGCAAAAGTTTGAGTAGAAATAGCAAAAATCAGCAGTATAGCAAGTTTCATCATCAGCAGGTATTTGATGATCGAGCGTGCTGTAGGTGATGCTACGGCACATTCTATTTTTTTCATAATTTAGCTTTGATTTTATGATAGAAATTGCTCAGCGCATGAGCGGTTTTCGGTCTTATTTTCAATGGGGGATGCTGCAATCATTCCCCATTTTTATTTTGGTACATGCTTAGGTGATTTTTTTCATATTTCAGGTGATTTTGGTTTGATGATCATAATGGTTTTATAGTGACGTCTTTTTTATTGATTGTGAATTTAAAACTGTTCGTACTCAAGGCGTCGAGGACTTGCTGCAGGCTTTCATCTTCAAAGATGGCGTGGTAGAGATCTTTCTTGAGCTTTTCATCTGTGATAGTCACTTTTACGTCATACCAGCGTTCAATTTTCAGGGCCACATTTTCCAGGCTTTCGCTGTCAAATACGAGTTTGTTTTTCAGCCAAAGTGTTTCCGTCGCGATGGTGTCATTTTTCTGAAAATGCACTTTGCTCAAAACCATCATCGGTCCGTCTTCGCTTTTTGCGGAAGCAGCTTTTACTTGCGAAGCCACTGCAAAATCGTCGTTATGAACTACGAGCTTTTCATTTGGTTTTAGTACAATTTTTTTGTCGGGGTTATTACGAAGCGTGACTTCAATCGATCCGCGGATCAATGATGTTTCTGCGTTTTGTTCATTGTCGTATGAACGCACATTAAAAGCCGTGCCGAGCACTTTCAGATCGATTGCATGGGTATGGATGATAAAAGGACGGCTTTTATCTTTTACCACGTCGAAGTATGCTTCTCCCGTCAGTTGCACTTCGCGGAAGTTGCCAAGAAAATTTTCGTTGTAGGCAATCTTGCTATCCGCATTCAACCATACCTGCGTGCCATCCGGCAATTGGATCTTGGATTTTGAACCGGGCTTTGTACTAACACTGTTTTGCGCCAGGTTGTGTTCCTCTTTTTTGATATCTGCTTGTTTCTTCAGAAAAAACAAGAACAGGAAAATAGCGATCGCAGCAGCTGCGGCAGATGTGAGCCACCAGCGACGCCCTTTTCGTTCACTGGATTCGTCGATCATTTTAACAGCAGAAACTTCTTCCGTTTCATACTGTAATATTGGATCCGACAAATGATCACTCAGCCTTTGAAAATGCCGGTCGAATGCTTCATCTCTTCTCGCCGCAAATCCAGGATGCTTTTGTTTCCAGACATTTTCAAGCATGTCGAGCTTGAGTGCAATATCCGGATGATCCTGTAAAAGTTTTTGCAGTTCAGTCAACTCTTCAGGCGATGCTTCACCCGAAAGCTTTAGACTGATCAATAACCATAATTTTTCTTCCAGCATAAATGTGTAGCTATAGAATGAAGACAAGAGGAT
>Ga0163162_10001096_pt1 | contig 25116 bp, 24 predicted proteins | sample S55metaG_FD_115310 | JGI IMG/M metagenome (GOLD analysis project Ga0163162, IMG submission 115310) | Switchgrass rhizosphere microbial communities from Kellogg Biological Station, Michigan, USA - S5-5 metaG | ecosystem: Host-associated > Plants > Roots > Rhizosphere > Soil | place: USA... | reverse complement strand
TTCCGGTTTACCGGAGGCGAGATTGTAAATGAATTTTTAGTAAGTACCGGTTTTTTGAAGGGAGCGCATATTGAGAGTTGTCCGGTGTATAAGAAGGTGTTGCTGAAGAAACCGATGTGGAATTTGAGTGGACAGTAGACGGTGGACAGAAGACAGTATCGATTCAAACTTCTGTCCACTGTCCACTGTCTACTGTTCTACTAATTCAATTGTACTGCTGGTAACCTGTAATGCTGCCCATCAATGACGAACAGCTCTTCAATTTCCATCTTCCAATATTTAAAGAGGGGAGATTTTGAGAGAATCTTTTTCACTTCTCTCTTGCCTTTGGCGTTGATGGTAATCCAAACGCGCTGACTTTCCATCGTCACTACGTAGTGATCGATGACACCTTTTTCGATCAAATCATTGATAAAAGATCGGTGTTCAGGGACTAGCTGCATGAACTCATCGGTCATCTCAAAACGTATCGTTACCTGGTACTTGCTCATCTCGACCAACACAAAGCTACTGAATTTCTGATTAACCGGCTAAAGCCTCCAATCCACAAGCTGGTTGCGCCATTCCGGCCTGAATGGCGTGCTAACGCGAATGTAATTATCCGTATAACCTTCCATCATTTGCTGCTTCTCATGCCCCTCAAACAATACTTTACGGATTTGACCCTCGTGCTGTTGGGTGAACCATTGCATTTTTTTATACGACAGGTTTCGAAGAATCTTATTTCGATCGTGGCGCAGGTTGATGGGAACAACGCCATCCATGGTTGTGGCCAAAGTATGATCGCGTTCAGAATAAGTAAATACGTGGAGATAACTGACTTCAAGCTCGTGCAGGAAATCAAATGTTTCCTGGAATTCAATTTCTGTTTCGCCCGGAAATCCAACAATTACGTCTACACCGATGGCGCAATGCGGCATCAGCGTCTTGATTTGCGCAACTTTCTGCGCATACAATTCCCGACGATACCTTCTGCGCATCAAACCCAGGATGCGATTGCTGCCGCTCTGCAACGGTATATGAAAATGCGGCATGAATTTCCTGCTCTCTCCAACGAAAGAAATGATATCATTACCGAGCAGGTTGGGTTCAATAGATGAGATCCGCAATCTGTCGATGCCTTCAACCCGGTCCAACGCTTGCACCAATTGAAAGAAATTTTCACTTCGTGCGTTTCCGTGCTCGCCCTTTCCAAAATCGCCCAGGTTTACGCCCGTAAGTACAATTTCCCTCACGCCTTTTTCAGCAAGCGCTTCGGCCTGCCTCACTACGTTTGAAATGGAATCGCTGCGACTCTTACCCCTCGCCATGGGTATGGTGCAAAATGAACAGTTGTAATCGCAGCCATCCTGTACCTTCAAAAAAGTACGCGTCCGATCCAGGAGTGAATAAGAGGAATGGAAGCCGCTCACTTCCTCGATATCGCAACTGCAAATTTTTGCCGAGTCGCCCTTGCTGATTTCGCGGATATGTTCGGCGATGTTGAATTTCTCAGCTGCACCCAGCACCAAGTCGACACCCGGAATGGACGCAATTTCTTTGGGTTTTAACTGGGCATAACAGCCTGTAATAATGACGAGGCTTTCCGGGGCTTTACGCTGGATACGGCGTACGATTTGACGGCATTCTTTGTCGGCATTTTCCGTCACCGAGCAGGTGTTCAACACGTATACATCTGCATGATCCTCAAAATCTTTCTTCACAAAACCTTCCTGCTCCAGCATCCGGGAAAGCGTGCTGGTTTCGGAGTAGTTGAGCTTACAACCGAGGGTGTGGAAGGCAACGGTTTTGCGTGGCATGGCGGCAAAGTTAGCGATTTCCCTGTATCGTTGGCCGTTGACCGTTTATCGTTGTCCGTTGAGAATTGTGGAAAATAACCAGTTGACTCGAACAACGAACAACGGTCAACGAACAACGATCCGTAACTTTACCCCATGTCCTCACGCCGCATCCTCATCCTCCTCATCTTCCTCCTTGCAGCGGGAGTTTTCGTTTACCGAAACTGGTTCTCTCCACTTGCAGCGCATGCAAACCACCCCAGCATCGAAGTGGGATTCAACAGAAACGAAACGCGAATCATCCTGACCAAACACGCCACCTGCCGAATGAACTGCCGTCATATTTCGGAAGATGATATCCGTTCCCTCTTAAAAGAAGGTACGATCAATTACAATAAATCGGATCTCAATTCCAAACCCGATCCCAAATACGCACTCGAAGGCAAACCACGTGAGCACCATTTGCGCGTGATCTTCGCACCTTCAAGCCGTGGAATGGTGGTGGTAACCTGTATTGATTTAGATGAAGATTACCCCTGTGATTGTTCATGACACTTAGGTAAATTCGCATCATTGGCTTAATTTTCGATATCAGAACAGGCCCGGATGCAAAAGACGATTTTATTTCCCTTCAGACTTCTTTATACCCTTTACGCAGTCCTGCTTTTCCTGGTTATCATGTTTCTCGCGTTGCCCTTCGTGATCGTGGCTTCCTTCTTCGGCAGAATGAAAGGGGGTAACATGATCTATAGGATCTGTTGGCTATGGGGAGATATCTGGACCTTTCTCCTGGGCATCCGGCATAAAAATATTTACGAGGTTCCACAAGATAAAAACCGCCAGTTCATTTTCGTGGCGAATCATAGTTCGTACATGGATGTTCCCATATTGATGGAGGCCATCAGGCAACCGGTACGCGTTTTGGCAAAGAGTGAAATGGCGAAGATTCCTGTTTTCGGCTACATTTACCGGAATGCCGTAGTGATGGTTGACAGGAGTGATGCCGAGCAACGGGCACGAAGTGTGCAGGTGATGAAATCGGTATTGCGCAGGGGGGTGTCGATTTTTATTTTTCCGGAAGGCACCTTCAACATGGGCCATTCACCCCTTAAAGAATTTTACGACGGCGCCTTTCGCATTGCGCTCGAAACGCAAACGCCGATCAAGCCGGTCATCTTTGCCGACTCGCTGGACCTGATGCATCATAGTAGCATTTTTACCATCAGGCCGGGAATATCGCGAGCGATTTTTTTGGAAGAAGTACCGGTTGAAGGATTGACCCGTAAAGACGCTGTAATGCTGAAAGAAAAAGTGTGGAAGCTGATGGACGAAGCCTTGCGAAAATACAAGCCAGGCTATTATAAATAAATCCATTGAACGACATTAACCCTACCATATCATTTCCCTCGCCCGCGGCGGCAGCCTATGCCGAAGTCATCATGGCGCTGGCCCTGCCAAAAACCTACACCTATTCGGTCCCGGCACACCTGATGGGCAAACTTCAAAAGGGAAGCAGGGTGGAAGCAGGCCTGGGTAAGAATAAAAGGTATGCCGGCATTGTAAAAAGAATTTTTTCTGAAAAACCTGCGGGGTTCAACCCGCGCGATATTTATGCGGTCCTGGATGAAGAGCCGCTCGTGAATGAAAGGCAACTTCAACTCTGGGAATGGATTGCAGACTACTACATGTGCTCCGAAGGAGAAGTGATGGCTGCTGCCCTGCCCTCCAATTTCAAGCTAAGCAGCGAAACCATCGTTGTTTACAATGAGGAATACGGCGAAAATTTTTCGGAGCTCGAGCACGATGAATACCTGGTTGCCGAGGCCTTGCTCATCAAAAAGGAGTTAAAGCTCACGGAGATCCAACAAATCCTGGATGTATCGCACGTTTACCCGGTTGTAAAGCGATTGATTGAAAAAAAAGTGTGCTGGGTTTGGGAATCCTTAAAAGAAAAATACAAGCCCAAATTCGACACTTATGTTGTGTTGAATGAAATATATCGCGACGAAGAAAAACTGGAAGCACTTCTCAATGACTGGGGCCGCGCACCGAAGCAATTGGAATTACTGTTAGGATACCTGCATCTCCAAAAGACCGATGGCGAGGTGACGCAGTCGGAACTGCTGAAAAAATCCGGCGCGAGCGCGGCACAATTGAAGGGACTGGAATCAAAGAATATCCTGAGGCTCGAGAAACGCAGAATGGACCGGCTTCCGCAGCTTGCGCCGCAGGTGAATATCGATTTCGAATTGTCACCTGCACAGCTGGTGTGTTTTGAAAAAATAAAACAACATTTTGCAGAGAAACCTGTATGCCTTCTCCAGGGTGTGACGTCAAGCGGCAAGACGCAGATTTACATTAAACTGATCGAGGAATTTATCAAAAGCGGGAGGCAGGTGCTTTATTTGTTGCCCGAGATCGCACTAACGTCACAGGTCATCCGAAGACTGCAAAAGCATTTTGGCGGATATATTGCCATCTATCATTCCAGGTTCAGCAGCAATGAGCGGGTGGAGATCTGGAACAAGGTCAGGCACAATGAAGTGAAAGTGGTGATTGGTGCCAGGTCTTCGCTATTCCTTCCATTTCATGATTTGGCACTCGTCATCGCCGATGAGGAGCAGGATGCATCATATAAGCAGCAGGAGCCGGCGCCCAGGTACAATGCCCGCGACGCCGCGATTTATTATGCGAGTCTTTTTGATGCAAATGTTTTATTAGGAAGTGCAACGCCATCCATTGAAACAAATTTCAATGCGGTAAGCGGGAAATATGCCAAAGTGGAATTGAACGAGCGATTTGGGGGCATTGAGTTGCCAGAGATCAAATTGATTGACACGCGAAAGGTGGTTCGTAAAGACAGAGCCAAGGTGATGATCTCACCGGCGTTGCAGGAGGCGATGGAAGATAGTTTGATCAGGAAACGCCAGGTGATTCTTTTTCAGAACCGGAGAGGCTATTCCCCTTACCTGATCTGTGGGGTGTGTGGGTTCATTCCGCATTGCACCAACTGCGATGTAACGTTAACCTATCATAAGATGATGCAGCGGATGCAGTGTCACTACTGCGGTACTACCTATCCAAAGCTCATCACTTGCCCGGCCTGCGGCAGCTCAAAATGGGTAGAAAGGAATTTTGGCACCGAGCGCATTGAAGAAGAATTGAGGGAGATCTTTCCCAAGACCAGGATTGCGCGAATGGACATGGACAGCGTTAAAGGAAAAACGGCGCACGATGCTCTAATCCAGCAATTCGAACAGCAATCGATCGACGTTCTTGTGGGAACGCAGATGGTGGTAAAAGGTCTCGATTTCGATCACGTGAGCCTGGTAGGTGTACTGGACGCGGACGGATTATTGAGTTTCGCAGATTTTCGGGTGAATGAACGTGCTTTTCAATTGATGGAACAGGTAAGTGGAAGGGCAGGCAGAAAGAAGGAGAAAGGTTTGGTTTTGATTCAAACCTCGAACCCCGAACACCCCGTGCTGGGATTTGTTCAGAATCACGATTTTGAAAGCCTTTATCAATTCGAACTCGTGGGAAGGAAGAATTTCTTTTATCCGCCATTTTCAAGATTGATACAACTGGTCTTCAGACATAAAACAAAAGACGATGCCGAATCGGCAGCAAATTTTATGGCCAATACCCTAAAGATTGAATTTGGTTCTTACCTGGTGGGTCCGGCAGAACCCGTGGTGAGTCGCGTTCGCAATCAATATTTGTATGAATTGCTCCTGAAGCTGCCGCGCGATGGTTCGGTTATCCGTCACTGCAAGCTGGTGATCCAGCAACAGATGGCAATCATGGCCAGTGATCGAAAATTCAGGACGGTTGATATCGTGCCTGATGTGGATCCAATTTGAAAAGGGGTATTGGGTATACGGTATTCGGTATAAGGTAAACGGTATAAGGTATACGGTAAACGAACAACGGTCAACGAACAACGAACAACGATAATGCAAATCATCGAAAACTTCTCCCTCAAGTCTTACAACACATTCAGTATTGAAGCAAGTGCGCAATATTTCAGCAGTTTTCAAACCATGGAAGAGCTGGAAGAATTGTTGCAGGTATCGATGGGTTCAGACGATCATTTGATCCTGGGTGGCGGCAGCAATATTTTATTTACGCGGAATGTAAGTGGATGGGTGTTGAAAAACGAGATTACCGGGATTGAAAAATTTCATGAGGACGATGAATTTTATTACGTGCGTGTCGGGGCAGGTGAAAATTGGCATCGCTTTGTGATGCATTGCATACAAAACCACTGGGCCGGCGTTGAAAATCTTTCCCTGATCCCGGGAAATACCGGTGCCAGCCCCATGCAAAACATTGGCGCCTATGGCGTGGAGATCAAAGATGTGTTCCACGAATTAGAGGCGTTTCACAAGAGGGAAAGGAAAATGGTGAAGTTCGGACTGGAAGATTGTGAATTCGGATACAGGGAAAGCATCTTCAAGCAACGTTTTAAGGATCAGTTTGTCATACTCAAGGTAAGTTTCCGATTGCGGAAGCAGCCGGTGTTCAATACAAGCTATGGCGCCATTGAGGAGGAACTGAAGCGCATGGGCGTTCAAACGCTGAGTATTGCTGCCATCAGCCAGGCAGTTATCAACATACGCACTAATAAATTACCCGATCCCACAATAATTGGGAACGCGGGGAGTTTTTTTAAAAACCCTGAAATCGAAGAAAAACAATTTGGGGTATTGAAAAGCGAATATCCTTCCATGGTAGGATACCCGCTAGCGGATGGAAAGGTGAAATTAGCGGCGGGTTGGTTGATTGAACAGTGTGGATGGAAGGGATATCGAAGAGGCGATGCGGGTTGTCATGCTAAACAGGCATTAGTGCTGGTGAATTATGGCAACGCAACCGGTAGAGAGATATATGTGTTAAGTGAGGAAATCCAGGATTCGGTGTTGCGCAAATTTGGTGTAAAGCTGGAAAAAGAAGTAAATATATTTTAATAATTTCGACCGATTTTTTAACTGCTATAGAATCATTAAACCCCTGAAAGATTATGAAACTGCAAAAATTGACTTTTGCCTTTTTGTGCCTGATCGGCTGCTTAAGTTTTCAAAATTTATTCGCGCAGGAAGAAGAACCGGAAGTTAAGACGCCTGCTTCCAAAAATGCCTCTCAAATCCAGGTTGAGGGTGGCGGTGTCGGAATTCTTTATTCTATTAACTACGACATGAGACTAACGGGCAAGGACAAAGGCATTGGCTTTAGAGTCGGCTTTGGCGCGGCGGCTGCCGAGGGCTCAAGTTATGTGGCAATACCGGTAGGGCTGAACTACCTGGTGGGATCAGGAGGGAATTATTTTGAATTTGGTGGCGGCGCAACGTTTGTAACAGGTAGCGATGTGAGCATTGGATCAAACGACAGCGGAACCTTCGGTTGGGCCACACTGGGATACAGGAGACAAGCTTACAGAAAAAAAGGGATTACCTGGAGAGTGGCATTTACCCCAATATTCGGCAGCGGATTTTTTGTTCCGTGGGCGGGAGCTTCGATAGGTTATAGGTTTTAGTCCTTAAAAGTACTAAGTACTAGGTACTAAGTACTAAGTTTTAGATTATTTCAACTTAGTACCTAGTACTTAGTACCTGGTACCTAGTACTTAGTACAATCAAGAGAAATCCTCACTATCGAGATCTTCATTATAAGCTGATGCGGTTCCTAAATTCAGCATGGATCCCATCAGGTCCTTGAATTCAATTTTTCCGTCCAACACTTTCTTGCTCAGGAGTGAATAAGCAGAAAGCCCGTGTAATACAAATTCCATCAACAGCGCGCTTTCTTTTTCGTTGGCGTGCGGGAAAAATTTCTTCACCAGCCCATAGAGACCATCTACTTTATACAGGAGTTGAATCTTGTCGGAGTCTTTTGTGTTGAAGAATAAATTCAGACTATTACCCTTGTCGAACCAGGTAACGATGGCTTTGAATGGGTTTTCAACCTGTTCCTTGGTATTCGTGCGGCGCTTTTTCAACGCATCGGGATTCGGGAAGTATTGAATGAATTGTGAGCGCACAGCCTTCTCCACCAGGTTGTAGGCAACCTGGTAGGGTCCTTCCTGCTCACCCTCATACACCAACTCAATCTTACCGGTGATGGAAGGAATAATGCCCACGAGATCGCTGATCCAAACCTGCGTATCTTTTTCAGTGTTTAAAATTGCCCTTCGTTCTGCCGAGCTCACAGCATTCTCATACGCCGCGATCGTTAACCGGGCAGATACACCGCTCTTCTGATCCACAAATTCACTACCCCGTGCTTCAAAGGAAACCTGTTCAATCAGCCGCTTCACCAGGTCGCTGGTCTTGATTCGTTTTTGCTGGTCATCGTGTACGTGCGCCTCCTGTTCGGTGATGGACAAAGAAGTTTCGAGTGATTTGGGATAGTGCGTTAGTATCTGGCTTTCGATTCGATCCTTCAGTGGCGTAACGATGGAACCCCTGTTCGTGTAGTCTTCAGGGTTAGCCGTGAACACGAAAAGAATGTCCAAATTCAGTCTCACTTTGAAACCCCTGATCTGGATATCGCCTTCCTGCAGGATATTGAAAAGCGCAACCTGGATCCTGGCCTGCAAATCGGGCAACTCGTTGATCACGAAAATCCCGCGATTACTCCGCGGGATGATGCCATAGTGGATCACCCGCTCATCCGCGAAATGAAGTTTCAGGTTGGCCGCCTTGATGGGATCGATATCGCCAATCAAATCTGCAACACTCACGTCGGGCGTTGCAAGTTTTTCCCCATAGCGCTCACTGCGATGCATCCAGTGAATGGGTGTTTCATCGCCGTGAGTGGCGATCAGGTCCTCAGAAAATTTTGAAATGGGTTTGAGGGGATCATCATTCACCTCACTGCCCGCGATCACGGGGATGTATTCGTCCAGCAGATCGGTCATTTGCCGCGCCATCCTGGTTTTCGCCTGTCCGCGCAAACCCAGGAACAATATATTATGGCGTGACAGCAATGCTCGCTCTGTGTCGGGAATAACGGACTCTTCATACCCGAGAATGCCCGGAAATGTTTCTTCCTTGCTCTGAAGTTTTTTTATCAGGTTACGACGAAGCTCTTCCTTGATGCCAACGGACGTGTAGCCAGTCTTTTTAAGATCGCCCAGCGTTTTTATGTTTTTTATGTTCATATTTTTTGTGATTGTGGATTGTAGATTGTGGATTGTAGATTGTGGATTCCACAATCAACAATCCACAATCCACAATCTATTCTAATACACCGTTTTCGATTTTCCACTTTCAAAATCCTTAAAAATAAACGCGCCCAATTTATCGAGTGAGGCGAAGAATGCTTTACCATTGTTCGTCTCCGTAAATTCGGTTACAAATCTTTGCAGGTAAGGATCCGTGGCCACCATGAAGGTGGTGATGGGGATCTTCAATTTCTTACACTGCGCCGCCAGGTTCATGCACCTGCTCACGATTTTCCGGTCTAAGCCAAAACTATTCTTATAATATTGTTTACCCTGTTTCAAACAGGTAGGCTTGCCATCGGTGATCATGAAGATCTGTTTATTCGGATTCTTTCTCCTTCTCAAAATATCCATCGCCAGTTGCAATCCGGAAACCGTATTGGTATGGTAAGGGCCAACCTGTAAATAGGGAAGGTCCTTTATTTCCACCAGCCAGGCATCATTTCCAAATACTACGATGTCTAAAGTGTCTTTCGGATATTTCGTCGTGATGAGCTCACTCAGCGCCATCGCTACCTTCTTAGCGGGCGTGATTCGATCTTCTCCATATAGGATCATCGAGTGCGAGATATCAATCATCAATACCGTTGAAGTCTGAGCTTTGAAATCCGTTTCCCGAATGTCAAGGTCATCCTCCTGCAGCGTAAATTGTTCAATGCCGTGGTTAATCTGCGCGTTTCGGATCGAGCTGGTGAAATCAATCTGCTCCAGCATGTCGCCAAACTGGAAGGGCCGGGTTTCAGGGTTGATATCCTCACCGAGTCCCGGCTTGAAGGTGGTGTGATTGCCGGTTTTGGTTTTTTTCAGTTTCCCGAAAATTTCATCCAGACTTTTCTTCCGGATTCCCTGTTCCGTTTTCGGCGTGATCTTAATCTCACCATTTTGCCGGTTCTCATCGATATATCCCTTGTCTTTCAATTCCTGGATGAAATCGCCGATGCCATATTCTTCGTCGGTGAGTTGATATTCCTTGTCCAGCTGGGTGAGCCAGTTCAGCGCTTCGTTCACATCGCCGCTGGTATACGTAAGCAGTTGCATGAAGAGGTCGAGCAATTGCTCAAACTTCGACTTGCCTTGCTGCCTTGGGTCATATTTTGAAAATCTGTGTCCTAACATATTTGATTAGCCTTGTGAAGGTTCGAGAAAATCGGGCCAAAAAATTTTAGCAAGCAGGGGAATTCTATTTATCTGTCTTCTGACAGGGTCGGGCAGTTCGAATTGCGGTTGGTTAATTCTTGCGCGGGGTCATACCAAATTTAGAACAATCCTTTCAAATATCGCAGAATGAAAAAACCCCGGCGGGGACCGGGGTTTTACAAGTATTCAGATTTTTGAATTTTATTTCTTCTTTTTCGTTGTATCCTTTGCTGCTGGCGGTTTTGGCGAGTCAGGCCTGTTGTTGATCACGCCGGGCGTTTCAGGCGTTGCCGCGGGCCCGCCGCCTTTGAGTGCCCGTTCCATATCGTTCAGTCCGCGTAGCAGGTACTCCGTGCGACGCTTTTCGTAATCCAGGGCAACCTCCTTGTTTTCGTCCAGGCTATTGTAATAATCGATCTGGTCCTGCAGGTCCTTGCGAACCGCTTTGCCGATTTTGTCTGCCAATGCGTCATCACCCGCGCGATAAGCGGCTTCCAGCAACATCATAGAAGTTTGGTTGTGCTGGTTCTGACGGCTCACCATACCATAAGGCATGTTAGAGGGCAGCATATTTTGATCAACCTTGGCCAGTAGCTTTTTCGCTTCGTCCTTTTTATTCTCCTGGGCCAAGCCGCTTGCTGCCTGTGCATAAGCCATGCGGATCGTCAGCAGGTGACGGCGGTTTTCTTCATCGAAATAAACGCCTTTTTTGTCGGCGCTGCCAAAGGCGAATTTGTTCATCAGCTTGTCTACCATCCATTCCGTATTCACGGGTGCATTGGCAACGGGCACAAGGCGGTAGCTCAAGCCGTCGCTGCGGATGTAATTGTCGAAACCCAGGCCTTCCCTTCCGCCAAAAGGAGAAGTGAAGTAAATGGGCCTGCGCCATTTGTTGGCCGCAACGATATTCAACACAGCGAGGTCGTTCTTCAGCAAAATATTCTTTGGAATTTCGAACCTCAATTCACTGACCACGCTGTCATTGGCATTCACCGTTTTGTTCTTGCGAACAAAGTTAACGTCAACGGGTACACTAACTTTTTTGACGGGGAAGTAGTTAATCATTTCACCTTCACCCACAGCCACCTGGTTGGCGGGATCGTCGCTGCCGAGAATATTCTTCATCAGGTCATAGAGGTCAAAATATTGATCCTTGGAAATACCTGGCTTTTCAACGTAGCGCACGAAGTCGCGTTTACGGCCTTCAATTTGCTCGGGTGTCCACAATACATCGATGGGATCACTTTGGTTTACCTTATAGCGAAGCTGGTTGATGTACCAGTCGATGCCAAGCAGGCTGTAATTGATCACCCTGATATCCGGGCGAATGCCTTCTACTTCCTGTGCGTACCAAAGCGGGTAAGTATCGTTGTCGCCGAAGGAGAAGAGGACGGCATTGGGAGCGCAGCTCTCCAGATAATCTTTTGCCAGATCACGTGCCAGCTGCTTCTTACTGCGGTCGTGGTCATCCCATTCCTGCGCGCCCATGAGTACGGGAACGGCGAGCACACAAAGTGCGGCTGATGCATAGTTAGCAACAGAACCGCTGGTAAATTTTGAGAACCATTCCTTCACCATCATCACGCCGAGTCCGATCCAGATGGCAAACGCGTAGAAAGATCCCACATAGGCGTAGTCTCGTTCACGGGGCTGGTTGCCGGGCTGGTTGAGGTAGAACACAACGGCCAGGCCAGTGAAGAAGAACAACAGGAAATTCACCAGGAAATCCTGGCGATTGCGGGTGTAGTGGAAATAGAATCCGATCAATCCGAGGATGAGCGGAAGGAAATAGAAGGTATTGTTGGCCTTATTGTGCTTGATGCTGTCGGGGATTTTGGCCTGGTTACCCAGTCGCAAATTATCGATGAAGGAAATACCCGATATCCAGTTGCCGTCCCGCACGTTGCCAAATCCCTGGAGATCGTTTTGCTTTCCAACAAAGTTCCACATGAAGTATCGCAGGTACATCCAGTTGATCTGGTAGCTGAATGCCCAGTAGACGTTATCCCGGTAGGTGGGTGCTTCACCCTCACCAAGTCCGAGCCAGGATTGATAAAAATCCGCGTGACCCTGGTCGTTGCTGGCGTCCCAAACGCGGGGTAAGATCATCTGGTCTTCGGGAGCGTAGATAGGAACGGGATCATGACCCAGGGAAATGTATTTGTCCTTGCTTTTGGCAAATTTTTCGGAACCCTCTTCATAACGTTCAGGCGTAGCCGTAAATACCTGTCCGCGCAATAGCGGGAAATCGCCGTATTGTTCACGGCCCAGGTATCCCATGAGGGCCATCGGGTTGTCTACATTATACATGTCAACCGCGGGATCGGCGGCTGAGCGGATCAGTGTGGTAAAATAGGTGCTGTAGCCGAGGAGCATGAATAGGAAACACCAGATACCGAGTTTAAGGAAGCCCCACGATTTTTGTTTGGCCACCCGGAGTCCGAAAAATGCGAGTACGCTGAGTAATATGAAGAAGAAGAAGAAACCGGAGTAGAAGGGCAGTCCGAGTCCGTTTACAAACCAGCGGTCGAAGATGCCAGCGCCGTCAACGGTATATTGAATAACGAATTTTTGGACGAAGCCGGTGATGAGGCAACCGATCACGAAGGCAATGAAAGTGCCCCATGGCGTCACTTTATATTTTCGGAAATAATAGATCATCACGATGGCCGGGATGGTCAGCAGGTTCAAAAGGTGAACGCCAATGGAGAGACCCATCGTGAAAAAGATGAGTACGATCCATTTATCGGCACCCGGTTCGTCGGCCTGGTGTTCCCATTTGAGCATCATCCAGAACACGATGGCGGTGAAGAAAGACGACATAGCATATACCTCACCTTCAACTGCACTAAACCAGAACGAGTCGCTAAAGGTATAGGCCAGTGAACCCACCACGCCGGCGGCCATGATGGTAAAGATTTGCTCGTTGCTGAGGGCTTTGCCGGCAGTTTGTACGATGCGACGGGCAAAGTGAGTGATGGTCCAGAAGAGGAATAATATAGTAAATCCGCTGGCCAGTGCGCTCATGGTGTTTACGGCTTTGGCAGCGGTAAGTGGATTATCTCCGAAGAGTACGATAAAGATTCTTCCCAGGAGGATGAAGAGTGGGGCGCCGGGTGGGTGGGGAATTTGAACCTTGAAACAGCTGCTCACAAATTCGCCGCAATCCCAAAGGCTACCTCCGGCTTCGGCAGTTAATATATAAACCATGCAGGCAATGAGGCATATACACCAACCAACGATATTATTGATCCGGTTGAAATTCATAGAAATATGAAGTTTTTAAAGATTTGGCAAATATAGGGGGAACGACGTGAAAACGTAAGCCTGATAGAGGTTTTAACTTGGATTTTATGTGCTTTGGATACCGGATACCAGATACCGGATAGTTTGGGTGAGAGTGTGGGCAGTGAGTATTTTAAGAGAGAAACGAAATGAAGTAATTCAAATTGCCAACACAAATCCAAACCCACACTATCCGGTATCTGGTATCTGGCATCCGGTATCCCTATTCAAAATAAACCTTCACCGTCTGGTAGAACAACCTATTCTGCATATGCGTCCCAACCTGTTTCGTTGAAAAATCCTGCAACCCAAGGAGGCCGGCGGCATTGCCCTTATTGATGGCGATTTCCAGGTAGCCCGCTGCATTGAAGAGGGCGAGCTTTTCACCCTCCTGCACGTCGGCGTAAGTTTCGCTGATCTTATCAATAACTTCATCTCTTCTGAATACGATGCGAAAGCTTCTGCCCCTTCTTTGCTGTTCAAAATCTTCGCGGGTGATGTTGAGGATGACGTTTTCGAAATGATCGATGAAGATGATTTGTCCCTCGATCCAGTTTTCACCCAACATGGGTCGTAAGGGATTTTTTTCGAGGTATGCTGTATCCAGTACGCCAAGTTTCTGCAGACTTTCACCTCTTATAATATCATTGATGGCTTTTCCGAATACCCGTACCAGGTAGAGGGTGTCGCGCAGTTGAGTTTTATCGAGCTGCAGGCCGATGACCATTTCGGGTGTGGATTCCAGGATCATGGAGAGCAGGCCATTGTCGGCGCAAAGCAGATATTGGTTACGGTGATAGGCGAGTAGTAGTTGTTCGGGTTTTGTTTCGAAGAGGTTGACGAGGATGATGTGAAAACTTTGTTCCGGAAAGTTGCGGATCGCATTTCGGCAAACATAGGCTGCCTGCGGATAGTTAAAAGGAGTAAGATGGTGCGCGATGTCGACGATCTGAAACTCCGGGTTAATTTGAAGGAGTTGACCCTTCACGGCTCCGGCCAGGAAATCACGATGGCCAATGTCTGATGTGAGGGTAATAATGGGCATGTATTGCGGGTGGCTGCAAGTTACGAATTGAAGGGAGAGCCCTGCTTTTTATTTCACCAGTTTCCCGTCCTTAAAATAGAATTTGTGAACGAGATTATCGGCCCATCCCGGGAAAAATTTATTCACCAGGTTAGTTCGTTTACCGGTGCCTGTGAGGATGAGGTTGCGCTTCTTTGACGAGATCGCTTTGAGCAGGTGTTGTGCGCAGGCTTCGGCCGACATCATGGTTTCTTCTTCCATCAGTGATTTTGCATCCGCTTTTCCTTTCTCGTCCAGGGCGGCGTTACGAATATTGGATTGGGTGAAGCCGGGGCTTACCCACATCACGTGCACGCCCTGGTCCAGCAGTTCGGTGCGGATGGATTCCAGGAAACCGTTGACGGCAAATTTTGAAGCCGAGTAGCCGCTTCTGCCGGGGAGTCCGCGAAAACCGGCTACAGAAGAGACGCCGACTATGATGCCCTTGGATTTAATGAGTTCGGGGAGCGCATATTTGCAGCAGTAGGCGGTACCGAAAAAATTTGTGTCCATCAGTTTACGGATCACGGCGAGGTCTTCGTTCATGTCGGCAAAGAGTGCGCGCATGGACGTGCCGGCGTTGTTGATCAGGATGTCGAGGGATCCAAAATTCTGGACGGTGGTTTGAATGAATTGTCGGCAGTCTTCCGGCAGGCTCACGTCGGCGACGATCACGTGTAAAGATCTGCCCGGGTTTGCGAGTTGGAGTTGGTAGAGCTTGTCGGCGTTACGTCCGCAGGTGGACACGTTAGCGCCTGAGTTGAGCAGTGTTTCTACAAGGGCCCTGCCGATGCCATCTGATCCTCCGGTGATGGCTACGGTTTTGTTTGCGAAGAATGAATTCATGATGGTTGTGTGAGCAAAAATAGTGCAATAAAGATGGTGAAGGGTGAAAGGTGAAAGGGGAAAGGATTTGTTTTTTAAAAACTTTGGAGCAAAGGCTTTTTACCTTATTTTTGCACTCCAATTTCAAGGCCGTGTTAAGGTAATGAATTGGTGAACAGTAGATTCCGTAGCTCAGCTGGTAGAGCACGACACTTTTAATGTTGGGGTCCTGGGTTCGAGTCCCAGCGGGATCACAAGTAAGCTTACTCAAATTTCTTCAAATCGCTCAAACGCACTGTAAATCTAGAATTTGCGGTGCGTTTTCTTTTTTGGTCCTTGTCAAAAAAGGTCAAAAATCTGCAAATTCTGGTGCGTAATTCGAGCGCATGAATCGCTGCTACTAAAAATGCGCTCGAATTTTTCTGAAAGCCTTGTCCAGCAAGAGATTCAAAAGATGAACATTCGCCTTTAACGATACTATGGATGGTAATTTTATCACCGTTTAAAGTCATTTTAATGAGCCAGAATTTTAAAGTAATCTTCTTTCTGAAAGGGGTATGCAGTTTGACAATTCAAAACAACTCATTTATGTACGTATTACTGTTGACGGGAAAAGAGCAGAATGGAGCGTCCAACGTTCCATTGAACCCGGCATCAAATGGAATCAAAAAACTGGGAGGGCTTCCCGAATAAAGGAAGACATGAAAGTCCTAAACGCATTCCTGGATGCTATTCATTCAAAGATCTTTGCAATCCAAAGAGGAGCAGCAATCCGAAATGAACTTCTCACTGGGGTGATTGATTTCAGCTTCCCTTTATTTTTTTCTATGAGTTCCAACACTGAATATTTTTTTGAATAGTTCGGCTGCAAGATCCTGTTTTTTTAATTCTATTGAATGCAAGCGTTCTTCTCGCCAAACCGGGAAACCGGCGTGCAAAAATTGGTGCACTGTGAGGTATTTATTTCGTTACGCATCAATTCCGAACCAATCATGACTTAAAGCTTATTCTCCAAAAGCTATGTTACCACTCAAAGCCACAATCCAAAATCTGAGTTAACATTCTCTTTAAGAGCGGTGGCATGATAATTACATAACTAATGAAAGAAATACATTTTACCTTGATTTCTAATTGAATCGCCTCAGTTTTTCCTGAGGGAGACAGGCGGCCTTGATCGGAAATTGTTCTGAACCATTTAAAATTAATCAATCATGATGAAAAAGCTTTTTCGCTCCTTGGCCTTGTTAGCATTGCCAGGTCTTGTAGCAGTAACCGCATGTCACAAGGATGACAATATGCCAACTAATCCAACTCCTACACCAACTGCATTGCAAACTTACATTGCGTCGGATACTTCGGTTTCCATTTACAATGCTGCGATTTTAAGAGCTGGAGATAATGCACTGGTTTCCGGAAATGATTCTGTAACGTTGTTAATCCCAACAAATGAAGCATTCAGAGCCGCCGGCATAACTCAATCGACCATTAACGGCATGCCAACGTCGGCGATTGATTCTTTATTGAGGTACCATATTATTAATGGATCAACGAATCTGGCAACCGGCACATATTTGCCAATTACCACGTCTCTGGGTAAAAAACTGTACGGTTATGGTGGTAGCACGGATCGTAATTATTTCAATGGAGTTCAAAGCACTCGCGTGGCTGTCCCAGGAACCAAGGGTGTTGTTTATCGATTGAATTCGCCGTTGAGTCTTCCCTACCAAACCAGTAGTGCTTATTTTAATGCCGATACCTCGTTATCCTATTTTTCACAAGCACTTACCCGCGCGGGAATAGACGTTTCAACTGACACCGGATTTTCAACGGTTCTGGCTCCAAACAATACTGCCTTCAGAAATGCGGGATATTCAACGATTAATGATATCAATAGTGCAGATTCAACGCAGCTTAGGAATATTCTGATGTACCATATTTTGCCCGGACAGTATTTTTCTAACAACTATATGGGTTTAAATACGGCACCGACTTCGGTTCCTGGTGGTAGTGTAACCATTGGTAATGGAGTATCCGGCACCACATTTTCGGGCGCGGGGAATGCAACTCCTGTCGGATTTGCCGGATCCAACCAGTTGGTTGGTGACAATGCGATCTATCAACCAATAAACGGGCTATTGATGCCTTAAAGTTGATGCATTTTCAAATGGCAGTGTGGTACCAGCCAATGGGTGTCTGGACTAAACTGCTTACCTACCGCGGCAAATATTTTTTTAGAATATAAACAAAACAATTTTTATGGAAAATATGGAACGCCAAAAAGGCCAAGTGGCCAAATCAATCGAAAAAGAAACATCAAAAATTCCGTCTGATGTATTTTTGTGGGGCGCTTTGGGGTCCATGGCAATTTCGCTGGTATTAAAGGTTGCAGGGAAAAAAAGCCAAAGCTTATTCGTGGGCCAGTGGACAGCACCATTTCTAATTCTGGGTTTATATAATAAGCTTGTCAAGTTGGAAAGCAATGATAAAGATGATAAAGGTCGGGATGTAGAGAGGAAGGAATTCTCCAAACCGGAATTAAATCCTCAATTTTCGCATAGTCATTAAAGTTCGGGTTATGGAAATAGGCCACTGAAATAGCTGTTTTTTTTAGTGAGTTTTTAAGGGGTGCAGGTAATTCTGGCACCCTTTTCTTATTTCTGTATTTACCACTAATCATTTACGATTTTTTTTGCAAATGAAAATTGTATTATTCCTCTATTATGATTAATTCATTCGTTCAATTTAGCCGTCCACTATTAGGCATTTTTGAGGGAAATAGCTGGACTGGCGTATCGGTGAGGAGTTCTTTAGCGGATTTATCCTTTGCCGAGGCTTATAGTTTGACCAGCTTCTCCAAATACAATTGCCGGCCTGGCATTGGTGGATGGATTTATTATGGCATTTTGAAAGGTGACTACCCAATTATTTTTACAAACATTTTTTCATTTGTAGTAAATGTATTGACAATTGTATTTTCCTTTAAATATAAAAAAGCATAAAAGGCAGATACGCTGCCTTAAGGGCTAATTCATTATGTCAGTAATGGTGCAAGGCGCAGAAAAGTATTAAACCTTATGGATAGAAATGTCATTGGTTATTTGTAAGAATTGTGACCAAGGTTCCGCCATTATCCCGTAAGCTGAAAGAAATGCCTCATGCTGGGATAGATCATTTCAATTTTATTGATAAAATCAGCCTATTAGCGGTGGCACCCTTTTGGTCTAAATGAGTCAGACTATATTATACATCACTAAAAATTTAAAATGTTTTATCATATCCAGAAATTAATCAATCCGATTGTGGCCGATGAACCCGATCCGTCCGCAGCAAATGCTTTACAGGAAGGTTTGGGAGGCCAGTTTGGTGAAATGCGCACGATGATGCAATATTTGTTTCAAAGCTTCAATTTCCGCGGCGATGGGATCCCTTTCCTCGACCTTATTCAGGGAATTGCTATTGAAGAAATCAGTCACGTGGAGCTAATTTCCAAAACTATCTCGCAATTATTAGACGGCGCACCCCAATATCATGGGAAACAATTTGGTGTACCCGGCGAAGGGGGATCAGCTCCAATGGATATGGCCAAAGAACAAATGAACCCGCATCACTTTATTGTAGGCGCACAGGGTGCATTACCTGTCGATGCAGCCGGGAATCCTTGGAGTGGCAGTTATGTACATTGCAATGGTAACCTGGTACTCGATCTATTGGATAATTTGGTATTGGAATCTACTGGAAGGTTGCAAAAATGTCGTATCTACCAGATGTCGACCAATAAATCTTTGCGGGCAACGGTTGCTTTTTTGATTGCGCGAGACGAAGCGCACGAAATGGCTTTTGCAAAGGCTTTGGAAAGCCTGGGAGTGGAATGGAACAAATTGCTGCCCATTCCAAAATTTGAATCAAAAAAATATCCCGAAGTCAAGAAACTAATTGATGCAGGCATCAACCGCGAACAATATCATTTCCGTCTCGATGGATCACAGATGGAAAAAATATTTACCGGTTCTGCGCCAGCCAATGACGGAACAAGTCTAGTTACTTTACAGGAGCCCAAAAAAAAGTATCCCATTCCCCCAGCACCCGAACGACCGGAGGAGTTTTCACCGGGTTTGGATCCGGAACTGAAAGAACTCGCAGACGCACTTGCAGAAGCCAAGGCAAAAGTGAAAAAAGCAATGTCAGGCGCACGAAGCAATGGCAAATAACTAATGGCAATACTCAGCATACAAAAGCCCCCATATCTAATGGGGCTTTTAATTTGAATTTTAAAAAAGGAAACAATTTTATTGCAGTCCAACCTTTGCCAACCTAACAGCTTTATGCCTGGCCCTTTCATTAAATCAGCTTATAAGAAAATAGCCGCTTGACCCCACTTCCCTCTATCCCCAAAGCGTCCATAAAATATAATGGGTTAGCCCTAAAAATCAAAGTCCAACCGAGAATTTTGGGGCCGGCTTTATCACCCAGCACTTTACCTGGCACAAACATGATAAAAAGAATTGGCTCCTGCGGTCAGCAATTGTGTGGTCCAAATAATTCAATTCATGTTTGTATTGCCTGTACAAATAAGCGGGACTTTCGGTGGCGATACGCTGGAAGATTATATTGTTCCAGTAGAGGAGACTTTTATTTTTTGCGTGTATTCGTATGCGCTAGAATTGAATTGGAACAAAATTCTAAAACAATTACTATATCAATGGCTTTGATGGGGTCATTTGGGAATGCAAATAATTATATTGCAAGTAGCGTTTGATCTAAATTTTTGGTCACTAAGTTTTTAAGTTCCAAATTAAAAAAGGCACAAATGAGACTAAAGCTATTTTTAATCGGAATGACATTTGCTTCAGGGGCTGCTACACTACCGCTGCGTAGGTTGGTTCACAGGTGGCGAAGTGGTAACCGGCCTATTACATTGTCCTAGTGCATAATAAATTATTACAAAAATTAAGATTGTACTCAAACAACCCCCACCTAACTTTTTTGCGCCTAAACCCGCAATTAAAGCTCTAAGCCAATTTTGCATGTCGTTTATTTATTCGTGATTTAAATCATTAACTGAATATAACTAAAACCTTATAAAGAACTTTCTCATCTAAGAATGAAATTCCCAGCAAGGTGAACACTATTTAGCTTTGGCACCAGGTGCGTTCCGATCCAGATGTTAGAATTCGTTCTCCCATCAAGGTTGATTTCTGCATTTGGCAATAGGTGATCCTCTGCCATCATAGCAAGCCGTTTGTCCATAAGATTAAGGGAAGACCCTTTCGGAATGGCCCAGCTTTTCAACATTCCATCCATTTCTAATTGGAAATCGTAATGTAAGTGTGAAGCAGTATGTTTTCGTATTACAAATCGATATATCTTTCGAGGCGATACTGCCAGTTGGTTCGTGGGTATCTCTAAATTTTTTTTATAAGGGGAAAGTTCCATTGTCCTGAAGTTATGTTGATACCCGATTGGTATAAATATTGTACCACAGTCTAGTCAGAATTTCTGTGAGGGGGACTAAAAATAGGTTTGCACTTCCTACCCCAACTACGGGGAATATATTGCCCGAGTAATTTGGAATAATTCGCAAGAGGCCTGGCAAAAAAACCGGCTTCCCTATATAGCACAATTCGTGATATAATTTTGTAATTTAGTTCGCCCTGCTCCTAAGCTTAAAGTATAGCACCCTCCGCATCCTGCACCTTCAAACAAAATGTTTTTTGAATAAAAACTGATTATGAACACCAACAGATTATCAGCCACAATTTCAGCCGCGCTGAATGACCAAATGACCAAAGAAGCCCATGCTTCGCAAATTTATTTGTCCTATGCCACATGGGCCAATAGCGAAGGTTTTGGCGGCGTTTCCAATTTTCTATTCCGCCACGCGCAGGAAGAAAGAAATCATATGATGAAGATCCTGGAATATATCCTCAAGAGAGGTGGTAAGGTGGCGGTATCGGCTATTCCTGCGCCTCCACCAAATCCCTCCAGCATTCATAATTGCTTTGAAAAAGTGTTCGAACACGAAGTAGACAACACCACATCCGTTTATAAACTGGTTAAATTGAGTTTCATGGAAGAGGATTGGGCAACCTGGAACTTCATGCAATGGTTCGTCAAGGAACAAACTGAAGAAGAAACCCTGGCGCTGGATCTATTGGATAAATTGAAGATTGCGGGCGGCGAAGACATCAGCAGGGAACAATTGTATTCTCTCGACAGGGATCTTGAAAAAACGCCTGATGACGCACGCCTGGCACAGGATGTAACAACTGACCGTCCCTGATTAATTGACAGGCGGAATTATCTAGCGGCAATTTAGCCGGGTAATAAACATTTTTTTGCGTTTAAAAAAATATAAATACCCGGCAGCATACCTGAACTTATTCAAGAATATTAGAGTTCTCCAAGCGAGATCACAGAGTTAAACTAAAAGCCTTGATGGACGTAATCCTCAAGGCTTTTATATTGTGCATGCCCCCTCTTCTCCAACTATAGCAATGATTTAAATGCAAATGGTGCTTTCAAAAAATTTAAATCGGCCATAAAATCAGTGGAAGAATTTATCCTATGGCAATTCAACAAGAAAGATGTGTTTTTATCGGAAGTCAACCATAAATTCATGGCTGAATACGAATTCTATTTGAAATCCGTCAAAAAACAGCAGCATAATACCTATTTTACCTCCTCTGATGTTTTTATAACCAATTCTGGTCAGTTGAAGAGTCATGAAGTTTTTCAACCTAATATCATGAGTACTACAGCCAATACCAACTGGGCAATAACCCAAAAGATCATTTTCAGATTTTTATTTGTTTATTTTTTACTCTATTGTTTCCCCTTTCCTATTGATTCCTTTGAGCTTCTTGATCCGGTTGCAAAACCTTATTACAATTTTTTAGACTGGCTGGTAATCGGGGTTGGAAAAAATTGGTTTCACCTCAATGCCCATGTGGCTTTCCCCACATTCGACAAAGTGGACGACAGTTACTACGGGCTTGCTTTCATTTTCCTGCTTCTGATTTTTTCCGCAATAAGCACTTTGATTTGGAGTATGCTCGATCGGAACAGGAAAAATTACGTGCAACTTCACGAATGGCTGCGACTGTATTTGCGCTACTTCCTTATATCGTTCCTATTCGGTTACGGATTTGTAAAAGTTTTTCCTTCACAGTTTCAGGAGATTACCGCATCCAGACTGACAATGATGGTAGGCGAACAAAGTCCAATGCTGCTGGCCTGGAATTTCATGGGTCATTCAGTTTTCATGATGAAATTGAACGGCTTGGTAGAAGTGATCGCTGGCGTATTACTAATTTTTCGCCGCACCACCACTTTGGGGTCTATTTTATCGGCCTGCACATTCAGCGTAATTGTAATAATGGATTTTTCTTTTAACGTACCTGTTCGCCTGCTGGCCTCTCACCTGTTTTTCATTTCTATCTTCCTGATCATTGGGGACAGTAGAAGACTCCTGAATGTTTTTATTTTAAACAAGCCCACTGCTGCAGTAACCTATACTCCCCTGGTCAGGAACAGGATATGGAAAAATATCTCCCTCGCTTCCTTAGCCTTACTTGCGGGGTGCCTATTTTATTCAACACTTGTAAAGGGAATTGATGCAGAAAGATCATTTGGACGAAAATCCTTGCGTGTACCTTTATATGGAGTATACAATATTGCTTATTTCCTGAGAAACAAAGACACGATCCCTCCGATTCAAACTGATACTTTGCGTTGGCAGCAAATGGTGATAGACGGAGGCGGTTGGAATCAATTCGCGGTCATTCGTTTTAGTGGTAATCGAAGAAGTACTTTTACTGCGAGTTCGGATACCTTAAAACATATTCTCAAACTTCAACCTGAGACTGATACAAGCAGGCAAATGATCTTTCAATATTCGACACCATCAAAAGATTCGTTGTTGTTAAAAGGAGCCTGGGATAAGGATAGCGTTGAAATTTTGATGACTAAATATGATCTGAATAATTATCAATTGTACAGGGAAAAGTTTAAATGGATCAGCGACTAAGGCACTCACCTGGACAATTGCAGGCATATATCCAGATGCGTTAGACTTGTTTTCAAATATTATTTTATACTGAAGATCTGACGAGATGGGATGAAAGAAAAAAGATGAGGCTGGCGCTTCATCTTTTTTCTTTCAATTTGCATAAAGTATCAATATCGCTTTACAATTTTGAATAGGAACCGTTTAGGCTCGCCGATCACGCCACCGGCCGCCCTTCTTTTTTTCAACGCATCTGATTTATAATATGCGAAGGCTTTGGTTGTATCCAATACGGCCGTTACGAGGGCCACTTTCTTATTGTCATCCACATCATGGCCGATCACCCTGTCGGTGATGCCATTATCTAACCTTTCCTGCTTACCCTCTTCGAAGGTTTTCTGCCACGCATCCCAATCTTTTACCATAAAAGTCGTTTGGGAACGTAGGGTAGTCTCAATTTTCGCGGTATCCTGCCAGGTTGCTGTGACAAATGAAACCATGGGCGGGCCAACAACGCCAGATTTTTGCATCCTCGCTTTCATAGCCGGATCTTTAAATGCAGCCTTTGCCTTGGAAACATCATCCACTTTCAATGCGACCATCACCATATTTGAATCCCGCAGGCCGCGCGCAACAACGTAACTGTGTAATCCATTGGCTTGTCGCATGGAATCATGTCCTTCATATGCAGGTAGCCATTTTCCGTAATTGGTAATTTTGTGGATCACTATCGCCATATTCATAGGTGCAGTGATAATCGTATTTACTGCTGGTGGCGCTACAGGGGCCTTGGCGACGGTGTCAACAGCAGTAGAGTCTGCGGTGGCCTTTTTTTCATTGCTACCCCCTCCGCATGAGGCTAAACAGAATGCCGTGGCAATGCAGAATAGCAAGCCTGTAAATCTGGACTGTTTCATTGGTTTTGATTTTTTTTAGAATGAATAAATGGAGGGCCCGGGAGTTGGCGCAACATGGGGTAAGATGGGATAAAAGTAAACATTTTCATCGGACGTCCGGTTTATTTAATCCGCCCGAATTACTTACCAGGTGCGATCCCAACCTTTCATTGACCGGCCATTTTGAAGTGTCGGACACGTTCAAGGTGGGATCGAGATAGACCACGTCGATCCGGCAGCTGTTAATTAATTTTGGAGTAGGATGAAATCAAAGTGGTTGAGTTTTTTTCAACCACCTTCTTTGGATCTCAGCAAGCCGCGATGATGTTGAAATCAACTAAACCTTTACAGTCGAATCGACTTTCCATTCCGGCCGAACAAAATGACAGGTATAACCATGAGGATGTTTCTGGAGATAGTTCTGGTGTTCTTCTTCTGCATCCCAGAAATCAGAAGCAGCAACCACCTCCGTGACAATCTTGCCCGGCCATTTGCGTGCAGCCTCCAATTTGGCTATTAATTCGTTGGCCGTTTTCTTCTGCTCATCCGACAAATAGAAAATGGCGGAGCGATAGGACGTGCCGATGTCGTTACCCTGACGGTTACGCGTGGTAGGGTCATGAATTTGAAAAAAGAATTCGAGCAATTTCCCGAAGGAAAGTACTTCTGCGTCAAAGGTGATGGCAATGGCCTCCGCATGGGAACCATGATTCCTGTACGTGGCGTTTTTCACGTCGCCACCCGTATACCCAACCACAGTAGATTGAACACCTGGTAATGCCCTGATCAATTCTTCAACACCCCAGAAGCAACCACCGGCTAATATGGCTTTTTCTATTTTCATATGATTCGTTTATATGCAAAACTAATGCAAAAGTCAATCAGCGCAAGAGATCCCGGGC
>Ga0163162_10001095_pt1 | contig 25124 bp, 25 predicted proteins | sample S55metaG_FD_115310 | JGI IMG/M metagenome (GOLD analysis project Ga0163162, IMG submission 115310) | Switchgrass rhizosphere microbial communities from Kellogg Biological Station, Michigan, USA - S5-5 metaG | ecosystem: Host-associated > Plants > Roots > Rhizosphere > Soil | place: USA... | reverse complement strand
GACGCCGCTCTTTGAGAAAGGGTTCGTGCAGTTCTCTGCGGACGAACTCACGATCTTCGGGATGAATGATTTCATACCCGTTAATACCAATGAGTTCTTCCGGCCGATAACCCAGCATTGGCAGGCTGGAGGGACTGACATAGCTGAATCTGCCTTTGGTATCGGAGACGGTAATGAGATCGCTTGAATTTTCCGCGATCCATCGGAAGTGCTCTTCGTTGCTTTTCAGCTCATCGATTGCATCCAGACTGCTGGTGACATCGTTGATGGAGATCAATATGGACTCCAGCCGAAATCCCTCCGATGGCACACGCTGGGCGTTCAACAGCAATCGTCGACGCCCACGACTCGGATTCCGGTAATCCATCTGGAAGTCGACGACACGATCGTTTTGCAGCAGCACCCTGCGAAGAAGCCGCTTCAATGCCGGGGCGTCCCATTGCCCGCCTCCAATTTCGAAGAAGGAGTGACGTGCTGCCTCATCCCGTTCGGACGGAAACATTTCATGAAAGGCCGCGTTTGCCGTAATAATTCTGAAGCGCCGATCGAGAACAACGAACGGTTCGTGAATGGTTGCGATGATCGCTGCGGAGTATGCGCGTGGCGCATTCAATGGGCTCTGCGCGATTTGCTTCTTTGTCTTGCCGGCGCTCGAAAGCTTACGGGCTCTTTGCCTCAATTCGCTTCAACTCCTGGCCCGCCATCAGCGGTGCTGGTTCTGGCTTTCCGTTGTCATTCCTGCAAATGGACGAGGTCGCACTTCAATCGGACGATGGCGTGCATCACCGCCCACAATCCTGCGCATTCGACATCGGGGGCAGTCTCCGATCGCCCCTACCGGCCATCACTAATGAATTGCCATGGTGGCAATCACGCCGGCGTGATCGGAAAACCACAATGGCGCATGTTGTCCGATAACCGGATCAATGACGTCGGCTTCCGTCGCCTGGAACTCTCTGCCGCGATAGAAGATGAGATCCAGGCGATAGATGAAAGGCACAGTCACATCCGAGAGGAATGGATCGTGGCCCCAGGTCAAGCCAAGCCTTCGAGGCTCCGCGACCGTCCACGCATCCGTAAAGTGACCTTGCCCGATTACCAGGGCGTACGTCTCGGGACTGTAGGTGCCATAGGCATCCGAATTGAAGTCACCGGCAAGAATAACGGGCATTGTGGTGTTCGCAGGATCTGCCAGCAATTCGTACGCCTGGGCCAACTGGAGGTTCGGGAGTCCCTGCGGCAGCGCATCTTCCAGATGCGCATTGATGAAACGGAACGAACGGCCTCGCGACTGAACGTCGACAGAGCACCAGCCGCGCAGCGCGTATATACCAATCGGAAGAGGCAATGCAGCAGAGAAGTTTTTCCCTTGAGGATTTGATACGCGAAGATGTCCCGGCGGAAGGTCCGTCCGCACCAGGATGACGTCACGGTCGGTCAACCGTACATCATCGAAGGAGGTGCCCGTAAACAGCGGAACTTCCACATCGGTGTCCTGAACCTGCGATGCAACGACGTAGTGGCCGCCACGCCGCGCGAGGGCATCCATCAGAATCGCCAGATAGTCCAGTTCGACATCCGTGGCGAGAGTTGTGCCCCCAACGATCAGATCACCGGGCGACTGACGCCGGAGCAGCGAGACCTCCTGCAGGGCGACCAGATCCGGATCACGCCTGACAATCTCTTCTGCCAATGCTTCCGCGCGGACAGGAAAATTCGATTGCAGAATCTGACCGTGAACAGCCGCCACACCCGCAATTAGCTTATTGAAATACTGCGGATCCGATGGGTCTAATGTAAAGAGCGGGACGAAGTCTGCACCAACATACAGATTAAAGGTCGCCACTTCGATGTCACGCTTGCCACCGATCTCCCGTCCCTCGGCCAATCCCGAAGTGTTGAGACCAAAAACAATCGCAATCAAAACGCTCGCTGTGATTAAAACTGTGGAGCGCTTCCCGGGGGCAATTCTATTGCTTTGTGAGTTAATCATGTGTCCTGCGTCTCCTTAATCAGCTGGTTCGTGAATGACGAGATCCAGTCCTCTCCGATGTCGAATCCGAAGGGAAATTGCGTTGATGCTCTTCGCTGTTGCGGGCAGTATAGGCCAATTGGGGCTGCGCAGCAGTGTCGTTTTCTTCCTCTAGTCGAGGCTTGATCCATCGCGAGCCGGCACCTGGAAGCACTCGCCTGCCAGGGTAATCGCTTGTTCCGACGGGAGCCACTGGCCGTAGTCTTCGCCATGCCAGGTACGAAGATCCGAAAGCTTTGCCTGGAGAACCTCGTGCGTGAGGGCGGGATATCGCTTATGCCATTCCGGGCAACGATCGCGCACGGCTTTGCGGATTCTCTCACGATTGAACGCATATCGACTGGGATTGAGCGCTTCGTTCATGTGCTCGGAAATGAAGGGCTCGATCAGACGGTCCGCATCCAGGCCGGCGGCCATCTCCCATCGGCCGTTTCGTTGTAAAAGCATCGGTCCAACCGTGAGAGCGCCAACAGTCACGGGCCTTGTCAGACTCTCGTAGAATTTCATTCCGGCGTAGTTGGCAGCAAGGTCTGCGTTGGAGAAAACACCGTCCAGCGCAGTTCCATACGTTCCACGTTCCTGCCGGACGCCGAAGGCTACGGCGTCCTCGCGGATTTGCTCGTTCGACTTTCCGACAATCTCGCCGTTCAGCTTAATAAGGTAGTATTCGTGGCCCTGCTGAAACAGGTGACCTGTCTTGTCGTTTCCCAGCAGGATACCGAAGAGATTTATCGTGGGCGCCAGGCGAACGAACGAAAACGGAAGAGGGGAGAACACGCGTGAGTATATCGAGTTCCAAAAAGGAACGTTATAGCGCATTGGCTTCCTGGGGAAATCTTCAATGCGCAACCACCGTTCCACGGCAGATTCCGGCAACCCCTTGCCCAGCGTCTGAAACAGTCGGTTGGCGGGAAACCTCTCGTTAAGTCTCTCGGAATCGGGGATCGTCCCAAATTCATTGTTAGCCTGCCTGACGATGTATCGAAGCAGGTAGAAGATCCGGCGGCTCAATACCGGTCCCGAATCCACCAATGGACGCGGTGGCAGTGTGAACTGATCGGTTTCGAGCGCTTGAACCTGAGGACAGAGACTCAGAAAGCTGAGTAAAACCAATGGCACGACGGCTCGCACGGAAAAAACCGTCGACGCACGGAGCGGCACGCGGATCGAAACCGTTGTCATGCAGTTCTCGTTACTGTGCGACTACTGTTCGGGATCACTTGAAGGTTCAATGCATATTCAGGGCCAATTCCTGTTTCATTCGTAGGGAACGCAAAGTGCAGTAGAAATCCTGCCCACGTGGACGGAATCATTGGCAGGAGGGCCTCGTGACCAGAATCATTCCTGGTTTGCTTTTTTTGCTGGTCTGGTCTCAAGCGGCTTCAGCGGAGCAGTTTGAAAATTATGTCTTTGGAGTGGCAGGTCCGGTATTCGTACCGCAAAGCGGCTTCACTCGATGGAGCGGAACTTTTCTATACGCGGGAGGAGGAATTGAATCTCGTATCGGCAAAACATTCGCCATGGGCGGTGAAGGCGGGATTCTGAGCAAATCGGGCTATACAACCGGCATGGCAGCGGCGACGCCTGCGTTCCATTTCATCCCTGGAAATTCACCGAGTCGAGTCGATCCGTTTATCAACGGCGGAGTTTCCATACTATTCGACACAAACTCTGTTTCGATTCCGATAGTTCATTTCGGTGGTGGATTGAACTACAGCGTGAATCAGCGTCTGGGAATGCGTTTTGAATACCGTCATCACCTATGGAGCCCTGAAGCTGATGAATGGGTATTTCAATGCGGATCCGCCGCGCCGAATCCATTTTTCGAATCGACACCGAACGAGGTTACAACATAACTCTGATACGCGCATCCACTGCGCTGCATCCCTGTCCTGGACCGAGTGCGATTAAAGGATTCAGATCCATCTCCGCGATCTCGGGAATTTCCTCTGCCATGCGGGAAAGGCGCAATAAGACTTCTTCGATGGCGTCGATGTCGGCCGGCGAATGACCGCGATATCCCTTCAGCAAACGGAAGCCGCGAATACCTCTCACCATGTGTCTGGCGTCGACATCGGTCAGGGGAGTCACACGGAATTGGACGTCGTTCACAATCTCCACATTCACTCCGCCGAGACCAATGGCGAGCAGTGGGCCGAACAGCGGATCGTTTGTAATTCCTGACATCAGTTCGATGCCGCCCTTGATCATCCTTTGTACGAGCACACCTTCGGCCGGCAATGAAGATGCCTTCTGACTTGCCCTCTGCATCATTTCGAAAGCGTGCCGGACTTCTTCGGCGCTGGATACATTCAAGCGGATACCTCCCACTTCGGACTTGTGCAGCACCGTGGAAGATATGAGCTTCACAGCGACGGGGAATCCGACGCGCTCTGCGATTCGAACTGCATCGTCGGAGGTGCGCGCAAATGCACCCGCTGGCTGGGGAATTCCGTAAGCCTTCAGCACGGCGCGAATCTCCTCAGGATTCAACCAGCCGTTTCCTCTTTGTTTCAACGCCTCTCGAACGATATATCGTGCGGCTTTCACATCGGTGTCTACAAATCCCGGAACAACTCCTGGTGGTTCCGCTTTCCATTCGGCATAAGCCGCACATTTCGAAAGCGCCATCGCCGGAGCTTCCGGAAACGAATAGACAGGAATCACTTCGTCTCGCGTCTTCAGCGGTTCCTGCCGCATCGCACGCGTCATCAGGCACGCCAGCACAGGTTTCCCTTCCCCACCTGTCGCGCGGCCTTCCTCGACTCCCGTCCGGATCGCCTCGGAAAAGGGCTTGGTATCTCCCCGGTCGACGGGAATGTAGATCACGATCACGGCATCCACATCCGGTGAAGCGAGCACTGCTCCAATCGTCTGTCGCTAACTATCCGGACCTGCCGACGCCACCATGTCGACGGGATTGGTAACCGAGGCCGCGGCTGGGAGAAAGGTCCTCAACTTCTTCTGGACGGCCTCAGAGAGCTCGGAAATGGAGAGTCCCCCCGCTTCGCACGCATCCGCGCAGAGGATTCCCGGGCCTCCGGCATTGGTCACGATCGCAACGCGCCTGCTCTGCGGCAAGGGCTGACTTCCCAGCGCGGAGGCGATATCGAACAGGCCATCGATGGTCTCGGCGCGAATGACGCCCGTCTGTCGAAACAAGGCGTCGACAGCGACATCGTTGGCAGCAAGCGCAGCCGTATGAGATCCCGCCGCGCGCCGCCCGGAGCTCGAGCGGCCCGCCTTCATCGCCACGATGGGTTTGCTTCTGCCGACACGGCGAGCGATGCGCGCGAAGCGGCGCGGATTGCCGAACGATTCCAGATATAAAAGGATGACTCCGGTGTGAGAGTCGGTTTCCCAGTACTGCAGCAGGTCATTGCCGGAGACGTCTGCCTTGTTGCCGACGCTGATGAAAGTTGAAAATCCGAGCTGGCGTTCCGCAGCAAGCGCCAGTACCGCCAGGCCAAGCGCACCGCTTTGCGAAGACATGGCCAGGTTTCCTGCAGCCGGAAACACCGGAGAGAAAGAAGCATTCAGGCGAACGGCCGGATCCGTATTCAGCAATCCCATGCAATTGGGACCAATCATGCGCATGCCGTAACCGCGGACTTTCCGAAGCAGTTGTTCCTGCAGTTCCCTGCCTTCTGCTCCAGCTTCCGAAAAGCCGGCTGTGATCACCACCAGCGCCCGAACGCCGCGCGCGGCGCAGTCGTCGACAACGCCGAATACAGCGTCGCGTGGGACTGCGATGATGGCAAGATCCACCGGGCCGGGCACGTCACGAACCGAAGCCAGCGTTTTGATGGAATGCACTTCTGCTGCGTTCGGATTCACCACGTAAACAGGGCCTTTGAATCCCGCACGAAGACACTCGTCGAGTATGCGATATCCGATGCTGGAAGCATCTCGCGATGCGCCGACGATGGCTACGGCGTTCGGCCTGAAGAAGGGTCGAATCGAGGCTGCCGCGGATAAGCGGTCGCGCATTTCCGAAAGCAGGATATTGGATTCGGACCGTGTGACATCGAAATCAATTTCCACCATTCCGGCTTCCATCCGCTCTCGCACAGGGAACCCTGACCGCCGAAAAACTTCGATCATTCGGTGGTTATCCGTTTCCGCAATTGCCTGGAATCGCCGGAAGCCGTTTTGAATCGCAATAGCGGCCAGCCGTTCGAGCAGAATAGTTCCCAGACCCATTCCGAGAAGCCGGTCATCCACTCCAACGGAAATTTCGGCAGTCTCATTTCCGCGGGACTCGTATGAGCCCACCGCAACGATTCGTCCCTCTCCCTCGAGGTGGCGCTTCACAAGCAGAGTCCACCGCTGCTCCGGATTGGAAGCGGCACAGAGCTCTTCGGCCAGGTTGGTGTCCGGAACGACCTTCGAAAGATACCGGTGCAAACCGGACTCCGTGGAGAGCTTCTGAAAAAGCGCTTCCAGTCCCTGCACATCTTCCGGCACAGCAGCGGTCATCGTTGCGGCAGAACCGTCTCGAAGCAGTACGCGGCCGGAGTCCGGATGGAGTTCTCTTGCGTTCACCATGCTTATTTTCGGTTGGACGTTTTTCGTTTCTCTTTCCGGACAACTGGAGGAATCAGAAGAACCGGGCAGACCGCAGCACGAACAACCCGTTCCGCGGTGCTGCCCAGAAGTGCGCGATCGATCAATCCTTTACCGTGAACGTTCATAACCAGGAGGTCTGCCTTCTCGGACTTCTGTATTGCGAGAACCGTGCTATACGGCACGCCCACCTCGACTCGTGTCTTCACATCACACCACGGCCGCACATCGTCGGGCACCAGTTGATCAAGCTGACGTCGTATGGCGTCGATTGTCGGCAGCGAAGACTTCACTGAAGACTCGACAGTCACCTGATCCACCACATGCAGCAACGTCAGACGCGCCTGACATTCCTGGGCAAAGGAGAAAGCATATTTCAGAGCCTCGGCTGTACCCTCTGAAAAATCCGTCGTGACCAGAATGCTCCGGATCGCCGGCGGTGCCGTACGCGTCCCCTTCACCACACTCATCGTCAACAATGGAACCGGGCAACTTCGAAGCATCCGGTCGGCTTCCGATCCCAGTATCCATCGTTCAAGCCCGCGCCTTCCGTGCGTGCCCATCACAACAAAGTCCGCCTTTGTCTTCTTCAATGCCTTGTGGATTTCAACGTCGATCGAACCGATCACGACTTCGGAACGAAAAGGAACGTGCGCCTTCTCCGCTTTCTTACCCAGTTTGGCGAGCTCAAGCCTGGAGTTTTTCTGCAGCGCCCCGGTGTATTCGGACATATTCAGTGGAAAATCATAAGCCGTGGGAACCATGGGGGAAACGACATGGAGCGCATAAATGCCCGCTTCATAGTTCGCCGCAAGTTTCAGCGCGTATTCATAAGCTTTAAGCGACGCCGGAAAAAAATCGATGGGGCACAGAATAGTCTTTATCTGAATCATGGAGACCTCCGGATGAGCCTTTGCACCTGATCTGCCGTTCTCGACGGTCGGAAAACATGTTTTCGGCGCTTTATCCTGACAGAAGACGGCAGATGTGTCATCTGCCGAGAGAGTTCAAGGAATGATTGTTCGGTCACGCCTGCAACTTCGCCGGCATTCCTGCCACTTCGTCATCAGCACCCACAGGTCTTCGTTTGAAATTGTACAATTCTGCAAATAAGGGCGATGTGCTCAGCGGTCTCTGGGAAGTTCCGGTTGATGCGATACATCATCGCCGGCCCCAAGACTCGCATGCCGCGCTTGCAAGGAACCCGATACATCCCGCGTCCATATGCCGCGCGCGATTCAAAATCCCGAAACACAAGACGCCCGGCGCCTCCTCCCTCTTCGCTTCGGTCCTTCGGGACTCAATTCCTCGCTTCGGCTCAACTCATTTATTGACGCGAAGGCACGCTTCGTGGCCGAAGTCGAAAAAAACACCGCCTCAATTTGCCTGTAGCAACGATCGACCCTTGAGGCAGGCAGAACATCTCCGATTCCGGGACGAAGCCTGTCTCGACCAACGCAACTTTCCTTCTACTCGCCCCGAGCCATTGAGGCAGTATTTCTATGTGGCATGTTGCGGCGGACTTGAGAACGATTACACAGCGGCGACGGCGGAAACACCGAAGCAGGAACTGAAAGATTTTCGTGAGAAATGGGATAAGTCGTGTGCATCGATTGAAGTGATTTGGGGTGCGGCGCTGGGAACGAATTATTCCGTTCCTGGCATTCGAGCCGGAAATCCGCAAGGGGATCGCCGTCGAATTGCTCAACATCCTCGTTGAAGCTACCGTACCTGGCTCTGAGGAACGTCATGATCCTGTGGCAAAGCAACGCTGTCAATGACTGGATCGACGCGTGGAAACAGCTGTCGATCCTTGGGAGGACCGGTTTGAGCAATATCGCGACCCTGATCCAATCTCCCGCCACCGGCCTCATGGAAGCTGCCGCGGCATGTCTTGGCGTAGCGTAAGATCATCAAAATCAGAGGGTCTAATCCCAGCGAACCGGCCGTGGAAAAATTAATCCGTCTGGCCTAGCCAGCTTTCTCTAGAGGGGACGGCGAAAACGTTCCGGTCAGGAAGCTAAACCTAAACCTCCAACGCCGCTTACACAAAATTCCGGACACCACCACACCACCCGTTCCATCGACCGTTTCTGCCGTTCCTACTACCGTTTCCATCGTTCCAACTACTGTTTCCATCGTTCCAACTGCCGTTTCCGTCGTTCCTACTACCGTTTCCGTCGTTCCAACTACCGTTTCCATCGTTCCAACTACCATTTCCGTCGTTCCAATTACCATCTCCGTCATTCCAACTACCGTTTCGGTAGTTCCAATTACCATTTCCCTCGTTCCAACTACCGTTTCCATCGTTCCACATTCCGAACTCAATGTTTCCGCTTCGTCAATGTGGGGTCCACAACCGGTACGCCTTGCGTCGCGGACATTCTTGTCCTCGAGCGCAGACGTAAATGTCCGCAATACGCGACCCGGCCCGCTGTCACCGGCGGTAACCGGCCTGGTCTAAAAACCCTCCGCGCTCTGAATCAAGACCGCCGGAGAGTTCTTCTCAAAGTGCGTGTTCGATTGAGAGAATACGAATGCACCGAGTGCGCAGCGCTGTTTGCCGCGGAGCGCGAAAACTGTTCCTACTGCGGATCGAGACTCCATTTTGTGGAGAACATGACGGACAGGTTTATCGAATTCGCGCGGGCACGCGGAATCGATGCAGGTAGTGCAGGATGCGGAATCCACTAAGATCTCGGCAAAGGCCGGAGGCATTGGCGCATTCTTAAGGACGTGACGAAGGGACACAATTCCCTGCGCACGAGGGCGACAATCGGGTCTTATCGCCCGCGAACGATCTCCACGGCGCAATGCGCATGATTCAACACGGAGTTCGAAACGCTGCCCAGGAGTATCTCCTCCAACCGGCCAAGCCCGCGGGCGCCGAGAAAAATTGCATTGACCTTCAATCGGTCCGCCTCCGCAACGAGCACGCGTTTCGGATCGCCCTCAACGATAGTGGAGGTCGCCTTCAACCCCACACGTTGAAGAATATTGACAAATTCCTCTGCCGTTTGCGTCAGGCGAGAACGCTGTTGATCGTCAGGCTCTTCTAGAACGGAGACAATGTACACTTCCGTTTTTTCCGGCCAGACACGGTCGGCCACTTTCCGAATAACCTCTTTGGCTCCCGCTGAACCATCGTTGCCGACCAGAATCCGAATGGGTCCATGAGGTGCCGATGTCGCAGGGGACGAGGCGGCACGAACCACACGCACCGAGCAGGGCGATTCATGCGTCAGCTTCTTCGAGACGCTGCCAAGCAAAATACTTCCGGCCAGTGAGCGTCCCCGCGATCCGATGACAATCAGATCCGGACGCCACGAGGCTGTTTTCTCCAAAATGGCGGTTGCGGGCGAACCCACCAGCAGCTGACTCGTGGATTTCCATTCCGGGAAATTGGATTCCATCCATTTATGGACTGTTTCGGTAAGCGCTTTGCCGACATAAAGGTCGGTCTTTGAGGCTTGACTGATGGCCGAACCAGGAAGATCCGAGCCTGCAGTTGGAGTAACCTCGGCGGCCGCGACGGAGACCACCAGTATTTCGGCATCCTTTGGCAATCCGGCCCTTCGCAAATCAACGACGGCACACTCGGCGCATTCGGAGCCATCATAGGCAACAAGGACTTTCATTCGGAAGCTCCTCCAGCTTTCCCGGTGGACGCAACGAGTACAGCTGCGCCTCGAAGCATACCGCCACGCAGTCGATCCAGCGCCTCATTGGCTTCCCGAAGTTGAAAGATTTCAATGTGTGTTCGCACAGGAACTTTTGGCGCGAGATCCATGAACTGTTCCGCATCGCTCCGAGTCAGGTTTGCCACAGAACAAACGGTCCGCTCTCCCCATAGCAATCGATATGGGAATTGAGGGATATCCGTCATGTGAATCCCGCCGCAAACAACAATGCCGCCCTTTCCGACGGCGCCAAGCGCGCGAGGAACCAGTTCGCCGGCAGGCGCGAAAATGATTGCTGCGTCCAACGCCACGGGCGGACGTTCATCGGAGCTTCCTGCCCATGTTGCCCCCAGTGACCGCGCGAATTTCCTCCCCTCCTCGTCCCGCGGCCGGGTAAAGGCGAAAACCTCGCGGCCTTGATAGACGGCAACCTGCGTGACCAGATGAGCGGCCGCACCAAATCCGTAAATTCCCAGTCGTTGCGCCGATCCCGTCTTGACAAGGGAACGGAATCCGATAAGCCCTGCACACAACAATGGCGCGGCCTCTGCACTCGAATAAATCTCCGGAATCCGCACGCAAAAACGTTCATCGGCGATCGTGCATTCGGCATATCCACCGTCTCGTGTGTAACCGGTGAACTCCGGTTTATCGCACAGGTTTTCCATTCCGGCCTTGCAGAACTGGCACACGCCGCATGTCCGTCCCATCCAGGGAATACCCACACGGTCCCCAACAGCGAACCGGTGGGAGTCCTTCCCTACGCCAGCTACCCGTCCCACAATTTCATGACCTGGAATCAGGGGAAGCCTGGGATGAGGTAAATCTCCATCGACAACGTGAAGGTCTGTTCGGCATACGGCACATGCCTCGACACGAACCAGAATTTCGCCGGGACCTGGCTGGGGCTCGGGAAGGATGGTTTCCCTCAAGACACTCTGCGTACTGTTCAGGACCATGGCGCGCATAAAGAGGGGACTATGTTCACACGTTCCGTGCTCCGGCCGCACGAGATTACGCGGTCTTCACAGAAATCTTCCTGGCGCGCGATGGTTCGGCAATATCCGCCGTCAGCAGCAGCATGCCGTTCTTCAGTTCCGCCTTGACCTTGTCGGGATCGATCTTTTTCGGAAGCTGGACCGCTCGGAAGAGACTGCCGGACCTGAATTCACACGTGTGCACGTCGCCCTCTTTCACCTCGTGGTCGTGGTGCAATTCCGCTTTCACGAGAATCGCGTCGGGGGTGGCTTGGATATCCATGGCTTTCGGCTCCACCCCTGGAACCGAAATCTTCAATTTAAATTGTTTGTCTTTCTCGCGCAGTTCAATCGAAGGCCGCAGTATGAGTTCATCTTCCGCCTTTAGCCAGTTATCGAGATCCCGGTCGAACAATCCATTGCCGGCGAATAGTTCAAACGCTCGCGCACGGATGCGATTCTCGGCGTCCTGTATCTTTTCAAGGATGGATTCGGTCTTGCGAACAGGGAGTGTGTCGGATTTGGACATTGCGGTCTCACCTCGGCATGATCTGCTGCACGCCGAACACCATCGAAGACAGTCGGACTGCAGGCGCGGTCTATGATGGCGCCTGCAGCTCGAACGGACATTTGAGATAAGATCCACGTTGAAATCGCAGGATGGAGCGGAGGACGACATCATGACATCGCTTAAACCATACGAGATCGATCGCTACCTGAAATCGATCGCCGGCCCTGGGGCGCACCTGAAAAGTTCCCGAGTTCTTGGAGAAGAACCCGGGGAACACGACCTCAAGGGATATGGTTATGGAACTCCCGTGCAGTTGGACTTTGAAGTCGACGGCCAGCTGCGCCGCGCCGTGTTGCATACCGTCAGTCCCGGGCCATTTGGACATGAGCACATGTCGGATCGCGCCCAGGCCCTGCTCTGGGATCACAGCAGCTTCAACAAGCTCCCGCGGCATGTGCGGTCGATGGATGTCGGCGCATGGCGAACGGACGGCAGCGCGGTATCTCTGGGCAACGCTGAAGAATTCTTCACGCTGACCGAGTACGTGGAAGGCCGGGGTTACTTTGAAGATTTCATGCGAATGCTTGACGATCCGAAGCTCGCGGACCTCGACACCGCCCGCAGCGATGCTCTTTGCGATTACCTGGTCGGCATCCATCGTGTGAAGAGCCTGGAAGCCGGATTGTATGTCAGGCGGATCCGCGAACTTATCGGAAACTCCGAATGCATCATGGGATTGATTGACAGCTATCCCGACAGACCGGACATTCGAAAGTGTGGGCTCGAAGACATCGAGCAGCGCTGTGTCGAATGGCGATGGCGTCTCAAAGGAAGAGTTCACCGTCTGAGCCAGGTTCACGGAGACTTTCATCCCTGGAACATCCTCTTTCGAGAGGGTACGGATTTTCAAGTCATCGACCGTTCTCGCGGCGAATGGGGAGAACCAGCAGACGACGTCACCTGCCTGACGATGAACTATCTCTTCTTTTCGCTGCAACGCTCCGGCCGGCTTGAGGGAAATTTCGAATCCCTCTTCATGCGTTTCTGGGAGCGCTACCTCAAGGAATCCGGCGATTCGGAAATCCTTTGTGCCGCAGCTCCCTTTTTTGCATTCCGAGGGCTGGTGATGGCTAATCCAATATGGTATCCGTCGCTTCCGGACAGTGTGCGGCAACAACTGTTCCGATTCATGCGGGCGGTCCTAAGCGAGGACTGCTTCAACCCTGACGAGGTCAATCGATACTGTGAAGGATGAAGTTCATCCGGCCTTCGCTCTATGGATCACCGGCCTGCCGGCTTCGGGGAAATCCACCGTGGCTGCTGCCCTGACGAAGCAACTGCGCGAGACAGGAATGGATATTACCGTTCTCGAATCCGACCGGATGCGAATGTTGTTTTCCGACAATCCGCAATACGACGAGCGGGAACGGGAGTTGTTCTATGGTTCGCTTGCGTTCATCGGAGAGGTTCTGGTCGAACACGGAATCTCGGTCATCTTCGACGCCACGGCAAACCGGCGATCCTATCGGGATCGGGCACGCAAACATATTTCCCGATTCGTCGAAGTCTTTGTGGATTGCCCTCTGCAAGTCTGTGCCAGCCGCGATCCCAAAGGCATCTATCGCAGGGCGCGGGAAGGAAAAGCCAGCAATGTTCCCGGACTTCAGGCGACTTATGAGCCGCCGGAGAATCCCGACATTGTGATTCACGCCGACCGTGAAGAGCCACTGGAGGCAGCGGGGCGGATTATGGAGATGCTGACGGACAGGGGATTTCTGCCGAAAACCTGACATGCACCTCGTGTTGCATGGGCGGCTATGATTGCCTCCAATTTTAGATATCGTACGCGGTCGCAGACCGTGCACCTGCGAGGCTCCTACTGCAGCTCCGTGCGAACGTGGAAATTGAATTCGTCAAACGGATCGGGGCTGCCATTGAACGCTTTCATGAGTGCATCATATTCCTCTTGGAGTGGGACAGGCACGGCGGTCCCGGACCACTTCTCGATTGCTGCCATGTAGATCTGCAGATCATGGATTTTCCCCATGCGACCTTGCAATTCCCGCATGCGGTCCATTTGCTCTTTTGTAAATACTCCCGGAATGGATCTCGCGATTTCCGCCGCGTATCTGAAACGTTTGAACTTGACGCGCATGCGGTGTAAATCCTGTGCCTGGCGGCTGCTGCGGAAAGAGACATAAGACGCCGTGACGGCACGGAATCTCTTTCGAAGGATCCCATCCATTACAGCGCGAAGAACGGAACGTGAAATCCCTGTCAGATTGTCCTGAATCTTGTGATGGGCGGCCGCGAGGCAACGTTGCAGCGCCTTTTTCTTCTTATCGCGCATCCATTCCCGAAGGACCTGGATTTCATCCTGCTCGCACCGCTTGAGGAATAGAGAGAACTGCCTGTATTCCGTACCATCAGCCTCCGCTCGCAGAAGATGTACCTGGATGTCGCGCAAAGCGCCAAATCGCCGGAGTGTCTTCCTGAACTTTCGGATAGATGTACGGACTTCCCGGGAATGAGTCACTGCGAAAACGAACTCCAATTCGGAAATCAATCGGCGGGTTGAGACACGGAAATCGTGGATCGACGATTCCGAAAATTCGTGGCGCACTTTTTCCCACCCCGCCGTGAATTCATCCCAGCGCCGAATGAGGTTCAGTGAAGACGGGAATTGCGCGTTCGTCAGATCCTGCATGGCGGTTCGAATTTCTTCAGACACAGTGTCAATCCAGGCTTCCCTGCCGCTTGGCGACGCGACACTTTGGCTTCCCCCTTCCCTCGCAGCACAGTTTCGCGCGGCCCTCTTCAGTAAATACGGATTGGACTTCATCAGAAACGATTGAATTCACGGCGTGCTGCTTTGATGAGATTTGGCCAGGGACGTGCAGTTCTCAAGGGTATGAAAACTGAAACCAAGCTATCACAACTTGTGGAATACGATCGAAACGGCGGCAAGGTGCTGACGATTGTCCTCAATGTCGATCAATCGCTTCCCGTGAATAGAAACCGTGAATTCGAGATTTCGGTGAACTCGAAGCTTCGCGAAATCGAATCCAGCCTCACTGAGAAAGATGAGATTGAACAATTTACGCGCTGCGCGGAGCTTGGACGCCGACTGATTCAGGCATATCGGCCCCACTCAAAATCCCTGGTGTTGTTTCTGCAGGCAAACGGAAATGTCACTTCACGGGACTTGAACGTGACTTTGAACACCGAGGCGTGCTGGGCAGATACTCCTCACATTCAACCCTTGATAGAAGCCGGAGACGAATTTGAAGAGATTCTGATCGTTTTGCTGGACGGACGACACTCACGATTCCTCACCAGCAGGCTGGGCAACATCACGGAACATCCGGAAGTGCGGAACCCGTTTCTCACGTCTCACACGCAGGCGCCAGGCAATGATCGACAAAAGTCTCAACCGACATTTCATCGAAAGGCGGACGAACGAGAGCATCTTTATCTGAAGTCGGCTGCGGAGATGACGAAGACGATCGCAGCCAATCGCTCCATCAAGAGGATCGTTCTCGCGGGAATCAACGGAGCCTGCAAAGAACTGTATGATCTGCTGCCTAAAGATTTACAGAAACATGTGATCTCGTTTACATCACTGCCGGTACAAGCGACTTTCGATCAGGTGAGCGCAACTGTCGTCAAGGCACAGTTCCGCGCGGAACGGGAGTACGAAGCTGCGAAAGTCGCATCCCTGCTGGATCGCGCGGGATCGCGCGACAAGGCGGTCACAGGCCTGGCACCCACAACAGCGGCTCTTGCTGAAGGCCGTGTTCACGAACTGGTTTACGCCCAGGGTATTCAGCCCCATGGCGCACTCTGCGCGAAATGCGGCAGCATCGTCGTCAATCAGCCAAACTGTCCGAAATGCGATACCGTCGTTGGTCCGGCGGGCGAAGCAATGGATCTGATCATTGGGGCAGCGCTAAGCAGCGACTCCGGAATCGAACAGGTTCGGGGTGAGGCCGCGGAAAAGCTTCAAGCTCACGGCGGAATCGGCGCTTTTCTCAGGTATTGAGGAACTGGGAGGTTTGTCATGAAACGGTCCAATGTCCTGCTGGCTGGCGCAGTCATCGGCGCGGTTGGCTATGCTGCGTTTTTTCGACCACGGAGCATGCGATGGGGTGCAACGTGGCGTGAGCGATCCCGTATCTGGGCGGGCGATGAGTTCATGCCCGAACCAGTTACCCGGTCTGTGCGTGTGATCACCATTCACGCGCCAGCGGAGCGTGTCTGGCCCTGGATTGCACAGATCGGCCAGGACCGCGGAGGGTTTTACAGTTACACGTCTCTGGAAAATCTCGTGGGCGCTGAAATGAAGAACGCCGAAGAGATCCATCCGGAATGGCAGCACCGCAATATCGGCGATAAAGTTTGGCTGGGTGCTCCTTCCAGGTTCGAAGGCAAAGCCCACCTGATTGTGGCGCGCTGGGTTCCTGGCCGAAGCATGGTGCTGGTCGCGCCGCCGGACTGGGAACGGATTACCCAGGGGAAAACCGCGGATCACACGGTGTGGTCATTTATCGTGGAACCCATCAGCCCGAAATCCTGCCGGCTGGTTGCAAGGAGCCTTGGCGGCCCCGGTCAATCCACAGCGGGCAAGCTGGCCAACTACATTTTCTGGGAACCGGCGCACTTCATCATGGAGCGTGGCATGATGCTCGGCATCAAGACCCGCGTCGAAGAGCGCGAACAGAAACCGCTGCCGATTCGTATCATCGAAACCGCCGCGGCGTTTGGAAACTCCGCACAGAAGCTAAGAGCTTTAAGGGGGCGTTGAAGGAGGATCATGGGGAAATGATCCATGTCCAATTCTCACTTTTCAAATGAGAATTGGGAAGAACACGGACCATTTATCCCGTCCTCCCTACTTTTTCTCGGTGCTACCGCTTCTCCCCTGCATCATCATCCCCTGCATCATCATTCCCTGCATCATGGAGCAGTCGCCCTTCTTCATCTGCTCGACGCGGGAACGGACCTGTTCGCGAAACTCCTTCAGCTTCGCCGCATCACTGGGCTTCAACGTCATCCGAGCGCCGGTGGGAAGCGCTTCATATTTCACAGTGCCTGCGATCATGCCCTGACCCATCGGCATGTTTGCCATCGCCGTGTGCATATTGGCCATACGTTCCACTCGCTGCTGCAAATCGGCAACATTGGCCGGCTTCGTCGCAAATGTCACGGCAACCCCGTCCGCTGTGTCCGCAACTTCAACCGTAGTCCCCTCGACCTTCACGGGACATGCCTGCATCATCTGCGCCTGGCTCATGCCCATCTGCCCCGCAGCAGGATTATTCTGTGCGTGCACGGTAACGACTCCCAACGCACAAGCCAAGCCGACACCGAAAACGATTCCCTTCATACTGCCTCCTTCTTTTCCACTTCGAGATCTATTCCAGAAACTGCCATTCCAAAATGTCATTCCCTTTTCAGCTGCCGTCGCCCCCAGCCCTTTGTAGCAATCCGCCAGCCATAGTCGTAATTTCGCCTACCGGAGCGTCTCTATCCCGCAATCCCAAGATCGTTCGGTGCACCTTTGCTCGATAATCGAGATCTTCCGGTGTGTGATCAACAAATAGCGATAGGAGTTTCAAAGTGCTCGAAGTGTCCGGGCCTGCCGGTCGAAACCAGTGATGGCGTCCTCAAAAGCACTCCCGGCTATTCATCTCTGACTTCGGTTCGCGGAACTACATGGTCGTCTCCATCCCATTGGCTTTCTCAACAGAGTCTATCTGGAAGATTCGAGAATCCGCTTTGCGGCTGCAACTGCACGGTCGTGGAGGACGCCATTGCTTGCAATGAGTCCCTCGAGATTTTGCGGATTAGCCGTGTTGTAAACGATCGGCTGGTTCGCAACATCCGTCATTCTTCCCTGAGCCTCATGAAGAATGATTTCAGGAGCGCAGGTGTCCCACTGATTTGTTCCGGGACCGGCATGAATATAAAGATGTGCTCGACCCTCGCAGATCATGGCCACTTTCAAGCCAACCCCGCCGGCACGAACGACAGCACCCACGCCGAGCACTTCCCGCATTCGGTGCGCCATTGCGGAATCGTGCGACCGGCTGGCGGCAATTGTCGCCTGGGCCGGATCGCTTTCCATGAAGACGCGGATCTGCCGCCTGGATGAAGATGAACCGGCTTCCACAAAAGCGCCGCAGCCCAATTCGGAGTAGTACAGTTTCTCTTCGACGGGCAGATAAACGACCCCCATGACGGGCTTGCCATCCACAGCCAAACCGATCATCACGGTAAACTCCGTTCGTCCGGCGACGAACTCCGAAGTTCCATCCATGGGATCGACGATCCAGACGCGCGGCTTCGCCAGACGGTCCGGATTGTCCACTTCCTCTTCGCTTAGAATTCCATCGAAGCGAAACCGTCGATGAAGAGATTCGACGATGAATCGGCTGGCTTCCTGATCGGCATCGGTAACAGGGTTGCCTCTTCCCTTCCACCTCACAGCGGTCTTCTGCGGGAAGTGTTTCAGCAGTATGGCTCCGGCACCGACGGCCAGCTCTTTCGCGGTTTCAAGTTCGTCGCTCATTCAACAGCAGCGTGCAACAGGAAATCCCCAAATGCTACAGCAATCGGCAGTCCCATTTTGTGCGTGCCCTTCCGTCCCAACCGGGCCCGCGGGACCTTGACGTTTTTGAAAATCTGTCCATCGAGCTGCGGGCAATCTGACCGGTATTGCAAAACCCATACTCTGATTCCCGCTCCATCGTTGGCGTATCGATACGGATCAGTTCGCCCTTTATGTTGACCAGAGCGCCTTCCGAATTGCCGGGATTTCTCGAAGCATCCGTCTGAATGAAGACTGCACGTCCGTTTCGCTATCGCAGCCCGTGCGATAGCGAAACGAAACTGTTCTCCTGTAAGTCGTGAAAGAGAGTGATGGAACCGATCTCGGCCTCTCTGTCGCATGAATCGCGTGGTTCTCTCCTGACCGGAAGACGTCGTCCGACAATTTGACTCCTTGATCATTCGCTTCGATCCCCACGTTGCCACACTGACATTCGTTCTGAGCATTCCAGGCCCGGTTATGCCAAGACGATTCAGTTCAGGCTCGCAAAGCGTTTAAATAACACCGGCATCGGGCGTGCATACTTTCTTTCGGAGGAGAAGAATCATGGACATTCAAAATGTTCTGGTTCCTGTGGATTTTTCACCGGCCTCGCAGTTTGCGGTCGATTTTGCCGTTTCATTCGCACGGAAGTTTCGTGCCCGTCTGACATTGCTGCATGTGGTGGAACCCACCACGGCATTGGCCTATGCGTTCCCGATTGAGAATGATGAGGTTGGAAAGAACAACTCGGAAGAAGCTCTCGGCCGCTTGTCGGCAATGCTGTCTCCGGAGGATCAGGATGATCTCGATCTCCAGATCCGAATTCGCTCCGGCAAAATCGAGGCTGAGATCCGTGCCGCGATTGAAGCCGAAGCTGCCAGCATCGTCGTGATGGGGACACATCACCATCGACTCCTTAAGAGGCTACTGGTCGGTTCAATGACCGAAGACGTGCTGCGTAAACTGCCTGTACCCATACTGACGGTGTCCACCGATGCGCAGCCCAGAAGTCTATCGCGCATCCTGTTCGCCACGGACCTGACCGAGTCTTCCCATGATGGGTTCACGTTCGCCCTGGATCTGGCTCGAAAGCTTGGAGCACATCTAATCGTGCTCCACGTGATCGAACCGATTCCCATGTCTCTTGGAGCCGGTATGCCTGTCATCGATAGCCGAGCCGAAAGAAAGCTTCTCATTGAGAACGCGCGGCGGAAGCTCGCGGAACTGGAGTCGGAAGGCGCGCGCGAAAATGTTGTCGTGGTATCGGAAGTGATCGAAGGTATCGCACCCGAAAAAATTCTGGAGGCCGCGGCGGAATCCGACTCCGGTCTGATCGTTCTCACGATTCACAGCAAGGGTTTCGTTGAACGGGCTCTTCTGGGTTCGACTGCCGAACGTGTCGTTCGCGTTTCGGATGCACCCGTTGTTTCGTTTCCGGTCCACTTCAAATTGGATCGCGTCGAAAATACCGAACAGCATCGTGTATCGCTGCCGGATCCTTCCGCGATGCCGTGAAGAGAGAGGAATAGAGATATGTCTGTCCAGAGATACACATCGAATCTGGCCGACGGGCTCGGGTAATTTTCACAAGAAGGAGAGGAGCATCACCCAAAAGACGGCCAGCATTGTACAATTTTCGGGGCTCTGCCGAATTCGTCACAACGCGCCGAAAATCCGGTACGACGTGCGCTTTGACGATGAATCCATCGGCCGATTCCATGAAAGACGTCTGCACTTCGAAAGTATTGTAAAGACCGATGTCGCGTAATTACGTCAAGGAAGTTTGGGAATAGAACGGTGATTCGATCGTGCGCCAGCTGTGGAAAGAAGAATCGCGTGTCTGCTGCCCATTTGGCCGATATGGGGCGATGCGGCGCGTGCAAAACCCCATTGCCGCCAATTGCGGAGCCTATCAACGTCGACGACGGTTCCTTCGATGACATTGTGACCAATGCCCGCGTTCCGATATTGATCGATTTCTGGGCTGCGTGGTGCGGACCATGCCGTACGGCCGCTCCGGAAGTTCACAAGACAGCGGCCGACATGGCGGGACGCGCGATTGTGTTGAAGGTGGATACGGAGCAGTCGCCGAAACTATCGCAGCGATTCAATGTGATGAGCATTCCAAACTTCGTTGTGATGAAGAACGGGGCGATCCTGATACAGCAGCCCGGGCTCGTCGACCATCGGCAAATGATCGCCTGGCTGACGAAAGCAGGAGCCTAGAACGCGCACCGATGTGACCGACAGCGGTCATGTCTCGTTCCACAGAATTCTCTATAAATCCCCGAACTGGACCCAAAACGACCTGTTGCAAACAGACAATTTCAGTGATGGCTTCAACAATCGCAGCGATTGACATCGGCAGCAACGCCATACGGCTGGCAATCGCTACTGTTGACGCAACCGGAATATACCAGGTCATTCACAATGCTCGAGAGCCGGTTCGCCTGGGCCATGACGTCTTCGCGACGGGACGCATCTCCGACGTCACAATGAAAGCCGCCCTCGGGGCCTTTCGGCGATTCCGCGAACAACTCCGCAAATATTCCGTGACCCGATTCAAGGCCGTCGCCACCAGTGCATTGCGGGAAGCTGAAAATGGTGAAGCCCTCGTGGCGTTGGTATCGAAACGATATCGTATTCCGATTTCCGTCATTGGTCCGGACGAAGAGGCTCGGCTCGTTCATCTTGCGGTCAAAGATCGCGTCCATCTGAACGGCAAGATAGCCCTTTTGGTAGACATCGGCGGCGGCAGCGTGGAGATCAGCCTGGGTAACAAGAGTGGAATCATTGCGACTCAAAGCTACGCGATGGGGAGTGTCCGGCTATTGCGGATACTCCATCAGCGGCGCCTGAACGGAAACCGATTCAACCAGCTCGTGAGCCGGTATGTCCAGGTGTCCAACCGTCGGCTGCAACAGGAACTCGGTGGTCAGAAGATCGAAATGTGTGTTGGAACGGGAGGAAGCATTGAATCCATCGGGGATATTCGCCGCGCTCTCTTCAACAAACGTAGTTCGACGAAGATCACAACGAATGAACTGGCAACCGTTTCCAGGAAGCTTCAGGTTCTCACCGTTGAGGAACGAGTCCAGCAATTCCAGCTTCGGCCGGACCGTGCGGATGTGATATCGCCCGCGGCGGTGGTTCTGCAGAACATCCTTCGGCAGGCCGGAGTACGGGAAATCCTCATTCCCGGTGTTGGTGTCAAGGACGGGCTGTTATCGGAAATCATCTGGGAAATCCTGTATCGCGGCAAACATCTCGATCTGGATCAGGTGATGAGTTCCGCTTTTCAGTTTGGCCGCAAATACGCCTTCGATGAAAAGCATGGTGTTGCGGTTTCCCGGATTGCCCTCCAGATTTTTGATCAGACCCAGCACATCCATAATCTGAATGGAGAAAGCCGAATGCTGCTGGAAGTCGCTTCTCTACTTCATGACGTCGGTCAGTACGTTGGAGTTTCCAACCATCACAAGCATTCGTTTTATCTGCTCCAGGCCGGTCCAATCATCGGTCTGTCACCGGCCCAGATTCAGATTGTGGCCAATGTCGCGCGATATCACAGAAAGTCGCCACCGCGGCTGGTCCACGAGTCCTTTCTGGCGCTTTCACCAAAACAACGAAACCTGGTTTCGACGCTGGCCTCCATCCTGCGAGTTGCCGATGCCACAGATCGCCAGCACGACGATTGCGTGCAATCCGTGAATCTGACCTTCAAGAGACAGCGCGTCACGCTTCGACTGAGGGGGGGTGGCGATTTGCTCCTGGCGAAGTGGGCATTGGCTAAGCGCAGTGACCTCTTCGAGAAAATCTTCGGCAAACTCAGCATCGAAGAATCTACCATCAAGCGACCCACGCGTCGTCGCCGACCGTCCTGACGATCCTGGTTATGCATCGAGCTGGTGAAACCTATCTTTGGGGCTTCCAATCTCTCCAAATGGCTCTGTGGACAGTCCAATTACAAAGTGCCGCTGCATAACCGCGTCTCAACCAAATCGTCCGGTGATGTAATCTTCGGTTTCGCGTTTCGAAGGATTCTCAAACATGGTTCGGGTTTCGTTGAACTCGATGAGGTTTCCCATCAGGAAATATCCCGTGTAATCCGAAGCCCGCGCCGCCTGCTGCATGTTGTGAGTCACGATCACGAGAGTGCAACTATTCTTTAGATCGTAAAGAAGTTCTTCAATGCGCGCAGTAGATACGGGATCGAGCGCGGAACACGGTTCGTCCAGGAGCAACACTTCGGGTGAAATCGCGAGGGCACGTGCGATGCTGAGACGTTGCTGCTGACCGCCGGAAAGTTCGAATGCCGATCGATGCAGCTTGTCTTTAACTTCGTCCCAGAGCGCTGCCCGCTTCAGGCTTTGTTCTACGGCTTCGGTTAGCGGACTTCCTTTTCCTCCGTGAAGACGCAATCCATATGCGACATTATCGAAGATCGATTTTGGAAACGGATTCGCCTTCTGGAAAACCATGCCCACACGCCGCCGCAAATCCGTCAGCTCCATCTTCAGGATTTGCTGTCCATCGAGAAGCATCTCGCCTTCGACCCGGGCCCCGGGAACCACTTCGTTCATGCGGTTGAGTGCGCGCAGGAATGTGGATTTACCGCATCCGGAGGGCCCAATCAGGGCTGTCGTCCGATGTTCCACGATCTTCATGTTGATATCGCTTACCGCTTTATTGGAACCGTAGAAGCATGAGAGATTCCTGACGACCAATTTCGAAACAGGCGTGGGAGTTGCCAGCTTTCCAGCCGGAATTTCCGGGGTTAAACGAGAATCCATTGCAGGTTGAGCACTAATAATCATACGAACGTTCCGTAGTATGCATGACCGTTTGACCACGGGGTTGTGAAGAATATGTGACATTTTCGCGAAGTCGGAGATCTCATGCCTGGCACATGCAAGGGCTCACAAAATGTGGTACCACCCGGAAGTTCGCTGAATGTCTCACCCGGGGACGCCGGTCGTTCGCCTTTCCAACAATCTTTCGAAACTATCGGCCGATTTGCATGCGTTCGAGCCGGCGGGTCGCAAATCTCGCGAGAACGGAACAGGTCAATACCAGGGTGATTAAGACCAGTGCGCCCGCCCAGGCCTGACGATGCCAATCGTCATATGGGGCTGTTGCATAGTTGTAGACCTGAACGGTCAGTGTGGATATTGGTTGCGTAAGACTCGTAGACCAGAATTGGTTGTTAAAGGCCGTGAATAAAAGCGGAGCGGTTTCACCCGCAATGCGAGCCAGGGCAAGAACAATACCGGTGATGATTCCTGGCATCGCGGCTGGTAGAACCACTGTAAACATCGCGTAGGCCCGTGTCGCACCGAGCGCCAGAGAGCCTTCGAGCAGAGAACCCGGTACCATCAAAACCATTTCTTCCGTCGTTCGCGCGATGAGGGGAATCATCATAATGCCCAGGGCAACGCCGCCGGCGAGTGCTGTGAATTGCTTGAATGGACTGACGGCAATTGCGTAAACAAAAAGGCCGATCACGATCGACGGAATTCCATTCAGAACATCCGCCGCAAACCGCACCATGTTGGCTCGCATTGATCCGGCATTCTGGGCCACAAAGATTCCGGCCAACATTCCGGTTGGAATTGCAAACAGACCGCCAAGAGCACAGACAATCAGCGTTCCGACGATCGAGTTGGACATTCCCCCGCCCATTTCACCGACAGGTCTCTGAACATGAGTAAAGAAATCCAGATTCAGGGAACTGATCCCCTGCGAAATGACGAAGAACAGGATGAATCCCAGGGGAACCAGGGAAATCAGCACCGCAAATAGACACAGACCACTCATGAGATGAGACGTGTACTTCCGCCGCACCGTACGCAGGTTCATGATGCCTGCTCCGAAACAACCTTGACCGGCATCGCGACCGTCTGCCTTTTCTGGTGTGTCATACCCCAGATCAGCATCCGTGAAGCGGCATTGATCGCAAACGTTACGATGAATAACACGAGACCAATCTCGATCAGCGCACTGACATGAAGATCATTGGCGGCTTCTGTAAATTCATTAGCGATGACGGCCGCCATCGTGTACTGGGGCGCGAACAGGGACAACGACATCTTTGGGTTGTTCCCGATGACCATCGTTACCGCCATCGTTTCACCGAAAGCACGGCCAAGCCCCAGCATGATTGCACCGACAATTCCGACACGTGCATAGTGCAGTGCCACTCTCGTCACTTCCCACCGCGTCGCGCCAAGCGCATAGGCAGTTTCACGCTGAGCCATCGGAACCGCCTTGAGAACTTCGCGCGCAACAGAAGAAGTGAATGGAATGACCATAATGGTCAATATCAACGATGCGGACAGCATACTCACGCCGTTGCGAGGCCCGCTGAAGAACGGCACCGTCCTTAGCCAATCGGGAAACCACATCTGCACGGTTCGGACAGCCGGAACAAGAACGAAGACGCCCCAGAGACCATAGACGATGGAAGGAACGGTGGCGAGCAGCTCTGTCAGAAACACGAGGGGCTGCTTCAATGAATTGGGACAAAGTTCGGAGATGAAAATTGCCACTCCAATACTGATCGGAGCCGCAATCAGTATCGCGATAAAAGACGAGTAGAGCGTCCCCCAGATGAATGGAAGCGCTCCAAACTCACCGGAAACCGGATCCCATACCTGGGTACGCCAAAAATTGAGGCCAAACTCGCGGATGGTTGGCATGGATTGGATGCACAGAACGACGCCTATGGCTGCAACCAGGAACACAAGGACCAATGCAAACACACCTG
>Ga0163162_10001094_pt1 | contig 25125 bp, 20 predicted proteins | sample S55metaG_FD_115310 | JGI IMG/M metagenome (GOLD analysis project Ga0163162, IMG submission 115310) | Switchgrass rhizosphere microbial communities from Kellogg Biological Station, Michigan, USA - S5-5 metaG | ecosystem: Host-associated > Plants > Roots > Rhizosphere > Soil | place: USA... | reverse complement strand
GCGGGAGATTTAAATGGAATCAGCGCTTGAAAGTGCCCCTCCTGAGTCAGGAGGGGTGGCGCGAAGCGCCGGGGTGGTTCCAAAGCCGACAACCTGCAAAATTGCTGGTTTGGAACCACCCCCGCGTGATCGCGTTGCGATCACGCTGCATTCATACAGGTTGCCTCATCTTCGCAAAGCTCCACGCTCAACCCTCTCCCTTTGCTATCCTAATGGCTAATGACTTCCAATAAACTTCATGCCGCCCGGCAATTGCTTCTGCAGGAGAGTTTCGGCGTCCTCTCGACGATATCCATCGACGTTCCCGGTTACCCATTCGGCTCAGTCACGCCCTATTGCGTCGATTCGGATTGCCAGCCCATTGTCTATATCAGCACCATCGCGCAGCACACGAGGAACATCATCGCGAATTCGAAAGTGTCGCTGACTGTCGTCGAACCCAATGCCGATTCAGACGACGTTCAGGCGAGAGGGCGACTGACCCTGCTCGCAGATGCCCGGCCGGTAGACCCTGCGAATTCGGAAATTCGCGATCGGTACCTGCGATATTTTCCTTCCGCGGTTCAATACGAAGGAACGCACGACTTCGGTTTCTACCGGCTCGTCCTCGTACGGTCTCGATTCATCGGCGGATTCGGTCAGATCTTCTGGTTGACGCCGGACGAACTTTGCCTGAGGAATCCGTTCTCATCCAGGGAGGAATCCGTTATCGTCGGGCATATGAACAAGGACCATGCCGCAGCACTCGCTCTAATGGCAGGCTCCGATACCCAAGGCCCCGTGACGATGACGGGAATTGACGCAGAAGGCTTCGATGCGATTCAATCCGGCAAGAAGCGTCGCTTCACCTTTGATCGGCCCGTTCATACGATGGAAGAAGCTCGCCAGATGCTGATCTCATTGTCCAGGCGGCCGGTTGCTCAGAGCCTATGAAACAATTCGTGTTCGTCACGATTTTCATGTTGATTGCAATCATGCCAGGAAGCGCACAGGACAAAGTGGATGGATTTGTCGCGCGGATCTACAAGAACCGGCGCGAGAAAATGCCATACCGGCTTTTCATACCGCCGACGTACGACAAGAACAAAAAATACCCAATCATCATCTGGCTGCACGGAGCCGGAGGTGCCGGCAATGACAATCTGCTGCAGATCTCAGGAGATCAGATTCCGGGAACGCGATTATGGACAAAACCCGAAAATCAACAGCGGCATCCGGCATTCGTCCTGGTGCCACAGTCGACGGGAGGATGGGCCAGCAGCAGCTTCACTCAGCTGACCGACGAGGAGCGGCTGGTCCTCGAGATATTGAATGGACTCAAGACCGAGTTCAGCATCGATCCCAAGCGGGTCTACATTTCCGGGCAGTCCAATGGAGGGTTCGGCACCTGGGACATGATATCCAAACGTCCCGAACTGTTTGCCGCGGCAATTCCCCTCTGCGGCGGAGGAAATCCAGCTCTGGCATCCAACCTCGTCTTCATGCCGATCTGGGCCTTTCATGGAGAAAAGGACGACGTGATCCCGGTCGCGGAAACTCGCAACATGATCGCCGCGATCAAGAAATTGGGGGGAGTTCCGCGCTACACCGAATACAAAGGGGTCGATCACGACGTGTGGACGCCGACATTCAAGGAAGCTGGACTCGTCGACTGGCTCTTCGCTCAGCACAAATAATCGGGAAGCAAGGTGCCTGACACCAATTTCCCAATTTCACGGTCTTTTCTGGATCACCAGCTGGTACCAGGTCAACAAGCCGAAAATCACAATCGCTGTAAGCACCAAAATCCAGAGCGCCGTCAGTCGAAGCGACAAGGATTTCCATTGCTGGTCATTGCGTTCGACGCGTCTTTGCGTTCGGATGAGAGCGCGTCTGGTCTGATCCAGCACTTCACGAACGTGCTCGAGACTCACCTCGGGTTTGCGGGCATCGAATCCAGGCGCCCCTTCGATGCGATGGGGCGGAACATTCAAATCGTCATCCGGAACTCTCAATGGTGGGAAGCCTCCGTTATCAACATAGCCTGAAAGAATTATAGACGTCGAATAACGCTCACGTCACGATTCGCTGCATCAATCGCAGAATTCACTCCTGAAGCCGCTCTTTTCGTGCAAGGGCAGTCCGGGCTTGTATCTCCGGAGTTCCGGCATGCAATTCCAGGGCTTCGAGTGCTGCGGCAGCCTGCCAGCCAGGAGCTTCTCTAACGAGAGACAAGAGAAACTCCAGTGCGGATTCTTCACGTGATGAGCTGATGGCGCGAAGGAGAGTGGAGCCAAAATCCCTGTCCATCGTATCTTTCCAGGCGGAGATCAGAATCTCGATTGCCCTGGCGTGACGCCATAACCCCATGGCCAGGGCGGCTTCGTCGCGAACTTCCGGGTCTGTGGACTTCAGGAATTCTGCGACAAAGTCAAGACCTCGCTCCGATTCCAGATGCAGAATCGCGTCAAATGCGCATCCGGTAACGGCGGGCCGCAAGTCGCCGGACCGGGCCTTCAGGCGCAGCAGAAGCGGAGCCTCATCCCCATCCATTTGTTCGATGGTGCGAACGGCCTCAAGCCTCACGGGATCGAGAGGATCCATCAGTGAATCTACCAGACGCCGAAATACTTCGGACCGTTGCAGGTCCGAACACTGAGGAAGCGCCAGGATGCAATTGGCTCGCAATGGGCCGGCCGCATCCTCAACTTTGCCCCAAACCGGTTCCATTTGCACATGTGTCGATCCCCGGATGTATGGCGGCGATTCGCTGTAATCCATCGTGGTCAGCGCCTTGATAATGGCAGTCTTGCCCCAGCATTTCGGATCCGTCTTGACAGGATCTTCAAAGAGTCTGGAATAGGCTGTCAGCAGATCCGGAATCAGCTCGGCGGCGTGAATCTCTCCGGCGGCCCTTGCGGCTTCCGCAATGACCAGGTTGGCGCGATCCCTCAAAGCCCTTCGAAGAATGGCAAAGGTTCCCGCATCCGGACTCGCTTTGCGCAGCACTCTGATCTGTTCAAGCTGTTCTTCGAACTTGCTGTTCGCCATGGATACTAAATCGCGGCGGGTTCCACGAGTGCGGCAACGGATCCGCGACTGTTCGGCATCCGCCAGTCGGGTCCGTAGGCGTGGACGCCATCCCGACGCCGTTCGGCTTCTTCGAGTCCGCAGGTCAGCACGATACTGCTCCCCGTCGTGTCGGCTTCCGTGGTGTGCGCCACAGCCGTGCTGTACGAAATTTCGAATACGCTCTGCAGCATCTCAATGACGTACTCATAGGAATGTTCGTCGTCATTCAAAATGATCACGTGATACAGCTTCTCCAGGCGAATATTCGTACTGGTCCCGGTTTCGGGCGTTGTTACTGTTTTCACGACGATAGGCTCCTCATCTGGATTCGTTTATCCTACATGACTATGGCCATGACCGTGCACTCCTCGAAGTTCGATCTTCCCACGCCTGCTCTTCTGGTCGACCTCGACCGATTCGAATCCAACCTTCGGAAAATGCAGGTCGCCGTCACTCGGTCCGGCAAACAGCTTCGTCCGCATGCAAAAGCTCACAAGTGTGTCGAGATCGCTCGTCGCCAGGTAAAGGCGGGTGCGATTGGCGTATGCGTTGCGACATTGTCCGAGATGCAATGGATGAACTCGGCGGGATTCGATGTGCTGTTGACAACGCCGGTTGCGTCCCGGAGCAAGACCGACCACATTGCCTCGTTGGCGAAATCCGGAAACAATATCCGCGTGGTCGTTGATCATCCCGATCAGGTCCGCCTTTATCAGGATTCCGCAGTGAGAGTGGGCGCAAGGATACCGGTGCTTGTCGATCTCGATATCGGAGATCATCGCACCGGCATTCCGTGTGACGAACGTGCCATCGCACTTGCGCGACAGATTGCAGGATCGTCGAATCTTCGATTCTCGGGTCTTCAGGCATATTCCGTCAGCGGCTCTCATACGGAAGGAGACGTCGAACGGCGAGATCACTCGACGCTGGCCATTGCACAAGCCATCGCGATCCAGCGAGCGCTTCTTGAAGCAGGTTTCGATGCGAGGACTCTTACCGGCGCATCCACGGGCACGTGGAATATCGACACTACTATTCCGGAAGTCACGGAAATTCAGGCAGGATCTTATCCGCTAATGGATGTCGCCTACCGCAGGATCATTGGCGACGATTTTGAGCCGGCGATGACGGTGCTGGCGACGGTAATCAGTGCCAGTCACCCGGATCGAGTGACGGTGGATGCCGGCTATAAATCGTTTGCTACAGATCGTCCCTTCGGCCCTGATCCTGTCGGGCTGGAAGGAGTGCGCTGGCAATGGGGCGGAGATGAACACGGAATCCTTCATCTGGAAAAACCGTCCCATGCGATACGGCTCGGTGACCAGATCGAGTTCATTCCCCCGCACTGTGACCCTACCGTAAACCTTTATGACCGAATCCATGCCACGCGGGGTGATCGTGTTGTAGAAGTCTGGCCGACGAAAGGCAATCCGGGGATGGGAAAGGAATTTGTCATTAATCATTAATGACAAATTCCAAAAACCCGATTCAGCCTTGATTCCGCCTTCTCATCGTGACAGCATCTGTCGGCTTAACGAATCATGAACCTCGGATTAATCACACTCTGCGCACTGGCCCTGGCGGTCATCCTCAGCTGCACGACATCGTTGAACGTCGGATTGCTGGCAATTGCGCTGGCATGGTTCATCGGTGTCTACCTCGGTCACATGCCAGTGAGGGAGATTACCGCTGGTTTCCCCGTCGACCTGTTTCTCACACTGGCTGGAGTGACGCTGCTTTTCAGCCAGGCGAGAGTCAACGGAACTCTCGAACGTGTCGCGCATCTGGCGGTTCGGCTATGTCGAGGACGCATCGGCATTGTCCCGATCATGTACTTCATTCTCGCATCAGCGCTGGCAACGGCAGGGCCCGGCAATATCGCAACGACGGGCCTGCTGGCTCCGATGGCGATGACCACCGCGACGGGCATGGGCATTTCGCCGTTCCTGATGGCCATCATGGTAGGCAACGGTGCAAATTCGGGTTCGCTGTCTCCTCTGGCACCAACGGGACTTATCGTCAATCCACTGATGGCCAGGATTGGATTACCGGGACTCGGACTTCAAACGTGGTTCTTCAATTTCATCGCGCATGCCATCGTCGCATTTACCGCCTACATGATATTTGGAGGCTGGAAACTGATCCGCCGATCCGAACGGTTCAAAGGGATCAACGAGAAGCCTCCGGAGTTCCACCGCCGGCATAAGCTCACGATTGCGCTGATCGGTATGATGGTTGTTGGTGTGCTTGTCCTGAATATCAATATTGGTATGGCCGCATTTGCCGCAGCAGTCATTCTGGGACTGCTCGGCGCAGCGGATCAGGAAGAAGCCATCCGGGAAATGCCGTGGGGCTCGATACTGATGGTCTGCGGAGTGACCGTTCTCATCAGCCTGCTTGAGAAAACCAGCGGTATGGCGCTGTTCACGAACCTTCTGACGCGAATCTCCAGTCGTGGGACGATCATTCCCTTTCTGGCGATGATCGTCGGAACAATTTCCGCATACTCCAGTACGTCGGGAGTCGTGCTTCCGGCCTTTCTCCCGCTGGCCCCCGGACTGAGCGAAAATCTCGGTGGTGGAATAACCAAAGCTCTCGCCATGACGATGAATGTGTCTGGACACCTGGTCGACGTTTCGCCGCTTTCCACGATTGGAGCACTGTGCATCGCGTCGATTCCCGCGGGACCAAAAAGCCGGCGCCTGTTCAATCAGCTTCTGGCATGGGGATTTTCCATGACTGTCGTGGGTGCGCTGATCTGCTGGCTCTTTTTCGGCTGAGACGAATCATGAAGAATTTACTTGCTGTCCTGGTGCTGCCCGGTTTGCTGGTGCTGGCTGCGGCCCAAACGCCAAAGGCAGCGCCAGTCGAGATTGAACTGCTGACGCACACGGAAATCTACGACGCAATTCACAATCATGGAAAGACGACGGTTCTGATCTTTAACGGAGGAACCGAACAGCGTGGGCCTCACGCGGTGCTGGGCGGACATACATTCATCGCACACGAGATCGCTTCCAGAATTGCGCAGAAACTCGGCAACGCGCTCGTTGCACCGGTACTGCCTTTCTCCATCACGACCGTGGACGAGAAGATGCCGGGAGGCGTCACGCTCACTTCGGAGCTCTTCAAACGCGTCAATGAAGCGGTAGTCGACAGTATGGTTAAGAATGGATTCAAAGATCTTATCCTGATGGGCGATCACGGTGTTGGCCAGAAGGAACTGGCGGATCTCGCGGTCGTCCTGGATCGCAGATATTCGCCGCGCGCCGTTCATGTTTATTTCTGTGGGGATGTCTACGAAAAGTCCGAGCAGGAATTCGATGCTTACATCAAGGGCAAGGGGCTGCCTCCGAGCAGTCATGGAGGAATACCCGATACTTCGGAATTGCTGGCGCTGCAGCCGGCGCCTTCGGTGTGGGTACGGGAGAACTACAAGACAATGGTGGGCGATCCGGTGCTGCCAGCCGGACAGCAGCCTGACACGAAAGTCCGGCGCGTGAATAATGGCATTACCGGAGACCCGCGACTCTCAACGGCGGAACTCGGAAGGATCTTCATCGATATACGCGTGCGGAATGCCGTTTCACAGATACAAAGCCTGATTGGATCCAAGAGAGGAACCGCGCGATAGCCAAACCTTCAAACTATCGGGTAACCTGTTCGCGCTCTTTTTCCTGCTCCTTCTTCTTTGCCTGATCTTCTTCGGGCTCGCTCTTCTCGTTCATTGCATCCTTGAAATCCCGGATGGATTTTCCCAGTCCCTTGCCGAGTTCGGGAAGTTTCTTGGGTCCAAAGATCAAGAGCGCAATGATTCCGATAATGATCAGTTCGGGGACGCCTAGTCCTGCCATTTCTTCTCCTTATTTCTTATATCGATTCGTAGACGCGGCGGCCGGCCCAAATCCCTGCGATTCCACCCACGAGCGACATCACAATGCCCCACAGGGAAACCATATCGCCACCCCAGATTGCGGGGACGAACCCCCCAATAGTCGACCCGAGGAAAAAGCCAGCCCACATGAATTTCTTGCTCATATCCCACCGGTCAGCACCAACAGCATACAGGCAAGCCGTGCTGAAGCGCTATTGGTGAATGGTATGGTTTGCCAGGAGTTCCGCAACCGAAATTGGAGGGTTGGGGGCACTTTCCGATGCAAAGCTGCAGGGGCGTTCCATGACCGCCCAAAATGCCCCGGGTTGAGGGTCTGTGGGCGGTCATAGACCGCCGCCACAGGGAGATTCTTACTTCAGCTTCGTTTTGTTCGCGTCAAAGAAGTCGAAAATCTGTTTAATGACTTCCGGCTGAGCCCAGGCATCGGTATGTTGCCCGCCGGCGACGCCCAAAAAAGTGGCGTTAACGCCTTTGGCTTTGGCGCGATCGATCATCGCCTTGCCGGCATTGAAGTCCATCGTGGTATCCCCATCGCCATGAACATAGAAGACGGGAATATTTTTCAACTTCTCAAAGGGATAGTCGCCCTCGGCCAGCGGTGCAGCGCTTGGAGAAATGGCCGTCCAGCGTTCCGGATACTTCGCCGTATAGGCCCAGACCGCGCCGCCGCCGGAAGAGTTCCCCATCAGATAAACGCGATTGGTGTCGACGTTGTATTCCTTCGCCATCAAATCGGTCACATACAGGAGATCCTGTTCGGCACGCTGAAAATCCTCCGGAGTTGCGGGCGCAGCTGCGGCACCGCCCCGGCCTCCACCGCCCCGACCACCACCGCCGCCTCCAGCGGCGGCTCCTCCACCACCACCCGCGCCACCGGCACCAGCGCCACCGGCAGGTGGTGTCCCCGCAGGCGCTCCCGCTCCGCGGCCTCCGCCTCCACCACCACCACGGGGAGCGGCGCCCACCATCTTATAGGGATTGTTCCATCCGCCATCACCGGTTGCTGCCGTCCACACCGTTGCGTTCGCGTGATAACCCGTCACGGCAGCCACGATGTATCCACGCTCCTCAGCCGTCTTCGCCAAAGTCGGGTTTGTCGTCGGCCGCATGAATGGTGCCGTCGCGGGCTGGCTGGCGCCATGAGTGACAATGACCAATGGCAGCTTCGTGTTCTTGTCCCACTTCATCGGGACATAGATGTGATACGGAATCATTTCCGTGGTTCCCGGAAACGTATAAGTGCGATCCTGTTCGCCCTTGGACTGATATTTCGGGTCCTGGGGATTCGGCGCCGGCGCCTGAGCCAATGCCGCCAACGTCACAGACACCAGTACGGCCGCGGAGAGAATTCCAGTTTTTACGGACTGTCGCATACGGTCACCCCTTGTTTTAGTTCGCTTCGGAGACACCGACCTCGTGTCGCAGGGGCGGAGTATATCCTGTCGTTTGGGTATATCCAAGACTACGAAACGGCGCACCCTGCGGGAACCTGTTATGAAGAGAATTTAAGAAAGTTTTCAGTAAGTTGAGTGGAATTGCTGCGTTAATATCTCAGGGTCGAAAACCAGCTTGCGGCGCATATTCCGCGACGGATATTAACGAGGGTTTTATATGTCTCTATTGGAAATCTGTCAGAATCTCCAGAATTCGAACTGGGGAACCCAGATCCGTGAATCGATCTTCTTCTTCCCGATCATTGAAGGCATTCATGTCATCGCGCTCGGAATCTCGGTTGGAGCGGTCTTGTGGTGGGACCTCCGTTTGCTTGGATTCTCCATGCGAAACAAACCCATTTCCCAGATGCAGGCGAACATCTTCAAATGGATGATGCCCGGATTCACCATCATGATGATTACGGGCGTCCTGTTGTTCTGGTGCCAGGCGGAGAAAGCGTACAACAGCATTTTCTTTCGTATTAAGGTCATCGCATTGATTCTGGCGGGCGTGAATATCCTGTACTTCCATCTGAAGACGCAGCGAAGTCAGGCAAATTGGGATACGGCTGAAATTCCGCCGACCAATGCCCGCCTTGCTGGGTTATTTTCCATTCTCCTCTGGGCGATCATCATCGCGGCCGGACGGCTCATGGCCTACACATTCTAATGCTCAACGGAGGTCGGATACTCGCGATGCGTTTTGCCAAACTGACAGTGGCGGTGCTCACCGTTTTAATTTTCTCCTCGTTCATGGCTCAGGACCTGCTTGCCCAAACGGGTTCGATCACTGGAACCATCATCGATACGGATGGCAAAAAGGTTCCGTACGTCAACGTAACGGCGACCAACCTCGCGAGTGGTGAAGACAAAGTTGCCATTACGGGCGATGCCGGAACCTATAAAATCGAAGGCCTCGCGCCCGGGGACTACAAGGTTTCCATGGCCGTTCAGGGCTTTGTGATTCCCGAGGTGCCGAACGTTACTCTCGGTGCGACGGAAGCAAAGCAGCTCAATTTCACATTGGCCATGACCTTTACAGAGCGGATGGTACGCAAAACCTGGCCATTTTTTAACTGGTCGGAAGAAACCTGGCTTGGAAATGTGATCCGCAATCACCAGTACCCATTCGCCGTCATTGAAGTCGTTCATCTATTCGGATTGACTCTTCTGCTCGGCGGAATTTTCCTGATGAGCCTTCGGCTCTTCGGCCTGATCATGCGGGATATGCCGCTATCGCAGGTCGCACGGCAACTGGGCTGGATTTCGTTGTTGGGCCTGGTGGTCATGGCGGTGACCGGCGTGTCTCTTTTCGCGTCGGAAGCGCTGAAGTGCTACAACAACAATATGTACTGGTACAAGATGGCCTTTTTCTTTCCAGCGACCATCTTCCATTTCACGCTGTACCGCAAGGTGACTCGATCCGACAACTCTCAGCCATTCCTGCGCGGATTGACCGGGTTTCTGGCGCTGTTTCTCTGGTTTGGAGTTGCCGTGTTTGGCCGAGCGATCGGGTACTTCTAGCAATACGCGAAGGAATTCCCTTTAGGAAACGCCGGGGTGGTTCCAAAGCGAAACCTGCAAGTTGCGGTTTTGGAACCACCCCTCGCGTGATTGCTTCGCAATCACGCTGCCCTCCTAACTTAGGAGGGCAGTCTTCGCATCTTGGAAAATCCTAATCAGCGGCCCAGAGCCTTGCGGATGCGCCACAGGTGATGCCAGCTGTGCCGTAGCGCGTGGTCCTCAATCACAAACTGCGCGGTGACCGGGGCGCCATAGCTCAACGAAAATGGCGCAGCCTGATCCAGTTCATCATCGGTGAATTCCCGAACTGCGGCCGCGGCTTCACGACTGCTTCGGTGCAGAAACTTCACAGTCTCTGCCTTCGTTTTTTCGCCATTTTCCGAAGCATGTTTCGCATTGATACCGGCCACGACATCCCATGTGACATCCGTCACCGCTGTGCCGCTGGCGATCGCTCGCGCCGCACCGATCTCGATGGGATACATGCTCGCAACGTGATGGACGATGACACCAATGGTTCTGCTATCGCTTTCACCGTGGATGCCGGATAGGGGAGTGCGCCATTCCGCCTCTGAGAGCTTTTCCGCGAAGGCAGCCAATCCGGAGGCGCCTTCTTCGAGACGATCGGCCAGCGCGGCAGCGCGGCGACTCCCGGTTTTGCGAATCGCGACAACTTCCAGGTATTCGGCATCGACCTGGGTTTTATCGCCCCCGGCTTTGTTGTGTGCAGACCAAAGGCTGGAAAGCTCATTCCGCAATTGTTCCTGTTGCCTGGAGTCCAGAGACTCAAAGGCCCTAGTCACAGGCCCGTAGTTCTTCCGGAAGAAATCCACAACACCTTCCGGTGGAAACGGATACTCGAAATGATAAGTCCGCACGGCACACTTCAATTCGGCGATACCTTCGCGGAGCCGATCGCGCACCGTGGCTTCATCGCCCCAGAGTACCGGGGAAGGCATACCGGAAGGAGCAATATGCTTTGCAACGATCCTGAACATCTTTCCGACGAATCCACCGGGCGTCCAGTTTGCCATGGCAATTGTTCCGCCGGGCCGGCACACGCGTTTCAGTTCGGCCGCGACACGCTCCGGACGAGGCGCGAACATGGCGCCGATCAGGCTGGTGACAACATCGAACTGTCCATCCGCGTAGGGAAGAGATTCGGCGTCGCCCTCGTCGAATCGAATATCAAGTCCTTCGGACGCGGCACGGCTCCGAGCTTTCTCCAGCCAGTTCACCGCGATATCGCAGCCCGTAACCTGCGCGCCCGCCCGCGCCGCAATCAACGCGAGCTGACCGGCGCCGCATCCCACATCCAACAGGCGGCTTCCCGGCGCGACGCCGAGCCGCTGATAGAAAACTTCCGCATCTTTCTCCATGAAACGGGCGAAGACGTCGTAGTCCCCTGCCGACCATGTCGTTTTCAGCCGTGCTTTGAGCTGGCTGAAGTCCTCGCTGATTTCGATCTCATTTGCAGTGGCACTCATTGTCGTTCTCCTTTTTTGAATCGTCTTTGTCGCGCGTCTGTCGCGATCCGGTTTCAATATAGAGTCGGCAGATCTTGAATACTTGATCGCGCGTCCCGTATTCTTGCCACGGCAACCCAAATTCGAGGCATGTGTCATGGATGTTCTTTCCGAAGTCCTGAGAGCCGTCAAGCTCGAAGGCGCGCTGTTCTTCAATGCAGAATTTTCAGCTCCGTGGTGTATCCGATCATCCGGTTCCGCGGGGATCGCATCTTTTCTCTCTCCTGCCCCACGTCACCTGGTCATGTATCACTTCCTGACGGAGGGGCGGGCGTATGCACGACTGCCGAACGGTAAGCGGGTGCTGCTGACAGCCGGCGACATCGTCATCCTGCCGCACGGCGACGCTCACTTTCTGGGCAATGGATCTCCGGAAAGGCCGGTGGATTCCGTTCAGACATTTGCGAAAAACTTAAGCCAGGGGCTCAAGCTCGCGCGCTTTGGTGGTGGCGGCGAGATCACACGGTTCGTGTGCGGATACTTTGCATGCGATCCCCGGCTGAGTGAGATCTTTCTTTCAGGCTTGCCGCCGATGCTGAGCGTGCATGTGGCCAATGAACCTTCAGGCCACTGGCTGGAACAATCGATCCGCTTCTCTGTGGACGATGTGAACGGATCCCACGCGGGGAGCGACCTGGTGCTCGCGAGACTGTCAGAGGTGCTGTTCGTCGAGACACTGAGGCGTTACATCAATTCGCTGCCTGCCGAACAAAAAGGATGGCTGGCCGGCGCACGCGATCCCGTCATCGGCCAGGCACTCGCACTGCTTCACAAGGAACCCGCCGAACCATGGACGATTTCGGAGTTGGCAAGACGCGTGGGCTTGTCGCGCACACGGCTGGCGGAACGATTCCGCCATTTCCTGGAAGAGTCCCCCATGGCGTATCTCGCCAAATGGCGGCTGAAGCTGGGCGCAGAGATTCTTCAGTCGTCGGAGGATAGTGTTTCAGAAATTGCAGCGACGGTGGGCTATGGATCCGAAGCGGCGTTCAATCGCGCGTTCAAGCGCGAATATGATTGCCCGCCGGCACAGTACCGAAGATCGCAGGCAAAAAGAAACTCCCCGGCTGCAAGCCGGGGAGTTTAAAAAACTAACCACATTTGAGGAACTCCGCCGGGCAGCGATTCCGATTGCCCGGCGGAGTTTTGTTAAATTAGAAGGTGAACCGAAGCTGACCCTGGAAGGACCGGGTCCCGGTCTTCGTTGTGATCGATCCGAAGTCCGTGGTTTGGGTCGCCAAAGACAGGTTGGGGTTACCAGGCGTCGGGTGATTCATGATGTTGGTCGCATCCACACGCACCTGAAGACTCTTGGATTCGGTGATCCGGAACGTCTTTCCTAGATTCCCGTCCAACGTCCAGGATCCAACTGTCCGAATCGTGTTCTGCGGCATATTGCCCGGCTTCCCAGGCATCGCCTGCTGAAGGACAATGGCATTGGTTTGCGCATCGGCTAGAGCCAGAAGCGTACAGTTGCCGCCAGAAACCAGGTTGGTGCCGAAGGGATCTGTGTGATCGACAATCCCTCCAGTGGCGCACTGCGGATCCGGGACCTTGTTGTAAATATTCGGCGATCCAAAATAGGTGCCCGTTGCCGGACCTCCGGTTCCCGCACCGCCGGGTCCATTGCCGGCAGGTCCGTTCCAATTGACGGATCCACCGGTACGCGAAAACTGTCCGAGATTGTCCGGAGTGAAGTTGGCATACATTCCCGTGGATCCACTGACGGTCAATGGCACCCCGGAAGTCACGTTGTAGATGATGTTCGCTTGCCACTTCTCGACAAGGCGTGCCACAAATCCCGAACTGTTACCCAAAACGACCTTGTTCGGGCCGAATGGCAATTCGAAGCTGCCATTGCTGCGGAACTCGTGCTTGTGATCGCCACTGGTCAGGCTGTAGTCGGCGTTGTAATTCAATGGATCGGTTGCCGTGCCGCTCAGGTCCAACGCCTTTGCGAACGCATACGTCGCCTGATAGGTGACGCCTTGTAGCGGACGCAGCGTGACCTGCCCCTGAAGTGAATTGTAGTTGGATCTGCCATTGCTGGCCAGATACGTGGTCGTGTTCCCCATTTGCGGATTGATGGAGATGTAATTCTCCGGGAAGCACCGCAGGGGCAGATTGATTGCGGGCCCCACCACCGTGCTTCCATTTGCAAGGAGGTCGCAACCATTCCGCAGAACTCGGCCACCGACATTGGCATACGCCGCGCCAGTCGCCGGATCGATCGGCAGAGCCCGAAGATTGCCCGCGGCACCCAGAGGGGTACCTACAGGGACACTGGCTGTGCTCAGCGTGTTCAGCGTTTGCGCTACTCGCAGGAGGTTCCCGTTTGCAAGATCACCTTGGATTGTTGTACCTATTCCAGTGCTGATATTGCTTCTTCGCAGATGGTCCGAAGCATGGTTGACCACCTGATTTCCGCTGACCGTAGACGTCGTCCCAATGGGGCCGTAGGCGACTCCGGTTGGCAGCGTCCCTGTGCCGTGCAAATCCAGTCCTGCCATCATTTGATCCAACAGAGTCGATTCTCCGCCTTCTCGCGTCAATTCCAGCGCATCCATCAGTTCTTTGTTGTAATAGATGTTAGCCAGATTCGGATTCACCGATGTTTCCAGGCGTTTCGCGATCGTGCCGACGTAGTTGAGTGAGACCTGAACCTTCCGGTTCACATTGCGTTGAAGCGACAGTGTGAAATTCTGGGTGTAGTTGGTCTGATGGTCGGGCGCATAGGACGAGATTGCGCTGGAACGGCTGTACACCAAAATCTGGCCGCCGGGCAATGCCGGATTGGTCGGTCGCACCGGGACCAGCTGATATGCATTGGAAAGGTTCAATACGGTGCTCGCAAATTCGCTCTGCACGGTCCGGCCGTTCGAGATTGCACCGGGCGAGTTGCCCGCCACAGCTTCGATTGTGTTGGAGAAGCCGCCGCCGACAAGGCGCCCGCTTCCACCATACGTCATCTGGTAGCCGCCGCGAAGAGTCGTCTTGCCTTCTCCAAACCACGGTACCTGCCAGGAGAATCCGACAGCCGGGCCGAAGTTATTCAGATCGTTCGGCAGCACGGATTTGTCGGGGTTCGGAGAATTCGGACCAACGAATTCAATCGTCGTGAGTTTCGCGGGATCGCAGGTGGACACCGGAAGGGCGGCCGACTGCGTGACGCCATTGGCGCACGACAGGAAGGGCGTTGAAGGGTTGGTTCCGTAACCCGTCAGGAAGACATTGCCGGGTGTCAGCCAGTTGGAGAAAATATTCCCACTGGAAGGTGCCCCGATTCCAAACAGTCCGTTGCCTTGTCCGACGGTTGTGGAAGTGAATCCTTCTGAAAAATAGGGAGACCCAAAGTAATCAAACCGCAGACCGATGTTCATGGTCAGGTTTTTGCTAACTTTCCAGTCGTCCTTCGCAAACGCATTCCACTCATTGATCACAGTCGTACGATGCTTGCGATGATCCGCTTCGGTTGCGACGTTCTGCCACGTGCCGTTGACGACATCGTTATTATTGTCGATCCAGAAGATTTGAGTCGCGTCCGTGACCGAGCCCGCCAGAAAATATTCCAGGTTGGCGGTCAGGGTCCGGTTTGTCTGAAGGGTGTTGGGATATGCCGTATTATTTGCGCTCGCCAACGGTGAAGTGAAAGCAGTTTGCGATCCTCCGTTGATGATGGGATACATCAGCGCGATACCGCCGCCAGCGGTAATATTGCTGTACCCTTTGGACTTTGTCATGTTGGTTTCGACGCCAAACTTGAAAGCATGCCGGCCCATGGTCCAGCTGAAAGTATCCGCAAAATTCAGCAGCGGACTCTGGTTCCCGTTGTACTGGCCGGGATTGGTGTTCATGACGCCGTTTGCATTTCCTCCGAACAGTGTCGGATTGATCAGCGTCTGGTAGCACGCCTTGCTTCCGCAATCGGGGCTGGTTGCAAAATATCCATCGAGGCCGATCGTTGGCTGAGTCCCAGTCAGATTCATCATGTAACTTTGGGCACGCGACTGAACTGAACTGTCCGGGTAACTGGTTTCCCAGGGAGCGTCGACGCCGGCGTTTTCATATCGAATGCCCATACGCGCCTCATTGAGAAGCGAACTGGACAGCGTCGACGTGAAATTGATTGTGAACACCTGAGGCCACCTCTTCGTCGTATAGGCAATCTGGTCGGGCCAGTTGGGGACATCGCTGTCGGTCTTATTCTTTTCGTACGTCCACCCGCCGCTGAGTTTTTCCCTGGCATTGAAGTTGTGATCGATTTTGCCATTGAACTGCCAGCGATCGGTGTTCAGATCGGTTCCCGTCGTGACGGCGGCACCACTATTGCCATGCCGGCCACGCACGTAGCGATAGGCTGCGGTATTGAGTCCGTCTCCGACACCCGTCGTCACGCCAGCTATAGTTTGAGTGACCGCAAAGTTATTGGCGTGCGGCATTTCCTTCAAAATTTTTGCAATGTATCCCGTGGAATCCATCCCAGGCCGGTTGGGGTCCCATGGGGCGCCACCAACGCCTCGCGCCGTACCTCCGGGACAATCCGCGGCGGTAAACGGAGTGCCATCCGCCTTGTTAGGCCCAAACACGCTAAGGCAATTCAATCCGCCCGTATAAGGTAGATTTCCGGGAGCGAACGCCGGGGTCACCGGGCTACCGTTAATGTCTACTGTGGGGTAAGTCGCGTTAGGATTATTCGCAGTATTATTCGAAACCGCAATTCCGGCATTCGCGTTGTTCCAAGAGTCGAAGTAACGGAAAACGCCGTTGCGTGCCGTGTCCGTCAACACCGTTGCCGTGGTCAACGTCCGCTGGAAATTTTTCTGTTGATCCCACAACACAAAGAAGAATGTCTTATTCTTGATGATCGGTCCGCCGAAGCTCACGGTCGGATGATAGTTGCTGAACCATGTCGGCTTGTTGGTCAGAGTCCATTTGCAGCTGTCCGATGCCTGCTGAACCGCGCACGTGGTTCCGGAGTCATCTTTAAAACTGCCGACCTGATTGGCAGCCCAGGTATTGGGATTCAATCCGCTATTGGTGTAGAGAAGCGTAGCTGCTCCTGTGAAACGGTTCGTTCCGGATCGCGTGGTCACAATCACCTGGCCATTGCCGCGTCCCATTTCTGCATCGACGGGGGCGAGGATGATCTTGATTTCACCAACCAGATCCGGATTGATGACGGTGGTCGCAAACACGCCATTGACGAAGCGGCCGTCACTCACGCTCAATCCATCACGCACGGTATTGATCGATCCGGCACTAATGCCGGCAAAGTTGGCATTTGCGCCGGTGCCGTTCACGCCGGCGACGGTGTTGATCAACTGCAGCACGTCGCCGCCAATCATGGGCAGATCGCGCACCTTGTCCGCATTCAACGCCTCGCCAATTGACGGTGATGACTGCGCGATAATCTGACTGGCATCCACCGCCACATCGACAGTTGTTCCAGCAGCCGATCCCAGTTTCAAAATAATATTGAATCGCTGATTCTCGGCCGAGCCCAGAGTGATGTTCTCAACCGTTGCCGTCTGAAAGCCCTGCAGTGTCGCCGTAATCTTGTATGGTCCGGGGGGCAATGTGACGAAGTTGTAAGTTCCCGAGTCGTTCGTCAGCGAAGTCGAGACCACACCAGTCGCCGTGTTCGTCGCTGTGACAGCGACACCCGGAATCAAAGCGCTCGTCGGATCCGAAACGGTTCCACTGATTCCGCTGGTCTGTGCGAATGTACTGGTGGCAAGAAGCAAGCAGAGCATGAAGGCTGCCGGAGCAGCCAACATGAATTTGGCAAGACGCATGTACCCCCCTATTCATGGTCGCGAAAGGAATGAATCATTCTTTCACGTGGATAACTGAGACTTCGGTAGATTTGCTCTCCAGAGTCTTATCAGCGTTCGGATTTAAACTCAGGTGAAATGAAAGTGTCAAGCAGTCTATTGACAAACGATCAAAATCGAGATCGATCAGATTTATTCGGAGGTATCCACAGCGAACGCCCTGTGAGTTCGCGATGATCGAGTCCCGCGGCTTTGTCCATCAGCGCCAACGATTCGGGCAATGGAACGCGGAATCGCCATTCGTCTTCGCGTCCTCCGGCAGCATTCCACTCTCTGGCCCAATGGGGCCACCACGACGCGACACTCCTGGCGATGGGTTCAATCACGAGAACCGCGGAGCCCTGACGTGCCGCGGAAAGCATCTCTCGCAACATTCGCGTCCTCATCTCATCGGAAAGTTCATTGATCGTGAATGCCGCAATCACGGCGCCAGTCTTTCCGATTTTGAACGTGGCCAGATCGTCGGGCCGAACGGCGCAGCGCAAATTGAAAACGCCGTACGTCCATTTGGCTTCGCGCATCGCCCATGAGTTTCGATCGATGCCGGTAATCCGCGGTTGAGTATTCATTTCCAGAGCCCACGCGGCACTGGCAATACCAGTGCCGCATCCAAGATCCAGGACGTCGGATGTGGAAACCTTTGCGGCATCGAGAGCCCGGACAATTTCTCGGACGAGAAGAAAATGAAGCGGGGCAAAGTAGGTTGCAAACGCGGCCCGCTTGCCGGCGCCTTCGAACGCGCCTCCCTCCCCTATGCGATTCCGGCGTTCGACATAGAGAGCGGAAAGAGCCTGCACCGCCCTTCGAACTTCCTGGAAATTGAGCGCTGCAAAATGCCGTTCTTCCAAGGCACCAAGCCAGCGTAAAAACGGGTCCGGCATCATTTATATATATCAGCCTCATCAATTTTTCCGTCTATGCTCTAAGAAATTCGTCCCCCGGCAGTTATCAACAGCAGAAGACCTCATGGAAGACACTCCCAAATCCGAGTGGATCGTCAAGACGCTGAATCTCCACGAGAGATCACTGATCCGATACGCATCCTGGATTCTCAACGACATCGAGTGCGCCCGTGAGGTGGTTCAGGAAACCTTCCTGCGATTGTGCAAGGAAGATCCTGCACAGGTTTCCGGGCATCTCGCCCAATGGCTGTTTACGGTCTGCCGCAATCTGGCATTTGATGCGCGGCGAAAGGAAACGCGTATGGCGCCTCTGGGACAAATCGAAGTCGGGGTTGCACCCGGTCTCGATGAAAAACAAACGGTGAGCGAGATTCTGATGGTGGTTCAGACGCTGCCGAAGAATCAACGCGAAGTCATCTACCTCAAATTCCAATGCGATCTCAGTTACAAGGAGATCAGCGACATCACCAAACTGTCGGTCACCAATGTCGGTTTTCTCATTCACACCGCAGTCCGCAACATCCGACAGCAGATGCTTTCCGAAACCACGACCCAGACGAGCCGTAATACCCAGCCGGCCCAGCAGGCAAGGAGGATCCAATGACTTTCAACCCTGACGATCCAAAATGGACGGCATACGTACTTGGCGAACTCGAGGAAGCGGAACGGGCAGAAGTGGAAAGTCTGCTGGAATCCTCCGAAGAAGCGCGCGCGTACGTGGAAGAGTTGCGCGTGGCGACCGGCGCCCTCGAGCAGGAATTAAAGGTGGAGTTGAAGGTTGGATTTCCACCAGAGATCCGTGCGGAACTGGCCGCAAGTCTGACCGATGCGCAACGTTCAGCGATTCAGGCCGCGGCAGCCTCGGCGCACACAGCAGGCAATATCCGCTCGTTCAGACGGCCGCAGTCCCATCAGGTCCATCAGGTCCATCAGGTATTGTTCGGAGTGCTTGCCATCGCCGCCATGATCCTGATTGCGATTTCAATTCCTTCGGTGTGGAAAGCGCAGAAAACGGACGGGACCGCGGATGCAACCGTTCAATCGGCCGGCACTTTGAAAACGGAGAAGAGCATTGCACCTTCACCGGCGGTTGCATCCCCGCGAGACACAAACGAAATTGCAAAATCGAGTGACAGCAAGGTCACGCAGACAGAACAACCTGAGGCAAGTGGCACTCGCGCGCAGCCGGAAGAAATCCATTTAGCGGCTCCTGCTGGTATTTCGAGCACCTCGGTTGGCGGCTCTTCTGCAGCCAGGCAGGAAGGCGCTCCCGGCGCCGTGGCTGTTTCTCCGCCGTCTGGTGGCAACAATATTATTAGTGATGTCTTCCCTCCAATCGTTGCTCCCAAGGCGCCGATAGGAGGCGGTGGTATTGGAATCGGAGGAGGAGTTTTTGGCACGGTTCAAGGCGGAAGTATCAGCGGTACGGTCACAGACCCTACCGGTGCCTTGATCCCGGGAGTGACTGTCAAAGCAACAAATACTGAAACTGGTGTGGAAACAACGGTGTTGACGAATGATGCCGGCGCTTACACGTTTGCGAGACTTACACCAGGACCTTATCGGTTGACCGCTGCACTCAACGGATTTCAGACGGCAATGCTGGTCAACATCAACCTGGGGACCACGGAGTCGCAGCGCATCAACATTGCAATGACGATTGGGAATTCGGCAGGAACAGCCGTGTCCGTCGCTCCAGATCAGCAGATTATCACTTCTCAGTCCTCTTCCACGGTCGGCCAGGTATTGAATGCGGATAGACTGAGCAGCCTCCCGCTGGTCGGCAACAATGTTCTCGATCTGATCAATGCTTCGCCCGGCGCAAGCCAGTCCACAGTCAATGGATTGCAAGCTGGACAAGGTCAGGGGCAAGGACAGCAAGGTCAGCAAGCGCAGCTGGCTGGACGGGATCAGCAGGGACAACAAGCTCAGCAACCAGGGCAGGGCGGAGCGGCTGCAGGACGTGGCGGCGGTGGCGGTGGTCGTGGTGGTGCAGCAGCAGCACCGCCCCCTCCGCCACCTGCGCCGGCGGCTCCGTTGCGAACGATGATAAACCCGGATTTGGTCGGCGAACTGCGAATCATTCCGAACAATCCAACGGTAATTGACGGCATCTCCACCTACGATCGTCGGTCAGCGCCGAACACGGCGAATTACGCTCCGATCACGGACAATCCGTTCCGACGCGTGAGTCAGGAGCCCCTCTCGACGTTCTCCAGCGACGTCGATACGGCGTCGTATGCCAACCTGCGACGTTTCATCAATCAGAACCAATTGCCGCCCGCCGCTGCGGTACGTATCGAAGAGATGGTCAACTACTTTAACTACGACTACGCCCAACCATCCGGAAAAGATCCCATTGGTGCGGCGATGGAAATCGCATCCGCTCCCTGGAACCCCACGCATCGCCTGGTTCGAATCGGAATCAAGGCACGGGATATCGATACGCGGCGAAGGCCGCCCAGCAATCTCGTTTTCCTCATCGATGTCTCCGGCTCGATGCAGCCGCCGGAACGGCTGCCACTCATCAAGAATGGCTTGAAAATGCTCGTGGGAAGTCTCACTGAAAATGACCATGTCTCGATTGTTGTCTATGCGGGAGCTTCGGGAGTCGTTCTTCCATCCACGAGCGGCAATCGCCGAGACATCATCAACGCCGCTCTGGACAGACTCGAAGCCGGAGGCTCCACCAATGGCGGAGCTGGAATCCAGCTGGCCTATCAGATTGCAACGAGCAGCTTCATTCCCGGCGGTGTGAATCGGGTGATTCTTGCCACCGATGGCGACTTCAACGTCGGCGTCACCAACCAGACCGAGCTCACACGCCTGATTCAGGACCGCGCCAGGAGCGGAGTATTCCTCAGCGTGCTGGGTGTCGGTACCGACAACCTGAAAGATTCCACCATGGAACGACTCGCCGACACCGGCAACGGCAACTACGCCTACCTGGATTCGATGAACGAAGCCTACAAGGTTCTCGTAGAACAGATGAGCGGAACGCTGGTGACCGTCGCCAAGGACGTGAAGCTGCAGGTGGAGTTCAATCCCGCCGTCGTGGAAGCGTATCGTCTGATTGGTTATGAGAACCGACTGCTCGCCAATGCCGATTTCAACAACGACCGCAAGGATGCCGGCGACATGGGCGCAGGCCACACGGTAACGGCGCTTTATGAAATCGTGCCACGGGGAGGATCGGTTCCCGGGCCCGACATCGACCCGCTCAAGTATCAGACGCCGGCGCAGGCTCCGGCTCCGCAGGTTCGGAGTGGCAGCACGGAAACGCTCACGCTGAAGATTCGTTACAAGGATCCGGATGGCACGGAGAGCAAATTGCTATCTCTGCCGCTGACCGATCGCGAAGGCACATTCTCCAAAGCGTCGGCGGACTTCCGGTTTGCCGCATCCGTCGCGGAGTTCGGAATGATTCTGCGGAACTCTCCATATCGGGGTAATGCAACGGTGGGAGAAGTCATCGAAAACGCCCAGGCCAGCAGAGGGTCGGACAAAAACGGCTATCGTCAGGAGTTTATCCAGCTGGTACAGAAGGCGCGTCAATTACGCGGGCGAGAATAAAGCGGCCGGGGAATTTGTCATTAATCCATTGTCATTTGCGGAAGGGAAAGAAGGCTCCTTCCTTCGATGACAAATGACAATGGATTAATGACAAATGACGAGTCCCCGATCAATATCGGCTGCGGCCTCCTCCGCCTCCTCGATCTTCACGTGGGGTGACCGGACGTGCCTCCGCAACCGTAATGGCACGGCCGCCAACACTCTGTCCGTTCAATTTCTGTATCGCATCGGAGGCTTCCTCGTCCGATGACATTTCAACGAAGCCGAATCCCTTGCTCCGCCCGGTATCGCGATCCATGATGATCTTTGCTGAAGTCACGCTGCCGGATTGAGCAAACATTTCCTGCAGGCTTTCATCCGTCGCGCTGAATGGAAGATTGCCGACATAAAGTTTCTTTCCCATGATGCTCCTTAGCTTCCGTGGAATTTCTACTTTATAGCACGGGCTTATTGACCCGTCAGCCAGGAATTTCGCAAGCGCCGCGAGGCCTCGGAAGCCCCCGGAATTTCTTCCAGACGGTAGAGGATGTAATCCGATTCCCGGAGTTGCACCACGACATCCACGGTCCGCCGGAATCGCTGCACCTGAATGGTGACGCGGTCTCCCGGCTTGTATCGGGCGAGAAGCGAATTCCAATTATCGTGAGAAACACGCGACCCCCCAATCGACAACATCACATCGCCTTCCTGCAGTCCCGCCTCCTGTGCCGCCGAACCCGCTCGAAGTGCACCCACACGCGGACTTTGCCGATCATTTCCATCGATGGTAATCCCGGATGCGGCATTGCGAGCCGGCGAGCGCACCAGGCGCAACCCCGCCGCCGCAAACGCTTCGTCGTATGGCAGCGGCTCCACGCCGCGAATATAGCGGTCGTAAAAGGAAGACATGTTCGTGTCCGCTACGCTGGAGAGGACTCGAACAAAGTCTTCCTGCGTGTAGCCTCGCCCCTTCAGGTAGTACGTTGCATTCGGCGCTTTGACGTAGAACTCGTCGTACATCTGCTTGAAGACATCATCGAGCGATCGCCGGCCACCGCTCCGTTGGCGAATTTCAAGATCCAGGACCAGGCCGATCAGTTCCCCTTTCGTGTAGTAGCTGACTGTCGTGTTGTAGAAATTATTCTGCTGGTTATAAACCTCCGCATCCATGAATGGCGCAAACAACGACGCGTCCTCGGCGCTCATCAGCCGAACGCCGGGCTGATTCTCCACGGTGGTGATGGTCTGTTCGAGATCCTGCAGAGTCTTTGAATCGTCCCAGAGTCCTGCACGTCGCATCATCATGGTGCCGTAGTACTGCGTCAGTCCTTCGGCAATCCACAGGCTGCCGGTATTGGCGGGACGCGTCCAATCCCATGGACCGAGTTCCACAGGCCGGAGCCGCTTCACATTCCAGGAATGAAAGAATTCATGCGCAACCGTTTCCACCGTCGTCTCATACGTATTCTGTTCGGATAGCACGCCGCCACGAATGATCTGCGTGGATACCAGGTGCTCCATGCCGTCGTAGGAATGATCGTCGGCCGCAAAATGTATCAGAAACGTGTAGCGATCGAATTCCGGAGGACCCCACATCGCGACTTCCGCGGTGACCAGCTTCTGGATGTCGCGAATCAGGCTTGCCTTCGCAGAGTTCACCTCGGCACGGGAATGAATGACAACGCGGTAAACCTTTCCGCCAACGGTAAATTCGTCCTGTGTCCAGTCGGCGCCAATCTCTGTCGGATTATCGATAAGCAATTCGTAGTTGGGATAACGCCATGCCATCTGGTCCGGAACGTCCGTACGTCCGTTGATGACGCGCCAGCCGGCAGGCGGGTGAATCTGAAGTTCCACCGCATCCTGCTTGTGTCCGACGACATACATGAAAATTTCGCCGCCGGTAAAATTCCCGTGAGTGACGTCCAGCTGCGCAAATGTTCCGGAAAGATCGTTGCCGTAAACTTTGTATGAAACTGAAAACGTCCGGTTACCCTGGGTTTGCACCTGCCATGTCTGATTGTCCGTCTTGCGAAACGTCAGCGCCCGATTGCCGGACTTTGCGGAAAATTCCTGAACGTTCTCTGCGAAATCGGCCACGGAATAGCGGCCGGGCTGCCACAACGGCATCTGGAGATCCACGGATGCAGAAGTCTCACCTGGGGGCGTCGTCAACTCCATGGTGACTTCAAACAGATGCGTGGCCGGTCGTGTCATGCTCAGGCTGTAGGCAATGCGCTCGAATGCCCCGAGAGATTGAACAGGCTGGGCGAGGATCTGCAATCCTGTGGCAATCCAAAGCAGAAGACCGGATATCGCCAGCCTGAGAAATGACTTCCTCTTCTTCATCAGTCGTCCCAGCCTCTTCTGGAGCGTGCGACTTTAATTTCCGTACGCTTCTTCTTTTCTTCAACTCTTTTGATTTTCGCTGCACGCGACACACGCGTGGGAATTCGAGGCGGCTCCTTGTGTAGAGCGTCCCGCAACAGCTCGGCAAAACGTTCCTGGACATCCGCACGGTTAAGTTCCTGGCTTCGGGTTCGTTGCGAGGTCACCTGGAGGATTCCCTCCTTGTTGATACGCGTGGCAAGTCGGGAACGGATAAGACGGCGCTGGTCGATGCTCAGAACCTCAGATGCGTCGACATTGAATCGCAGCGTCACTCGAGTGGAAACCTTATTCACGTTCTGGCCGCCGGGTCCGCCGCTACGGGAAACCGCGAAGTCCACTTCGTGTTCGGGTATTTCCAGGCCGTCGACGATCGCGATCAAGCCGCCCTCCTACTCATCCCCAAACGGGAACGATCCGCATGTGTCCTCTTTATAAGCCGAAATCCACGTCGTCGGGCAAACCGTTCACATCGGTGGCCGCATCATATGGAAAATGCAACTCGAGTTTCTCTCCGATGACATCCACGGCGCTGACAAGTCCTCCGGTAAAATCGGCTTTACGAAAGTGCTCGGACAGCTGCGCGGCGACGGCCTCCCAGAATTCCTGACCGACCTTCGCATGGATCCCGCTGTCTCCGAGCACCACGAATTTCTTCCGGCCTGGCACGACGAAAATCAGGACGCCATTGTGTTCTTTCGTGCCGGCGATGCCGAGCCGAACAAAGGCTTTCTGTGCTGCCTTCTCCACGCTCCCCCAGAATATCGGCGCGACGGAATCCATGATTTCACCCGAAGTCCGGCGCTCGGCCCTGCCGATTGCTTCCTTCACGCGTGCTGCGTCGATGTTGCGAAGTAATTGGCCACGAGTCATTACCATGATCCGCTTGCCCCTCCGCCCCCGGAAAAACCTCCACCGCCGCCGAAGCCGCCACCGCCGCCGCCTCCACCCCAACCACCACCGCCAAACCCGCCGCCTCCGCCCCACCCGCCTCCCCGACGGCCACCACCGATCCCATTT
>Ga0163162_10001093_pt1 | contig 25147 bp, 27 predicted proteins | sample S55metaG_FD_115310 | JGI IMG/M metagenome (GOLD analysis project Ga0163162, IMG submission 115310) | Switchgrass rhizosphere microbial communities from Kellogg Biological Station, Michigan, USA - S5-5 metaG | ecosystem: Host-associated > Plants > Roots > Rhizosphere > Soil | place: USA... | reverse complement strand
TTCGTGCCGTCCGGCGGCATGGGTACCTATACCAAGGCCGAGGTCGAAGAGATCCTGAAGGGCGCCGGGGTAGATATCCGCCGCAACGCGAAGGGTGTTGAGCAGTTCTTCGGGCCCGGGGACAAGGGGCATAGCGACCACTTCCATGTTGCCTGGCAGGGCTCGGCACCCGATCCCGACAAGGTAGCTGCAGCCGCACAGCGCGCCCAGGCAAAGCTGGATGCTTTCGGCCAGCGCTCATCTGAAGCGATTGCGCGGGTCAATGAGCGGTTCAATGAGCAACCGCGCCTGATCGATGAAGCTGCACAGTCCACGCGCCAACTGGACGACGTGATCGCCGAACTGGAAAAGCGCAGACCGCCTGGCTTTGAGGCGATGATCGCGCAGGCCGGTGCCGCTAAGCAGTCAATCGAAGACGCCTTGGTGCGCCCGTATCGTGAACTGCAGCGCGATAGCGATCGTCGCATCCAGCAGCAGCAGCTTTTGAGCCAGGGGCGCGAAGCTGAAGCCAATGCTTTGCAGGACATCTGGCGCCTTGAGGACCGGCTCGGGCCAATGACCGCAGAGCGCCGCGCCGAGGTGCTGCGGATCGCAGAGGCGGAGCAGAAGCAGGTTGAGGCATTGCGGCGCGCACAGGAGGTGCAGCAGGCCTATCTCGATACCACGCGCTCGATCCGCAGCGCAGTGGAAGGCATCCTTGGCGGCTACGGCAAGCTATCGGACCTGAAAAACATCGGCCAGCAGCTTCAGGGCAAGATCATGGCTGAAAAGCTGTTCGGTGATGTATTCGCCGACATGGACAAGTGGGTAAAGGAAAAGACCGGCATCGGCTCCAGCGTCGATATGCTGGCCAAGGAAACAGATCGGGCTGGGTCAGCCGCTGGTCAATTTGCTGACACAATCATCGCGGCAACGAACAGGCTGGCCGCCATCAATTCGCCTTCCTCCTCCACATCGGCCGGCGCAGGATCGGTATGGGACCTAAAATCTATCTCTGTTCCCGCCCTTTTGGCTGCCCCGAAATCAACTCCGGTCGCAGCAAATGAGAACCCACCGATCATTGTTAACGGCAAAGTCCCTGCTCGGCCCGGCAAAACTGTAAACGACCTCACTCCGGAGCGATATTTCGAAGAACAGAAAAACAAGATGCGTGACGCGCTCACGTCGTCGCTCGAAAAGGCTGGCCTCGGCTCTGGCCTGGCAAAAACTCTCGCCGCACCGATTGCTGGAGCCCTTGAGGGCTACATGACCACAGGCACCGGATTCGGAGCGGTGCTGGGAGGCCTGAAGGACCTGAAGGGATTGCCCGATGGCCTGTCTGCCGCCTTTGGCAAAGCGTTCGGAGGTGCCCAAACAGGATCCCAGGTCGCAGGCATTGGCAATGCCATCGGCATCAAGATGAACCAGACCGGTGCCGAAATTGGTGGAGCCATCGGCAGTTTAATTCCAATTCCTGGCGGGCAGGTCATCGGATCGGTGGTGGGCGGCCTTCTGGGCAATCTGTTCGGCAAGCGTCCGCGCGGTGGGGGCGCAGTCAGTCAGGATTCGATCAACGTCAGTGCCAACGATGGCGGCATCACGAGTTCGCTCGACAGCTTTGGTGGCGCGCTGCAAAATTCGATCACCAAGATTGCCGATGCATTGGGCGGAACGGTGGGCTCCTATGATGTCGGCATCGGCCGGTACAAGGAATACTATCAGGTTTCGGGCGTCGGCAACGACAAGGCCTTGGGTAATTCCTACTTCCAGAACCGCAGCAGCACCGCGCTTTACGATGGCACCGATGCTGAGGCGGCAATGCGAGCGGCGATCCTGGGAGCGATCAACGACGGTGCGGTGAAGGGAATTCGCGAGGGCTCCATCCGGTTGCTGAAAGCTGGCAAGGATCTTGACGCGCAGATCCAGAAGGCGGTCGATTTCCAAAACGTCTTCAAAAAACTGAAGTCCTATACCGATCCGGTTGGCGCCGCGCTCGACACCCTTGATGCTGAATTCGACAAGCTGAAGCAGACCTTCACCGAGGCCGGCGCGTCGGCCCAGGAATTTGCCGACCTGCAGAAGCTCTACGGCATCGAGCGCACCAACGCGGTGAAGCAGGCCATGGACCAGATCACGGGATCGCTCCAAAGCCTCATGAACGACCTGACGATTGGCAATGATGCGCTATCGTTGCGCGATCGCAAGGCGGCGGCTCTGGCTGCCTATCAGCCGCTTGAGGCGCGGGTGAAGGCCGGGGATACCACCGCCTATGCCGACTATGCAGATGCCGCGCGTCAGCTGCTCGACGTCGAGCGCCAGATGAGCGGATCGCAGAGCGACTATTTTGCTCTGCTTGATGAGGTGAAGTCGATCACCCAGACGCAGCTGGATTCGGCCAAGTCGGTGGCGAATGCCTCAGCCAATCGAGACAGCCCGTTTGCGGCCGGAACGGGCACCGGCGGTACCGGCACGCCAGCCAGCACGCCGGCCAACGACAATGCCGGCATCAAGTCCGCGTTTGATGCCGTGGCAGCAAAGCTGCTCGATGGGCTGGGGTACAAGCTGGATGCGGTGAACCAGAACCTGGGCTCGCTGATCCAGCAGGGCCAGACCAACAGCGTTCCAGCGCCCAGTTATGACCGCCTGCTTGGCACTGGGTCCTGGTAATGCTGGCCTGCATCGCGAAGGTATCTCCGCTCAATCTGCTGCGCGGGGAGCGAATGGACGTGCGCGTGGCATCGAGCAACGATCGCCGGATTACTGGCTTGGGCGGCCGGGTATGGGAGCCGGCAATGGTTGCCCTGCCCACGGTCGGCATTACCCTCTGGAACGGTGATTTCACCGAGGCGGTATCATCGGCGGCAGCTACTCTGCCTATCAATGTCAGCGTGCTGAAGGAGACATACAGCGAAGCCGACGCATCGATGTGGATCGGCGCTCCGGTGGAAATCTATGCCGACGAACCAGGTACGTCATGGCCGTGGCGCACGCTGCTGCGGGGAAAGGTGACGGGCTTCTCTCGAAAGGGCGTGGTGCTGTCGCTGACCTGCGAAGTGGATGCCGAGCCATTCAAGGCCAACGTGCTGATCAAGACCTATGCCGGCACCACGGGCGCGGAAGGCCCAGCCAGCATAAAGGACAAGGTCAAGCCGCTGGTGCTGGGGTGGGCCATGAACGTGGAACCGCAGCTGATCGACAGCGACAACTCGGTCTATCAGTTCTCCGGCTATGGTCCGATTGAAGGCGTCTCGGCGCTATTCGAGCGCGGATCGGACTTCGGCGCTTCGGTGGGCGACTATGCCAATTATGCCGCGCTGGTGGCCGCCGCCATCCCGCCCGGCCGCTGGGGTACCTGCTTGGCCGAGGGAATGGTAAGGCTGGGGGCGCCGGCATTTGGAGTGATCACCGGCGACGTGCGCGGGCATCGCGTCAACGGATCGACACCGCGTCTCACCGGGCAAGTCATCAGCGCCCTCGCCTCTATCGCCGGCATCGATGCGTCCCAGTTGTTGACAAGCACACTGGATGCGCTGGACGCTGCGCTTCCGTTCCCGGTCAACCTGGTCCTGACCGACCAGACGAAGTTCATCGACATCGCTCAGGCGCTGGCCCGGTGCTGTAATGCTCAAGCCGGGATCAGTCTGGCAGGCCAATTCTTCGCCTCCCGTGTCGATCTTGGTGCCGACCCGGTGCTTACCCTCGATGCGCAGGGCCGTGCCTGGCCGCAGGTGACGGCTTCAGAAGAGGCCAGCGTCAGCCTGCCCTACTGGCGCACCACCATCGGTGCCAATCGGGCCTGGAGGGTGCATTCCGCCGACGAAATCGCGTTCGAGGCACCCATCATCGAGCGCGGGCTCTACTCGGCCACCGAGACCTATCGGGAGGGAAACTGGGTAAGCCTGGCTGACGGGTCGGAATGGTTGTTCATTGCCCTTACCGCTTCGTCTGGTCATGCCCCGCCGGCTTGGCCGACGACATCGAATGCCTACTGGCAGAACAAGCGCCCGCCGACCAAGGCGCAGGATATCACATATAATGCCGGGCAGACCATTGAGGCCCTGAAGCCGGCCGAAGCGAATGCCACCAACGGCGCACCCGCTGGTACGCCTGTGGGGGACAAGACCGCCACGGACGTGTCCAGCACGGTCAAGACCGGCGGCGGCGTAGCCACTGACCAGGTGGCCACAGCGGCCATCCAGAATGTGGCGGTCAGCAAGACAAATTACGTCACGCTTTCCAGCCCGATTACGCTGACTGATGGCGTTGATGTCGACATTTTCTCGCTGACGGTGACGAAGGATGAAGCCTCGTCCCTGATGAGGATCGAGGCATCGGTGATCGTGGATTCGAGTGATGACATCCGCGGCGATTTCACGTTCTACAACACGGCCGGCTCGGCATCGCAGGTCTATCCGGTCTTCATGAATGGCGCGCTGGGCACGTTCCGCGTGACCATAACGATGCTGGCCCTGTTCTCCGGCCTCAGCGCCGGGTCAACCACCCACAAGCTGAAATTCCGGCGCAATGGCGGCGCCAGCACGGTGACCGCCAACGTCAACAGCCTGTTCTCCGTTCGCGAGGAAAAGAAGTAGCACCCATGGAACATTGGATTGTTTACCGGGCCGACGATGGCGTCGAGCTCGCGCGAGGATGCTCGCCTGATGCAGGCGCGGCCGCGCGCCAGGTCCTGGCAGAGGGCCAAGCCACAATGCTGGTCCCTGCCAAGGCCGTTGAGACGATCCCGACTGATGTCGGCTTGATCAAGGCGGCGCTGCATCAGGCCATCGACGGCGAAGCGGAGCAGCAACGCCAGCGCTTCATCACGCCCGGCGCGGGCCAGGCGCTGGTCTATCTGGCCAAGGTGCGCGAGGCCGAGGCTGTAATGGCCGATGCGCGCGCACCGGCGCCGATCCTGGAGGCCGAGGCGGCGGCACTGGGGCAGACGGTAGCGGCACTGGCTGCCGAGGTGCTGGCGGCCAATGCGGCATGGACCCGCGCCAGCGCCGCGATCGAGGCCGCCCGCCGCGCCGCCAAGGCAGCCGTTTCCGCCGCTTCCGACTTCGCCGCGCTCAAGACGGCTTCGACCGTCGACTGGGCTGCCGTCACTGCAACCGGGGGATAACCATGGCCTTTGAACTGAACATCTTCCACCCCAGCAAGCATGTCGTCTGGGGCGGCGCATCGGGGAATGCCGATCTTGTCCTGGTCGGTAATGACTGGTCCGGCGCTACGTTCGTGATGAGCTTTGCCGCGACCCAGGGCGGCACACCGATCGCCGGCGTCACGCTTGGGAATGCCGCAGCCGGTTCGCAAGGCATCTCTGCCAGCTACGACGCGACCTATGTGCATCCCGAAACCGGGGCGATCGTTGGCGCCACCACGATCCGGCCGCAGATCGATGAAACCTCTCTCGAAGCGCTGGTGTGGGGCTCCGATCCATCCGCAGATCTGGTGCTGCATTATGACCTGCTGGTGACCCCTGTTGGCGGCGCGCAGCAGGTGTTTTGCTACGGCACCTTCACCCTTCAGCCGGGAGTGAGCGACTGATGGCTGAGGTAATCATATCGCGCGCCGGGCCCCTTTCAATGGTTGAACTCGATGCAACCGGTGCCGCAAAAGTGCTGACGGGCGAGAACACCGCCGAAGCAACAGCAAAAGCTCTACTGGCAGCTGCATGGGCAGCCGGGACAGCGCCTGGCGGTGTAGGCACGAAAAGTGCGCGGGAATATAGCGAGGATGCCGCTGCGCAGGCCGGCGCGGCGGCAGGAATCGCCGCCGGGGTGGCGGATACTGCAGCCGCCATTGCACCTTTCACCGGCAACAACGTGGTGCTGTCAAAGTTGCCGCCGGAAAGCGGGTGGGTCGAAGCGTGGATCGATCCTACGACGAAACGCGGCATGTTGATGCTGCGAAAGGATGGCGCGCTATTCCTGCCCGATCTGCGTGCGCCTTGGTCGGACAATCTGTGGGACCTTGTACCGCGCCAGCTGCCCACCGAAAGCGGCGTGCTGTGGTCTGTCACCGGGAAAAATAATCGCGCGATCTTTGCAGCAAGATCGTTCGGAACCGAAAAGGACGGCAGCGGACAGTTTGTGGCCGACATTGCGATCTATCCCTACCATATTAGCGGCACGCTCGACCTAGCGCTGTATCGCGTGCGCCGGCAGGCGCAGCAGGTGCGGCCCGATGGCATCCGGTCTGTACCTGGGCCGATCGAGCTTACCACATCGCGCACCGGCTATGGCTGGACGCGACTGCCGCGCTGGCTCGCACGCTCGGCCGAGGGCGTAGCTGCCGTGGGCATGCAATGGCGACGCACACCGGGCATCAATATCGATGGCGAGCGGTACATCGGTTCTTGGAGCCCTGCGGCGGCCGGGGTGGCGTCTACGCGCTATGTGGGCCAGATTTCCAATACGGGTCCCTTCCAGCCGGGCGGGACGTGGACGCCGATCGCCTCGCCGTCCGTCGGTGACTATTACGATGTCAAGTTCATCGGCGGAGGTTCGCTGACAGTCATCGGCACTTGGCTGATGTACCCTGGCGACATGCTGGTGTGGAGCGGTACGGCATGGGTGGTGCAGTCCGCGCCGCACGGCGGGGTGACGCGCTATGATGGCGATTGGTGGGATGTGGTCCAGGCCGGCACCTATGCCGGCATCGCGCTGGCGGTGGGCGACAAGATGGTGGCCTATGGCGGCCCCTATTATACCCGCTACCTCAAGGTGGCGGCAGGCCGCTACACGGTCCGAGGAGAATGGAGCGCTGCCGGCGCAGTGACCAATGCCGCAGTTGGAGCGGCGATTTCAGGTAACGCAGGCAACGGCACGATCGGCGCGGTTTCGGCGGGCACGGGCGCTGTGGCGGGCGTCTATCGCGCGCAGTTCTTTTCGGCCACCGGCTTCAACGTGATCGGTCCGAATGGCGTCATCCTGACACGTGGCAGCGTGGGCACGGCCTATGTTGGGCAAGTGCAATTCACCATCACGGCCGGAGGCACAGCGTTCGCAGCGGGCGATGCCTTTGCGATCACCGTCACCTCCACTGTGACCCCGCCGAGCTTTCCGGCGCCCGCACTGGACAACGATCTGTTTCAGGTCACCGCGCCAGGCACGGTGGGCGGGATCGCCTTTGCTATCGACGATTATGCAGCCCGCAAGAATGGCACTTGGGCGCGCGTGGCCACAACCACGATCACCACGACGGCCGCCAACGAATGGATCAACCTGCCGGTTCACTTGGCGACGGACGAGTGGGAAGCCCGGCGCACGGACAAGAGCACCAGCATTTTTCCCATTAGGCTCACGGCTGAAATGCAGCAGTCGATTGAGCCCGCTTTTGGCAAGACTGTCTATCTCTACAGTGACTCGATGGGCCGCTTCTTGAGCACGGCCTTTTCTGCCGCGCTGGCGACCGAAGGGCTTTCGCTTTTTGCGCCGGGGTATGTCTCTGCCGGCGCCGAAGAGGTGGTGCAACTGATCGAGGCGGATATTCGCCAAGGCATTGATCCTGCGGGGCAGGCCATGTTCCTGTGGTATGGTCAGAACAACGAAACGGCCACCGCGCGGATCGCAGCAGCCGATGCGCGCGTCATCGAGCTGATGGGGCCATATTGCTTCCTGTTACGCTTTTCGTGGCTGGGGCGCGCCACTGTGCGTTGGGATGCGGGCCTGGGGCGGTTTGTCGGTCTATGGCAAGAGCCGCAGAAGGTCGGGGACACCACGAACGGGCTGGTGCAGAACAAGGCCACGCTGCCGCTACTTTTCCCAGGCCGCTGGATCGATACCTGGGCCACGGTGATCGCCGGCGTCACGTCTACCCTGCCGCACCTGCAATACCCGGGGATGACAGAAGCGCAGGTGGCAGCGGCCTATGGCCAGGTGCCGCTGTCCTATTATTTCGATTGGGCGAGCATGGGCATCGATCCCACGCTCGCCTCGCACAAGGGCACGTGGAACACGGCCGGGCTGCCCACGGGTGGGTCTCCCCACGATTACTATCGCAGGATCGGTGGGATCGCCGACACCGAATACGTGGGCAACATGGTCTACAACGTCGCCGGAACCTGGACCGAAGTGTTCACCGGATCCCCCAACAGCACCGTTCACATGATGTCGACCTGCAAGGGCAACGCCGATCTGTCTGCCGCAGGCGTGGCCCTCCTCAAAACCTTGAAGTGGATCCAGCAGTGACCGCAACCGGACTTCAGAAATCCTTCGCCGCCGCCGCCGCGAACAACACCAATCTGCCGCTGGTCGGCCCTGACCGCAACACGACGGCCGGAAGCCTTATGCTTTTCGACGCAGCGCACAGCGTTTATGGGCTGAGCGGTGCGGTGCCGGCTCATGGTGCGGCGATCCCCAACGTGTTGTGGGAATTCGCCAAGATGATGATCCCGACCGGCAACCAAAGTTCGCTGGCAGCGAGCTTCACCAACACCATGACCAGTGCTGAAGCGAAGCTGGAAATTAGCGGGCATGGCGGCTTGCACGTGTGCGTGACGCAAGCCGCAGCGGTTGCGAACGCACGTCAAGTTGGCATTTTTCTGCAATCGGCCGCGCTCTCGTTTATCCTGGCGAACTGGGGCGATGAATGGGGCTGGGCATCGCACGATCTGCTGACAAGGGCTGCCGTCGCCAACTCGACCGAGGTGTGGGAAGGCGGCGTGCGCAACGGTGCAGCGGGCGGAATGAGCAACTATCTTATCGGCCTCAACCGCGTTGGACCGCAACCTTCATCAAGCGGCGCGTCTTATACCGGTGCTCGATCTGTACCTTCCAATCCGGCCGCGCCGCCAACCCCGCCCGCTACCAGCGTTTCGCGCTTTCGCGCCGTGACGGTCAAGGGTGGCACCGGGGCCGCGCCGACCTCCATCAGCCAGATCACTGCAATGATCGCTGGCTGGGGGGCGATCCTCGCGTTTGCGACCAATGGCAATCTCTCCCGTTCATCGATCCAATATCGCACGCATTTCTGCAATCTGACCAAAGCAGGCATCAGCGCTGATGATTGGACCAAAAACGAAATGGGCATCTGGGTGGCCGATACCAGCCCTGGTGGACGGTATGATCCCGCCACCGAGACCTTTACGCCGCCGGCGACGCTGCTGCCCTAATGCCCGATTGGAACGGCGTGGGGCATGATGCCGCCCCAGATCAAACTGAAGGCTGAACGCCATGAACCAGCCCACAAACCAGGAAATTGCGCGCCGTATGACAGGGCTGGAAACGCAGGTGAAGGACCTGATCAAGGCCGTCGAGGCGCTCAATGATTCGGTTGGCGACATGAAGGCCGGCGTCGATGAAACCCGCGATATCGTGAAGGCCTGGGAGGCTGTGAAGACCGGCGGGAAATTCGTGAAATGGCTGGGGGCTCTGGCCGCCGCCGTCGCCGCAATTGTGGTGACCATCAAGGGCGGGATCGCACTGGCGATCAAGTAGCCCGCAACACCAGGAGAAAATTCGATGACCAATCTGCCGCCGGCATACCGCTGGCTGAAGACGCTCGCCCCGCTTCCGCGCATGGTCGATGAAGCGCTCAAGCTGTACGGCACAGCCGAGGTAGCTGGGCTCGGAAACAACCCCGCCATCATCGGGTGGGCCAAAGAAATGGGTGGCGATGTTGCCCGGCTCTACGGCGCCGACAGCACGCCGTGGTGCGGCCTGTTCGTTGGCATCGTTGCCAAGCGCGCTGGAAAGCCGCTGCCTGCCACGCCGCTCTGGGCCCTGTCCTGGGCCTCATGGGGGACGCAGGTGGCAAAACCCATGCTGGGCGACGTGCTGACGTTCAAGCGGCCCGGCGGCGGCCATGTCGGCATCTACGTCGGGGAGGATGCCACCGCCTTCCATGTGCTGGGCGGAAACCAAGGCGACCAGGTCTCGATCGTGCGTATCGTGCGTGATCGCCTCTTCGCCGCTCGCCGCCCTTCCTACAACGTCCAGCCCGCAACCGTGCAGCGCTACCAGCTGGCGGCCAACGGCGCTGTCTCCACCAACGAGGCGTAGCCATGATGAAAGCCCTTATCGCTGAAATGCGCCCGCTGTGGCGTCTCTGGTCGGTCAAGCTCGCTGCGCTGTGCGGGTTGGTTGTGGCCTATCTGATGAGCGACCCGACCTTGCTGCCGCGCCTCGTGGCATATGTGCCGCCCGAGTGGCGTCCGGTTGCATCGGTCCTGGCCGGCTTCGCGGCCTTTGCCCTGCCGACGATCGCGCGCCGGCTGCCGCAGCCGCCGAAACCAGGAGACAGCGAATGATTGGAAAACTCCTGTCAAGCGCATGGGATAGGCTGTCTAGACTGCTTGCTCCTGTGCTGATCCCCGCGCTGGTTGCCCTGCTGGTGCTCTGCGCCGGCGGATGGATCTGGCAAACCGTGCGCATCGAAGGGCTGCACGTCTGGCCGATCAAGATCACCGGCCTGCGCACCGAGCGCGACCAGTGGCGCAGCGCCGAACACGACTGGCGCCGCGCGGCGACGATCATGCGCGGCGGCTACGATGCGGTTCATGGCGCGTTACGGCTGCAGAACGCAGCGGTGCTGCGCCTCAAGGCCGAAGGGGATACGCGCCAATCGACGGGCAAGGCTGCGATGTCCGCCCATGAGCCGCGAAACGCAGATCGTGAAGCAAAGGCCAAGGTGATCGACAACGCCCTGACGCCTGCCGATGACGCCTGCCGCACGCCTGCTGCCGTGATGGCCGCCAAGGGGGAATTGTGATGCGCCGCGTGATCTTCGCCCCGCTGGGCGTGATTGCGTTCGCCCTGGCCGGGTGCGCCGCCAAGCCTACGCCTCCCGTCATCGAAACCCGCATCGAGCGGGAGTACCTGCCGGTGGCGGTTGCTTGCGTCGATGCAAAGGATGTGCCCATCGAGCCGGTTTACGTCGGCGGACTGCTGAATGGCAAAGCTGACCATGACATCGGTCCGATAGCGGCATCGAACCTGCGTCTGCGCGCCGCGTTCGACAGGGCCCTGGCGCTGCTCAGCGCATGCGCGGCAACCCCGAGAAAGGAATAAGCAGCCATGGCCGCCAGTTCCGCCCGCATCGGCTTCATCATGACTGGGTTCCGCCGGGCCGTTTCGGAATCGACAACTGCCAAGGCCCGATACGGAGACGATGCCCGGCAAAGCGATGATCCAGTCGAGAGCTATTTCGATAGCGTCGAGGATGCCCAAGCGATTGCCGATGAGCGCCAGGCTCTGTTGTCGGTCGAGCGCCGCCGGTTCAAGGTGACGGCCAAGGCGGTGGATGACATCGCCAACCTCGATCTTACCGCCGGCGTGCCGGTAGCAGCGTTCGTGGATCGGCAGAGTGATGCCAACCGCAAGATGCTGGTGTCCGAGATCATCATCGACCTGTCGAAGCAAACCACAACCACCACGCTTTGGGGATAGACGGTGCCCACCATCCGCAAGCCATTCTTTGTCGTGCCGCTCGATCTTGGCGCGATCGTCTCAAGCGCAGCCTATTCGGGCTTCCCGGTGTTCAGTTTGAACCGGCACAAGGCCATCGGCCTGACATGGAAGGCAGCGGCCGGCGGCGGCTGCTGGGCGCGCGGCATCCTACCCGCGCAAGCCTCGATCGATTTCTGCTCGATCGTGTCGGCCAATGCCCAGCCTGGAACCACGTACCGCCTGCGTCTGGGTGCCAGCCAAGCCGATGTCGACGGTGGGTCTGCGCCCTATGACAGTGGCGTGCTGCCGTTCATCGACCCCGCCATTGCGCGAGACGACGGCCTCTACCACTCGCATCTGGAATTGCCTGCGGCGCAGGCGGCCACATTCTGGCGCATCGATATCGGCGGCCATACCGGGGACTTTCAGGCCGCCAACCTGGTGTTGGGGCTGAAGATCGAACCCAGCCGTTTCCAGAACTTCGATTGGGAATATGGCGCCAAGGATCTGGGCGACATCAACATCACGCCATGGGGCGTGGCTGATGAAAATCCGGGCCTGGTCTGGCGCACAATCAGCTTCACCTTGGCATGGGTGAGCGAGGCGGAATACGAAGCGAGCTTCCGACCGATGATTGAGAAGTTGGGACGCCGCGGGGTGGTGTTCTGCGCCTTCGATCCGGAGCCTACGGTCTACCGGCAGGCCAGAACCTACATGGGCTTCTTCGACAAGCCGCCATTCGCCAAGGGCGTGCGCAAGCCGCGCACCTTCACCCAGGATTTCGTCATCAACTCGATGATCTGACTTCGCCGGCAGACCTCTCCCGGCCGGCGCGGGGCCGGGATGGCAGAGGGCACGCTGTCATCCCGTTTCCCACGGTAGGGGTATGTGGTATGCCGATGGCTCCCGTAGATGGACATGCGAACCGCAACCAGCAGGGAGAACGACATGCGCTGACTAGCTGAAAGGGTGGTGGCAAGGTTGCCCGCCGCCGCCCCAGCAGCAGTTGCAGTCGCTTTCAGTTTCCCACGGTAGGGGTGGGATCATTCCACATCGAGGCGAAGCGACCACTTCAGCTTCTTGGTGACCATCGACCGGGCGCGCATATGCCAGTCGAAAGCGTCCATCACGGCAAAGCGCATCGCCCGCTCATCGTCCTGCCGCTCAACCACGGTAGCCCGCACCACATCGAGCCCGTCTCTATCGGTAGGGGTGGAGGTGGTGACCGCAATCAGCGCGCCGCCGCGCGTCTGGTGCAGGTCCAGCGCGATGTTTAGCGGGTCGCGCCCGCGGATCTCGAAGCTATCGCTGCAGAGCAGGCGCGCCCACGCCTCGATGGTCGGCCCTTTGCCCTGGACAATCTCCAGCCGCTCGAAACCCTCTGGTTGTTCGGCCCGGGCGATCGCGCGCCGCACGTCTTGCTTCGCCCGGGCAATGATCGAGGTGATTTCCTGCTTGGCTTGCGGGTCCATCTGCTCCAGGTCCTGGCCGGGCAGTTCCACGACGACATCGATGCCGCCCGATTGCTTTACGTTCGACTTCATGCCGCTTGCCTCCAATATTGAGCATTGCCCTGCTTGACCTTCTGCCAGGCAGCGTTGCGATTCCTACGGTAGGGGCTTTCGGCATCCTTGAGCATGAGCCCCTCTCCACCGGAAGCCCAGACACGCCGAGCTTCCCCCAGAACCTCCCCCACATCCTGCACCCATTGATCGGGCAGGATCGGGCACGACGTGCGCCAGGACTCATCCCCCTTGCTGCCGGGCCGATATTCCCACGATAGGGCCGGATCTTCGTCCACGGCGCGGGCCAGATCCTGGAGCCGGGCTTTGCGGGCATAGAGCGGGGTATCATCGCCGCCCGCGCGCCAGTCGGCCATGGGCAGGCAGTCGAACAGATGGAGCGTGCCGGCCTCGCCGCCGCGCCGCCATCCGCCCTCGCACCACGCCTTGGTCGCGGCCAGCGTGCCCCCGACCTGGAATTCCCCATCGAACACCATCGGCTGCCCGGCCGCGCGCTCCATCAGGCCCAAGCGGTAGAGGATATGGCCGGCACCCTCGATGATGCGGCCTTGGCGCGTGAACAGGCGCGGCATGCCATCAATGCCGGTCAGGTAGAGGCATCGCCAGCCATCCCGCTTTTCTTCCGACATCAGGCCGCCGGCCGGCATCTGGCCGCGCCAGTCGCTCGCCAATTGGCATAGCTGGCTCATGGCGCCTTCTCGAAAAGCGAACAGCCGAAATCAGCTTTTGTTGAGAGAAAGTGGCTCGTTCCAGGTCCGCCCAACCATGCTGGAGAGACTTCGACTTCAGGCCACGATATCGTCTTGGCATCCAGAATAGCCATGCAATTGCCACGGCCGATTTCCTCTTGCTCGTTCCAATGTTGGCACTGGCTGCAACGCATAGCTGGTTCCTTTCATTGCCTTGCGAATCCACCGGGGCAGGCATTCCCGGCGTCTGGTGCATACCGATTGGCGCTCATCCACGATAGGGGGTGTCGACGTCGGGCTCGACACCCCCGTTTCCCACGGTAGGGGCTAGGCCGCGATGCCGAGCTTGCGCATGGCCGCTTCCGCTCTGGTGACGCGCGACACCATCGCGTCGAACTGGCCAGCCAGCTGCACAAGTGCGCCTCTGTAGCGATCGGATCGCGCCGTGACAGCGGCAAGAGCGGTGCGGGCCTGGTCGCGTTCCTGCACCAGCCTTGCCAGATCGCTGGCGCGTTCGGGTTGCGACGGGTCGGCCATATCCTGGCGCAGCTTGGCAAGGGCGGCATTGGCTACGTCGAGAGCGCGGCTCTTCAGATCGGCTTGCGCCCGTTCGGCGGCGATCATGCGGCGAGCGCGCTGGGCGGTAGCAAGGCGGCGCGTTCGCCCCTTGCGGCCCTTGCGTGCTTCGCTGGCCCACTTCTCCATGTTGGTGCGTGTCGCGTCGAGTTGTGCTGATAGATGGCGCATGCGCGAATCCATCGCGGCCTTGATCGCGTCTTGCTTTGCCCGCGCGGCTATTAGTTCCGCCTTCATATCGACGGCCAAAGCGGCTTGCTTGCGCCGCGCTGCGCGTTCTGCCCATGCCCGCCGAATTGCCCGCTCATGCGCCGGGGTGCGCTGGGCGCGCGCGGGTGCCGGCGCCGCGTCTGCGGTAGGGGTAGAGTTCAGCGCTTCAATGTGGCATGCATCGGTTTCCCTGGGGGCAGTCGCTGGCCTTGAACGAAGGCTTCCCGGGTTGGATCGGCGGTGTTTGTCAGCGGCCCCAACGATCCGCCCTTCAGTATCCGCCCGTAGCGTAGCAAGCGCGTGCTCCAGCGCGGCCAAGCGCGCGGCGATATCGTCCAGATCGATGGAGGCCGGCAACTTGTCAGGATTGCTTACAGGTTCGATCACGGCAGTTTCGGGCACTGGGGCCGGTTCTGGCGCGCAAACCGGCTGCAATGCGCCACAGGTAGGGGCAAGGCCCTCTTGCGCGTCCTGGCCGTCCTGGACTGGCGCCTCATCCATGGTAGGGGCGCTATCTTGGGTGACAGCTTCCAAGGCCGTGACCGGGTGGCTTGCTTCGAAGCGTTCCTGCAGCGCGCGATATTCCGCCGGGGTGAACTTGAACTCGTAGCGTTCCCGCGTGCTCGCGCTCCAGCGACCAACAAACCAACGCTTGGTCCCCGCCACGCTGCGTACATATTCCAGGAAGGTTGCGAAGGGTGACGGATCGGGCAGCGCGTCCGTGGTAGGGGTTCCGGCCTTGCCCGGCTTCGCCTTCACCGGCTCCAGGCCGCACCAGTCCCGCACCTGCTTTGCCGTGGCCGGAATGCCGCCGCGCTTGTCCTGCGGTAGGGTCATGGTGCGCACCACGTTGCCGGCATCGTCCAGCACTTCACACGTTGCCACCTGGGCTTGCCCATATCCGGGCATGGCCACGATGTAGCGAGCTTCCGCCCGGCTCCAGATACCGGCAAGGTGATATTCCACGCCGGGGGGAACGTGCACGCCGTCGCGCTCTGCAATCCAATCGAGATAGGCGCGCATTTCATCGGGCAGCGGCTGGCGCGGCCCGTCATTGCGCCGCGCCTTGCCGCGCGGTCCGATGTGCGGTTCGTGGTAGGGCGTGAAGTCGAAAAGGTTCATGGTCTGCAATCCTTCTATGCCCTGTGGTGCACCTGGCGCGCGGGCAATGCGCCGGGGAGGCTGGCGCCTTCACTGAACCGGGTTAGGCCCGATGCAGAGAGGGCGGCCGGCGCGGGATCAGCGCGCCGGCTCGCTTAGTCGATAAGTCGAATGATTTTCGTCCGAACCTTGGCCGTTGGAAACGTGAATTCGTCCAGATATTCGAGCGTTTCGGCCCTGCCAGCTTCGAACGTGACCGGCACCAGCGCCACCAGCGTTGCCCGGTCATGACCGCTGCGTCCCAAGAGTGCACGCGCCGCCGCCAGATGCCGGCGCACCTGGCTAAAGGGCGGGTTCATGATGATTCGGGGGAATGCCACCTTGCCGCGCACTCTCTCGGCATATTCAAGGAAGCACTCTTGAATGACCGTGCCGAATTGATGCAGCCCGCCGGCTAGGGCGTGGTGGCGCTCCACCTGCACAAGCTCATAGCGGCTATGCCCAGCGGCAAGCAACGCGCGGGATAGGTTGCCGGTGCCCGCGCTAGGCTCAAGCGTCAAATAGTCGCCCTGGCTTCCCAGATACTCGACCATGCGCGCGGCAACCTCTGGCGGGGTGACGTGGCATTCTGTGGCGCGATCAACCGCCACAATGGTCGGTGCCGGTGCTAGGCTTGGCGCGGCGAAATCCTCCCGGCGCTTGACCGGGACAACCTGCGGCCGCTTGGGCATGCGATAGACTTCGCGCTTCATGCTGCACGCTCCTCGGCAGCAGTCAGGACGCGTTCGGCAACCTGGTGCCAGTACGCATCGGAATACCCCTCATAGGTGCCCGCATCGGTGCGACGGATGCTATCGCCGAAACGGTCAATTTTTCGGCCGGCGTAGAAAAGCACAACCTCGCCTTGGGTAGTGCTCGGGCGGTAACGCTTGATACGCAATTGCTCGGCATCATAGGGCGCGCCGCCAAGGGTTGCAGGCAACCCCGCGTTTTCAAGTTCGAATGCCGTTGCGGCTTCAATTGCTGCCAGATCGAGCGGCAAGGCCTTTGCGGGCTTATCAGAAATGTGCACGACGGCGCGCGGCTTGTGGAACGCTGAACCGCCTGCATAGATGCGAATCCGGGCCACGCCAGGCAGCGGCGGCGGGTTGACGCTGACGGAATAGCCGCGATTGTTCACCCGCCGTCCATCCGCCGAAATTTCGATGGTTTCGAATACCGAATATGAGCCGCCCGAGTTGCTGGAATAGGTGGCTTGCGTCACTTCCTTTACCTCGTTCGGCAGGGCCCGTTCGAGATAGCCTTGCGCCTTGCAGGTGGTCCGCTCCTGGTCATTCCAAATCGCTTGCAGCCGTTCGGCATCTTCCCGCGTCGGATTGATCAGCGGAAGCGGTGCCGGCTTGCTGGATGCGCGGCGCGGCTTGGCCTCTGGCACGGTATAGCCAACGGCCTGCATCAGGTCGCGCCAATCATCCTCCACCATGTCGAGCGTGCAGCCGTTGGCGATATGGGCGGGCAGCGGGTAGGGGCTGGAAAGCTCGAACGCGCCGGGATCAGTAACCGTCGCAACCGGCTTTTCGGCTCCGTTCTCCCGCGCGAAGGCCTGCAAAATGACGGGCGTTAGCTGCCCCTCATAGCGCGCCACCTCGCCAAGCATCGATCGTTCGAAAGCCAGCCGGTTCAAGGTGTGCTCAATCCAGCGCTTGCGGTTCGGGCCCGTTGCTGCCCGATGCGCGACTGCAATGCAACGCGCCCGCGCGTCGGCGGGGGATAGCTCCCCTTTTTCGACCGCGTAATACATTTCGGTTGTCGCGAAGATGCGCCGCGAATCCATGTTGCCGATTGCCCAGCGGATTTTTTCATCCGTGGTCACCTTGTCCCAAATCGCTAGGGCAGCGTGGGCGCTGTTGATCCCGCGTTGCAGGTCGCGCAATTCTGCCAAAAGCGTCTTGATGCGGCTGGCCCTGGTGCGGGGATCGTTCTTCATGTTCGCGAAGTGCTCAACCCCGCTGGCGCGATATAGCCAGTAATTGGCCGTCTCGTGCGCCTTGTTGGCTTGGGCCTGCGCCGCGTCCATGCGCTCTTTCGTCTTGCGCGCCTTTCGCTCGCTGTGGTGACCGACCAGGATCGGCTGCCCCATGTAGAACGCTTCGGACAGTTCCGACGCGCGGCGGGCGAATGCGTTCGCCTCCCGATGGCGCTTGCTGGCTAGTTCCTCGAGCCGTTCCGCCTTGGCCTGGGCACGCTCGGCAAGCGTCATTTCTTCCGGCTCAATTTCGCCGGCCAGTTCAATGGCCAGATCTTCGCGCGCCGGCGTCCATGACGGGGCAACAAACAGTTCCTGGCGCGGCGCCCACTTGAAGCCGGCCGCCTTCACGCGGTCATAGGTTTCCGCGTCAAGGCGCGTCGACGCATAGAGGCGCAGCTTGTTGTCTTCCGGGCTATAGGTGGCGGTAATGGTGGTCATGGTTCGGTTCTTTCGCTGGCCATGATTGCAGCGCACCGGGCGGCCAAGCCGGGCGCCGTGTCGATTAGCGAGACAGCGCCGCCTGGCGCCGCTCCCGTTGTTCCTGGGCAATCTCGCGCTTGAAGCGCTTGACGTTGCGGCGGTTCAGATCAGCAAGGGCGGTATGCGCCTGCCAATAGGCGAAATGGGCAGCCCGCCATTGTGGGGTGGCCTTGACGTGATCGGGGGTAAGCCCAAACAGCCCGCTGCCCGTGCCGGGAATAGCGTCCAGCCTTTTCGCCGCTTCGCGCATGCGGTTGCACAGCGCTTCCCGTGCAGCCCTATAGGCAAGGAACTGCGGGCTATAGGTGGTGCCGGTCATGGCCGGTTGCCCTGGCTGGCGCGATGATCCGCCAGCACCTGCAGCCAGGGACGGAACAGGCGGCGCAGATCGTGGCGAATGGACAACAGGGCCGCAATGCCGGCGGCGTTGAATGCCATGTGGGCAAGAAAGTTCAGCATTGGCCGTTATCCCCTGGCCAGTAGGGCGCATAGGTGCATTCGAGCACGATATGTGATCCAGCGCGCTCGCTGTTGAAGACGACAACCGCCACGCGATACCCTGCGGCACGATAGCGCTGTGCAGCTGCTTCAGCGTCGGCGGCGCACTGCCAGTTAGCGTTGCTCACGCGCATAGCTCAACGCTCCACTTGGCAAGCATAGTGGCCGCGCGGCCCGCTCGGGGTGTCGAGCTCCTGCGTGCAGTCTTCCCGGCTCAACCCATGGTCCATGACGTATTCGTCTTGGCCGATGGTCTGTACCAGCGCCCACGTATCGGAGCGCGGCGCCGGGGCCGGCTGCAGGGTGACATAGAGCGCAAACGCTCCCGATACCGCCGCGGCGCCGGTTGCCACAACAGACAGCAGGCACAGGGCAATGCCAGTGCGCTTGTCGGTCTTGGTGGGGGCAATGGGGGAATAAGCCATGGTGTTGCCGTGTCAGGTATGGGGAGGCTCGATTGCCTCCCCGCCCCTGCCTTTCATTTCGCTGCCCTGCGTTCATTGGGGGGCGGGCTGTCCCCGTTCTGACCTGGTGAAGCATGGCGCCGGTCAATCGCCATGAGCAATACATATGCGCACGATGTAGTAATGCAATAGGAAAAACGCGGATAACGCGGGTCCTCCCCACGAAAAACGTAAAGCATATGCGCATACAAACCGCTTTTTTGTTGTCACTGGTGTATGTGGTTATTTACGCTAGTTTGAAGTTGCAGTTCGATGATTTGTTAGAGGTTTTGCGCCTTGATGCCCGCTGGGCGCAGTGCTCTAAGGCGAAGATGCGACGCAAAGGCGAGCCGAAGCTGGAAAAGCAGTGGTGGCCATGGGGCCCAAAGCATCCCGTGGTGCTCTGCATGAAGTCGGGGGATAGCTGGTTTCGCGCTTGGCAGACCCAGGGCGGCATCGTCCTGTCGGCTATTGCGCGAAAGACCGGCATTACGTTCGATCGGTTGATGGAAATGGATCGAGGCGCGCTGCCCAGCGCCGAGGAGATCGAAAAGCTGGCGAGGCTTTGGAATTGCCCCGCCGCTGATATTCAGGCTTCACTCGCGGGTGATTTCCCCGCCTGACTGGTACGAACGGCACTTCGCGGCATTGGCTGTTCGCAGTAAAAGCAGTTATCCGGCCCGCTCTCCATGCTGGTATCGACTTGGTGACTTCCATTGGGCGACAAAGGGCATCCCACCGCTCTCAGCGCAGCCTCAGTGTGCGCTTGGGCATGGCTCACCCCCGGGGCGGGAGAGACCTTCAAATGCTCTCCTCGCGCAATTGCAGCGGCAATTCCCGACCTTGCGGCAATCATGTCCTCCCATTCGATGGTCATGCGCGGCGTCAGCTTTTTTCCGGCGTGCAGCTTGCGAAGCTCGTCAGCGCACTTGGCGGCATCCTCTGCGAGCCAATGCACGATGGCGTCGCGTTCTCCCTGCATCGCTGCGGGAGGGAGGGTGTGGATCGGGGTTTCAATACAGAAGGCGGTGGCATTCTGCCAATCTCGCTCTTTCGCCGCCGCCTTTCGTTTGGCGGCAAACTCCCATGTCATCCCATTCTGGTATTCTCGCGGATTCCACGCGAGCATGACAATGGCATGTTCAGGCACCCATGCCGGCTTATCACCGCCGTCGTGCGGGATTGGCCCAAGCCACTCAAGGCCGGGACTGCACAATGCCTGCGCGAGTGTTAGTAAGTTGCTCACCATGCCTCATCTCTCCTGCATTCATCGCACATATCCAGCCGCTTACAGGGCGGTGCTGTCCGGGTGCACGTCAAGTTGGTCCTTCGACCATTTCAATCCGACATCGCGATTACCGAATTTCTCAATCACCGTTTTGAACGCCCAAACAATGTGGAAAGGGCGATTCCCATCGGAAAAGCCGCCGATATTGTTCGCTTGTAGATCTGCCCAAAGCTGCTCTGCTTGAGTTAGAAGATCACGCTCCTCATCGGCTGAGAGAAGTTGCGGATATGGACGCTCCCCCGCTGTGTCTAGCGCGGGTGGAATATCGTTATTTTCGATCTCAGGCACCGGCGGTCTCCTTCTTTGATTTTCGAGCGTCCTGGCAGATGCCAACTACCAGCTTAGCAGTTGCCTCGTCCATCATGCCGATGTGGCATTCCTTCGCGGTCATCCCAAGTTGCTGGGCCAGCCACTTGTAGCCACGGCCCCTCGCTGTGCTCGGCTTGAGCCCCGATATCTCGGCCCGGCGGCGCCAGAGCGGATCGAACGCGGCATGGGCCAGTTCGCGCGCCCGGCGTGTCGCGGCGCCGGCCGGCGTGCCCACGGCCGAGAGGTTGGGGTGGGTGCCGCAATAGGCGCCGCACTGGCAGCGCCACAGCCACTTGTTGGCAAGGTCGGGCCTGTGCCGGTAGATCTCGGCCCCGCTCACCAGCGATACACCGCCCGGCGCGCAGCCTTCGCCACATGCGGGTGCGATCTTTGCCAGGGCCTCGGCGGTGAAGTCGCGCGGATCGACAAGGTATTCGGTCATGACGGCCTGCTGATCACATAGGGAAGAAGGGCAAGCTGATAGCCCTGCCCCGGAAACTCGATGTCGAGCGCGAGGCATTCGGGGCAGCGGCAGCGCTGCGCGTCTTCCGCTTGGCGCACGATCGGCGCGGTGCGGGCAAGTTCGCGCACTATCTCCACCGCCGCCGGCCGAAGTTGGGCGCCGCAGACTGCATGCGCCCAGGCCCGGCGAATGGCCCCCGCTACCATGCGGCATCGCACTGGCAATCGGTGCACTTGCGCCCCACGCTACATTCGGGATCGTCATAAGGGCATTTCCACTCGAAAAGCGGCTCAACCCTGGCCCAAATCCTTCCGCACAATTTCTGTAAGCTATTGATAATTGCTCGCCTGAAATGCATGCTTTCCGCAGCAAGACCGGCCTTAGAGGCCGGTTCAATCCGGTTTTTGGTACCGGCATTCGCAGGTTCGAATCCTGCCGCCCCAGCCAGATTTTCTATGCTGCCGCATCTATAGGTTAGGCGCGTGGACAAATTCCACAACGCTGCCAGGGCCCTTTATAGGGCACCCCCTTCGGGGCTGTAGACAAAAACCGCCATCTCGGCGTCGGCTCGGCTAGCAATAGGCACACTATCGCGTCACCTCGCCTCCTTGAACTGGCGGTTTTTGCTTCCAGCCATGGCGCTGTGGAATTTGTCCACGCCGCCTTGGCCATCTCTGACGCCAATCGGCGTTGTTATTGGCGTTTCCAGCCGCTAATGCCCCGCCTGGGGACGATTGGAGGTTGGGGTTGGTACGCGTGCAGCAACGGTGCCGCCGAGACGGCGGCATGGCCGATGGATGATTGTGCCCTGGCAGGAAATGCCGGGATGCCGCGTTGCGCTCCTCTTTCTGACGATGGCGTGCCTTCCAAGCCAATGCCTGCGCCATGGGCGGTCGCCCTGGTCTACAATCCTAAGGCAGGTCACTTCTGCGCGCTTACGCTGGCGCGCTGGCAGCGGGCGCTGTCGGCAGCCGGGCACGCCACACGGCTGGTCGATAGCCTGGATTATGCCCGCGCGCCCGATCGACACCAGGCCGACGTGGTGTGCATCGTAGGCGGGGACGGTACGGCACGGATGGTGGTGGAAGCAGGGCGCTCGGCGTCCCGCTCGCTTTGCCATGCGCTCTTGCCGGCCGGAACGGTCAACCTCATCGCTCGTGAAACCGGCTGCGACCGGGATTCGGCCAAGTTGATTGCGGCGCTGGCAGATCGGGCCGCGCCCACGCGGCAATATCACGGCCTCGTCAACGACGCTGCCTTTCTATGCTGCGCCTCGGCCGGGCCGGACAGCGCGGTGGTCGCGCGCGTTACCGATGCCGCAAAGCGTCGCTGGGGGCGGATGGCCTATGGCTGGGCGCTGATCGCCCAGTTGTGGCATTGGCCGCGCCCTGCCCTGCGCGTGATGGTCGATGGCGCAACCCACGCGGCCGAGGCCGTGTTCGTGCTCAAGGGGCGGTTCTATGCCGGGCCTTGGACACTTGATCCACAGGCTGCGTTAAGCCGCCCCGAGTTTCGCGTCTTGCTGATGCCGCAGGCGAGGCGGCGCGACATCATGCGCCTTGCCCTGAGCGCCATGATCAGCCCGCGCTTTGCCGATCCGGCGTGGCAGCGCCTTGCTGCGCAAACCGTGACGATCGCGGCGGAACGGCCCGTTCCCGTCCAGGCCGATGGCGATGTGCTGGGCCACACGCCCACGCGGTTCAGCGTGGCGAAAGCGCCCATCGCGTTTTTGTCGCCCGTGGCGCCGCAGACCCGCAGGGACCCGGGTTGATGCGCCGGCAAACAGAGCGAAAACCGTGTGATGATACAGCCCTGCCCCGGTCCCCTGCCCCGCGCCCTTTGGCGACAAAGCCGTCCCCGGCCAGCCTCGTCCATCCGATGAAATCCGGACCAGTGGGAACGCGCGTGCGCCCGGCGCCGGCCGTCGATGCTTGCCTGTGGACGTTGGTGGGCGGCTCGGCCTTGATCGTCGGGGCCATGATGCTGGGCAACCAGTTGCCCGTGCTCGTGGCAAGCCCGGCATTTGCGGCGCTGGCGGTGGTATTGGGCCTGTTGGCGGAAACCTGGCGGCGCTGCGCCGGTGCGGCAACGCCACTGCAGGCGCGGCTGCGCAACCTGAGCGAATATGGCCTTGTCCTAATCGCCATCGGCGTGCTCGGCGCCGTTGCCAGCTATCAAGTGGCGGCCATCTCGCGTGGCTTTTGCGATGATGACTTGCAACACTGGGATACCGTTCTGCATTTCGACTGGCTGGATCTCTATCGCCTGGTGGCGCGGCATCCGCTGCTGCAACACGCCGGGTCGGCCGCCTATAACGCGGTGTTTCTCTATCCGTGGGCCATTCTGATCTGGCACAGCTGGCGCGACGAGCGCGACCATGCGCGCGAGTTCCTGCTGACGTTCTGGTTGGCAGCGGCGCTTACCCTCGCCTTGTTTCCGCTGTTTCCAGCGCGCGGGGCGCTCGATCACCTGTGGCAAGGGCCAGTGCCCTATTGGCCCAGCAACGGGCTGACACAAGGTGTCGTGATCGATGCCCTGCGCGCCCACCGCATGGCCGCGATCGATCTGTCAGCCGTGATCGGCGTTGTCTCTGCGCCCAGCTTCCACACGGTGTGCGGGGTGCTGTTCATCGCGTTTTCGTGGCGCATCCCGCAGCTGCGGCCACTGATCGTTCCGCTCAACCTCGTGCTGCTGGCGGCAACGCCGGTGGAAGGTTCGCACTACCTGATCGACATGATCATCGGTGCAGCCGTTGCCGGGACAGCCCTTGTTGCCGTGCGCAAGCGGCTGCCACTCGTCGCCTTGCTGCAGCGCCTGGGCGCAAGGCGTCGCCGCCCTGCCCCCGCTGCCCGATAAGCCGGCCTGCGCTTTCCTCAATAGTCCTTGCTGGCTTTCACGCTGATCTGTTCGTCACCGATCGTGGAGATCGTGCCGAGCAATGCAAGCCAGCGGGTGATGCGGAATTCGATCGACGTGGCGTTGTAGCCGCGCCCGTCGGTCACCAGTTCCAGATAGAACCGGCGGCCCAGGTACTTGCCCACGGCGATGGACGTGCCACGCCCCGTGGCGCTGTCTGCCCCGACGATGCGCAGGCGATCGAGCCCGATGGCGTTGCGCACCTTGTTGATCGGATCGCCTCCCCCGCCGCCGCGCAGCGATGCCAGGGCCGAGGCCAGCTGCACCGCTTCGGGCGCGGAAATCTGGGTGATCGACGTACCGAACAGCAGGCGGCTAAGCAGTTCCTCCTCGGGCAAGGCCGGGGTCGAGCTGAACGCAATGGATGTGTGCGCTGCCGTGCCGGTGATCGAGATCGTGGCATTGACGCCATTGGCATCGCCCGTGGCCACGATATCGAGCTGCGGGTCGATGGGCGTGGAGCCGGTGAAGCGGATCTTGCCACGCGTGAGGTCAAACCGCTTGCCGGCAAATTCATAGGCGCCGCGCACCACTTCGGCCGTGCCGGTGATTTCCGGCGCGGCGGTGGTGCCGCGCAGCCGGATATCGGCGCTCCATTCGCTGTCCAGCCCCATGCCGCGCACCGCCACGCGATTGGGCGCAACGGCATCGATCATGAATTGCCACGGCGCAGAAGCCACCTTGGGCGGCGCGGCATCGGCCGGGGTGTTGATTTCCCGCGTCTTGATCGTCGGAAGTTCGACCGCCGTGCTGGCCTTGCCCAGTGCCCAGCTCGCCTGCTCGATCCGCACGCGCCCGGCAATGGTGCCGCCGTTGCCGGCGCTGATCACCCGCAGCGGCCCGGTGACCGTGGCCGACATGTCGTCGCGCCGGATCAGCTGGGCATTGCTGGCCGCCATGCGCAAGTCCAGCCCCACGCCCTTCGTTGCGACGGCGGAAAGATCGATAGTGCCGCTGCCTTCCACTTTGCCGCCATTGCTGGTGGAGCCGGTGAAATGCTGCAGCGACAGATGCGACGCGTCAAAGCTGCCGGTTGCTTCCAGGTTCTGGATGTCTGCGCCGATCAGCGAGGATCGCACACGCAAGCCCTTGGCTGCCAGCGCGCCGTTCAGCACGGGAGCATCGATCGTGCCCGTGACATTGGCCACTGCGCCGAGAGGTCCGGTAAAGTCGAACGCCTCGACCGCCGCCAGGCGCCAGAGTGCCTCGGCAGGGCCGCTGTAGCGCACTTGCGCGTTGCGCTTGCCGCCGCG
>Ga0163162_10001088_pt1 | contig 25181 bp, 16 predicted proteins | sample S55metaG_FD_115310 | JGI IMG/M metagenome (GOLD analysis project Ga0163162, IMG submission 115310) | Switchgrass rhizosphere microbial communities from Kellogg Biological Station, Michigan, USA - S5-5 metaG | ecosystem: Host-associated > Plants > Roots > Rhizosphere > Soil | place: USA... | reverse complement strand
GAACAGATGCGCACCAAGCCTGAATTCGTGCGGATCACCGGCGCTGGCATGGCCGCATCCCACGTTCACGACGTGCAGATCACCAAAGAAGCGCCAAACTACCGCGTAGGTTGAGCCTTCAAGCAATAAAGTAAGCAACCGGGGCTGTTTGATTCAGCCCCGAGTTGTTTCTGAATCACGACTGTTTCTGAACGACTTAGACGAGACTGAATCATGGCCCTCGATATTCACGCTCACCGCATCCTGATCCTCGACTTCGGTTCGCAATACACCCAACTGATTGCCCGCCGCGTGCGCGAGATCGGTGTGTACTGCGAACTGCACCCGTTCGACATGGACGAAGATGCGATCCGCGAATTCGCTCCTAAAGGCGTCATCCTCGCCGGCGGCCCCGAGTCCGTGCACGTCGCCGACAGCCCGCGTTGCCCACAGGCCGTGTTTGACCTGGGCGTGCCGGTTTTCGGTATCTGCTACGGCATGCAGACCATGGCTGAGCAACTGGGCGGCAAGGTTGAAGGTTCCGAGCTGCGTGAGTTCGGTTACGCCCGCGTTGACGTGGTCGGCAAGAGCCGCCTGCTCGACGGCATCGAAGACCACATCGACGCTGACGGCCTGTTCGGCCTCGACGTGTGGATGAGCCACGGTGACAAAGTCACCAAGATGCCGCAAGACTTCCACATCCTCGCCAGCACCCCAAGCTGCCCGATCGCCGGTATGTTCAACGACGACCGCGGCTACTACGGCGTGCAGTTCCACCCGGAAGTGACCCACACCAAACAGGGCGGTCGCATCCTCTCGCGTTTCGTTCTCGACATCTGCGGCTGTGAAGCCCTGTGGACGCCATCGAAGATCGCTGAAGACGCCATCGCCAACATCCGCGCACAAGTCGGCACCGACAACGTGCTGCTGGGTCTGTCCGGCGGTGTTGACTCCTCGGTAGTTGCGGCACTGCTGCACAAAGCCATCGGCGACCAACTGACCTGCGTCTTCGTCGACAACGGCCTGCTGCGTCTGCACGAAGGCGAGCAAGTGATGGCCATGTTCGCCGAGAACATAGGCGTCAAAGTCATTCGCGCCAACGCTGAAGATCAGTTCCTCGACAACCTGGCCGGCGAAGCCGATCCGGAGAAGAAGCGCAAGATCATCGGTCGTACCTTCATCGACGTATTCGATGCCCAGTCAAACAAACTGGAAAACATCAAATACCTCGCTCAGGGCACCATCTACCCGGACGTGATCGAGTCGGCTGGCGCGAACAGCGGCAAGGCCCACGTGATCAAGTCGCACCACAACGTGGGCGGCTTGCCGGAAGAGATGATCCTGAAAGTGGTCGATCCACTGCGCGATCTTTTCAAGGACGAATGCCGTCTTCTGTGCCTGGAACTGGGCCTGCCGTACGATATGGTCTACCGTCACCCGTTCCCGCGCCCGGGCATGGGCGTGCGCATCCTCGGTGAAGTGAAAAAGGAATACGCCGACCTGCTGCGTCGCGCTGACCACATCTTCATCGAAGAACTGCGCAAAGCCGACTGGTACCACAAAGTCAGCCAGGCCTTCGTCGTGTTCCAGCCAGTGAAATCGGTTGGCGTTGTTGGCGATGGCCGTCGTTACGCCTGGGTGGTTGCCCTGCGTGCCGTGGAAACCATCGACTTCATGACCGCGCGTTGGGCTCACCTGCCTTACGAACTGCTGGAAACCGTCTCCGGCCGCATCATCAACGAAATCGAAGGCATCTCCCGCGTCACTTACGACGTGTCGAGCAAGCCGCCGGCGACCATTGAGTGGGAGTGATCCCGCTGCAGGTTGATTAACGAAAAACCCTTGGCCTGAAGCCAAGGGTTTTTTCGTTTCATACCCTGAAAACAGTTAGTTGGGTAAGCGACTTTGGAGGGTCAAGCCGATCTCTATCAAGCGCTGGGATAACGCGCCGAGGTCACGGAACATGATGCCGCTGATCCGCGGCATCGACTGTGCCCAGATGTAAACCTGACCATCCCTCCTGCAATTCACCATTGTTCGAACAATGTTGCTGGAGCTGTCGCGACGCACGAGTGTGTATGCATTCTGCGTTTTTTCGAACATGAACATGCCGTTGCGATTCAGCAGTGTATTCACCGTTGCCTCAGTCCATTGCGGCACCGGTGTTTCGATCTGCAAGCACAGATCCGCGAATAAAAAATCGGATGAGTTGCGCGTCGATGCCCCGTTATCAAACGGGCCCCGAGTGACTTCCAGTCCAGGGTCGATTCTGATGCCGGCCACTTCGGTGGACGTCGCTTCTTCAATCCGTAACCCGATGCCGCCCCTGAGTTCGCTGATGCCTGGCAGATTTCTGAAGGTATTGCTGTTCGTTGCCTCGACCAGGGCAACCCATTTGCCTGGCCTGTTGAGGAGCTCGTCACCCCACATGATTTGAGAGGCGAGCCGGGCGTGGATCATCTGCTCTTCGATCGAAGTCAGCGGTATCTTCAGCTTGTAACTGTGCGCGACTTCAAGACCTTGGGTCCGGATGCCATTGGCCTGGGCAGCCTTGATCAATTCCAGCATGTTGAACCGGCCATCAGGGTCAGTACCCAGGCTGGACAAGTAGCCTCGAAGATCCTCTGACATCTCTCCCGACAGGTGAAAGTCGTTGAGATCTGCCTGGGCAAAATCACTCAGCAAACCACGTACGTACAGTGTGTCGATATGCCGTGCGAACGTCGGCATGTTTTCGATCATGAACCGCATGCTGGCGATGCGATCAAGGCTTTCGCCGACGACCAGTCCATCGGTATTGGCAAAGATGTGATCAAGCAATTCAGCAGTCTGCATCTCGGCATCGATTGGCGGGATGACTGGCCTTACGGGCAGGTTGGTCCAGTCCAGCTCTGAGTAATACTCTTTGGCCTCGTCCAGCAGGAGTGTGCGTCTGTCGCGGAAATAGGCCTCATACCTATCGGTAGTTGATGGACTACCGCGATTTGCAGTGGGAGGCTCGGCGGAAGTCCCGGGCAGGTTCATTGCCCATCTTTTCATTTTCGCCATGTCCACTCCTATGATGTCGTTGAGAGGAGTAACCAGACGCAATGGTCGCGCAACCGGTGAAACCGGTTCGACGAGGGGAAGCTCCGCTGACGGCGTTGATGTAGCCGGGGCCGAGGATGAGGTCAGATCGGCGTCCAGGAAACAGGCCTTGCCCACGCATTGGCCGCCTCCCCGAAGACGCAACGCGGGTATGCGTTCCCACTTGCCGCTACTACCGAAGCGTACTGGCAACGAGTAAGCGAACTGATTGGGTCGCTCGGGATTGACGATGGCCCAGTTGCCAGCGTCTTCGGAGTCGGCAAAGTAGCGCACGTAGTACGCGGCACCCTCCATTTCGATGGCATGGCCCGGCTCCTTGTCCAGGCGGTAAATACCTTCATATTTGCCTGGCGCTGCTTCTACAGAACGCTGTGCCAGTAACTCGTTGCATCGATATTTGGCAGGAATCTTTGGAAAAGACCAACCTTGGCGCGCAGCAGCCGTGGCCAACTGCTGGCTGGATGCGATGGCCGTCTCGATGGGGATTTCGTTTGTCAGCTCAATGGCTGCTTCTGGCTCAGCCGCCGTGACCGGCGCTTGAGCCACTGGTGGCAAGAGGGGTGTTTCAGGCGAAGTGAACTCGATCAACCCGCGCATTTCTTCAGCTTCAGCAAACTCCACCTGTGGGCCCACTTCAAGTTGTGGGCCAGTGCTGATCAGAAACGGAATGTTGAACACAATGTCGATCGCGTTGAGCACTGCGCCGGTGACACCGGCTTTGCGTTCGGTTGGCGTAGTGCCGTTGATGGCCTGATCGATGTTCAAGCCCATGTTCGCGATGCTCGCGCCAATCAAAGGCAACGCCAAAGGCCAGCCCACAGCTGCCATCGGGCCGAACACTTTCAGACCGGCACTCAAATAACCGATCCAGAGTTTTTTGCGCAGGGCACTGTTGGAAGTGAGCGTCAGATGCGCCTCGGCAACCATGCTCGTGCGTGTCGACTCGCTCAACCAAGTGAATGCGTCACCGCTGATCGCGACGTTGCTGTGATTGATCATTCGGTGATCGCTGTGGCCCCAGGTGCTCACCAGACGGTTCATCAGATCGGTGAGGTTTTCGGTCATGTGAGTGCGCTCAGCCAGCGGGAAATGCTTGAGAAACGCCGTGCGCTTGTCCTCTGAGTTCATCTGTTCAAGCATCCACCAATGCAGATCTGCCTCGTTGTCCATCAAGAGGAATACCGGGGCTTCGCCTGGCAAGTAAAGGGTCTGCCTGCCACTGTCTTCCACCAGACGCAGCGCATTGGAGGCTACGTGGCCATCGAGATCCAGCGCCCGCACTTCAGCGCCGACCGGGTGTAGCGCTTGCAGCATTTGCAAGGTGACGGGCCAGGTGACGGGCCCGATAACCGAGGCGACGACGCGCTGAAAATCAGTTCCGTCAAGGTCACCCTGTTGCAGCGCCTGCACCGCCAGGCTGAGAAAGTTGCACTTTGCCAGGGCGCGGAAGTTATCCGACGAGGTTTGCCAGAATGTCGTCAGTTGACCTGTGTAACGCGCGCTGAAATCGACGTCCCAGAACGCTTTCAGTACATCGCTGCCAAGCAACCGTACTTCATTGCTCTGATTGAAGTTTTCCGCCTCCGGGCCATCCGAGTAGAAGCCGCAGTAAAGGCCAAGCAGATCGGCGTTGTCTTGATCGGTCGCACGAAAGCGATGGATCACCAACTGCGTGAGGGTGAGCGTTTCGTAAGGCTTTTCGAGCAAATGTTCCCAACCCGTGAAGGTCAGCGCGCTGCTCTGCGCCGTTTTGAAACGGTGGAAGTAAATCCGGTCGGGATCGAGGCCGGACAGGCCTTTGTCCGCCAGGAGTTCGTTGGCGACTTGCCGGGCTGCGTCGAGCAGACTCGGGCAGGTCTGCACGATCGTCGCTGCAATGGCTTTGAGGGCAGTTTTGTCCGCAGCGTTTGGCAGGAGACGTCGTTCGGGGGAGGTCATGCGTTCTTCATCCTTGAGAAACAAAGATCGAGCATGACTGATTCGCTCAGGGGCAGTGCACTAGCCGGCTACCGCATATTGCCCCTGTTGATAATAGAGTGGGAGCGGTGGGGAGGGCAGTTTGTCCGGCGTCTTGCAGGCACTGGCTTCAGAGGCGCAGGAAGGTTGTTTAAAAATGCCAGTCAGTTTTGCTGACTGGCATTTTGTGGTTGGGCTGGAAATTTTGAGGCGGATTTGTCTTCAATCAGGTATCCGGCTACACATGACCAGCCCTGTCTCGGACAGCCGTTGCGACATGTCTTTCAGGTTGGCGAACGCGATGTCATTCACTCGCTGCCAGGCAGGACGGTGGATGGAAAACCTGCCGTCATTCAATCGGGTGATCAATGTGCGCTGGAGCATGCCTTGTTTGCTGCGGTGGATCAGGGTGTAGCTGTCGCCTGCTTTTTCAAATAGATACATGCCCCGCCGGTGCAGAAGATTTTCCAGCGTCTCTTCGGTCCAGTTCACCTCGGGCGCCTGCATCTTCAAACGCAAATCAGCGCGAAGAAGGTCCGGATTGCCTTGCCTGGCCGTGCCAACGGGCGAGCTGCCGCGTGGTACTTCCACTCCTGGGTCGACATCCACGCCCAGCTCTTCACCGGCGGCGACTTCATCGATTCGCAGGCCGATTCCACCCTTCAACTCACTGATGCCGGACAGTCCTTTGAAGGTGTTGGTGTTCTGCGCATCGGTCACCACGATCCATTTCTTCGGACTGTTGAGGTAGAGGTCGCCGGTCATGATGTCGTTGGTCAGGTAAGTGCTCATCATTTGCTCATCGACCGACGGCAGCGGTGTTTTCATTTTGTAGCTTGCGGCGCAATCGATCGCCTGGACCCGGACCCCGTTTTCGCGTGCGAGCCGGACCAGTTCCAGTGGGGTGAATCGACCGCCAGGATCGGTGCCGAGGCTGCTCAGGTAAGTGCGCAGATCCACGCTCATGTTGCCGCTCATGAAGTAGCGGTTCAATTCAACCTGAGCGAAGTCGCTGAGCAACCCGCGCATATATAACGTATTCACGTGTCGGGCCAGCGCCGGCATGTTCTCAATCAGAAAACGCAGGGTGGTGATGCGATCAAGGGTTTCTCCCACCACCAGGCCTGAAGCGCTTTCGAAAATGCCATCGATAAGATCGGCCAGTGACATCAGGCGATTGACTTGGGGTACAACCGGACGCGCAGGCTGGATAATCCACGGTAGATTCTTGAAAAAGCTTCTGGCGGAACTCTGCAGCAGTTTGCGTTTGCCGACGGCATACGACTCGAACGGGTCGTCCATGCCGCAACCGCCTTCACCGTCGGGCTGCATCTGGGCATGGGTTTCGGTGAGGTTCAACGCCCAGGCTTTTATCGAACGGCGCACCATCGGATCGATATCGTAGGCGCTGTGCACGGGGCGCGGGGGGCGTGAGGCCGAAGGTTGCGGCTCCACTTCCGGTTGAGCAGGCGGCTCTGGCTTTGCGGGTTCGAAGGTATCGAGTTCGATCTCGGGGGCACATTGTTTACCCATGCATTGACCTCCTCCCTTAAGGCCCAATGCAGCGATCCGCTCCCACTCACCAGCGCCATTGAGGCGGACCGGCAACGCGTGAACGAGTTGATTGGGGCGCTCCGGGTCAACGATTGCCCAATCGCCACCGCCGCGAGAGTCGGCGAAGTAGCGCACATAATAGGGACTGTCATTCATCAGGATGGCGTAGGGCGGATCAGAGTCGAGACGGTAAATACCCTGAAATTTCCCGGCCTCCTCACCAAGTGCTGTGCCATCGAGCAGCTCGTTGCATTGATAGCGTTCGGGTATCGGTGGTGGTGCAGCCTTTTGCGCCGGTATCAACAGCGTTTCATCAAGCTTCGGCAGGGCGATGCCGACATCGTCCGGCACCATGATTTGCGGTGGGATGTCAGCTTCGGCGGAGGTATTCAAGGCTTCGCTGTACTCGGCCATTTCTGCGGCCTCAACAGCGTCAATCTCGGGGCCGACTTCCAGCATCGGGCCGGTGCCAATCAGCAAGGGAAGGTTGAATAACAGGTTGATGCCACTCAGGACCGCGCCAAGCACGCCGGCCTTGCGTTCCGCGTTGGTCTTGCCGTTTTGCGCCTGATCGATATTCAAGCCCATGCTGGCAATGGTGGCGCCGATCACCGGCAACGCCAGCGGCCAGCCAACAGTGGCCATCGGACCAAACACCTTGAGGCCCGCACTCAGATAACCGATCCACAACTTTTTGCGCAGATCACCATTCGATGTCAGAGACAGATGGGCCTCTGCGAACGTCGCCTGGCGGGTCGAGTCGCGTAGCCAACTGAATGCATCTTCGCTCAGCACCTGGTTTGTACGGTTGATCAGGTGATGGTCGGCCCGACCCCAGCTACCCACTAACCTGTTCATCAGATCGGTGAGGTTTTCGCTCATCTCCTGACGATCGGCGAGGGCAAAATGATCCATGAAGGACATGCGGCGTTTCGTGTTGTTCATTTGCTCAAGCACCCACCAGTGCAGGTCCGCCGCGGTTTCCCTGACCACGAACGCTTCGGCATCACCGGGCAGATAGATTATCTGCCGGCCACCGGGACCTGCGACCCGCAGCAATTGGGTGGCGACATGACCGTCGATGTCGAAGGCGCATACATTGCCCGTTGCCTCGTGGCTCGCTTGCAGCATGCTCAGGGTGACCGGCCAGCTGACAGGGCCCACCACCGAGTCCACCAGCCATTGAAAGTCACTGCCGGTGAGTTGCCCAAGATCCAGAGCCTGCACTGCCCTGCTGAGAAAGTTGCACTTGGCCAATGTGCGGAAGTCGTCAGCGTGGCTGTTCCAGAAGTCCGTCAGAGTGGCGGTGTAGTGACCACTGAAATCGAGGCTCCAGAACGCGTTCAAGACCTCGTTGCCGTGCAGGCGCACCTGATTTTTTTCGTCGAAATTCTCGCCCTGCGGACCTTCGGTGTAGAAACCGCCGTACAGATCGAGAAGATCGGCGTTGTCCTGGTCGGTGGTGCGAAAACGATGAATCACCAACTGTGTCAGGGTCATCGATTCGTAGGGTTTTTCGCGGATGTGCTCCCAGCCGGTAAACGAGCGGGTGCTGCTTTGGGCGGTCTTGAAACGATGGAAATAAACCTGATCCGGATCAAGGCTCGACAAGCCTTGGGCTTCCAGCAGATCACGGGCCGCTTGATGGGCGGCGTCCTGCAGGCCGGGGCAGTTCTGCACGACGGTATAGGCGATTCGCTTCAGAGCAGCCTTGTCGGCCGCGTTCGGCAGAGGGCTTGGTTGGGTGGCGTACATGCTTTCTCCATCCTTGAGAAATGAAGGCCGAGCATGGCCGATTCGCTCAAGGGGAGTGCACTACATATGTACCGCACATGATTGTTGTAAACGTGTCGGGGTCAGCGCCGAGCCACGTCGGAAAAGTAGAACTTGTCGAGGGTGTGCCGCGATTCGGTGTACTCGAACTGCCGACCGTCCTGAAGGAAGGTCTGGTTGCTGACCACGATCACATGACTCTGGCCGTCGAGGTCCAGGTGCAGTTGATCGTCCTTGCTGCGCGGCACGGCTTCGATGGTGCGTTGGGCGTAGGCAATCTGTAACTGCAGAGTCTGTTCGATATGGGCGTAGATCGACTGTTCGGCGATGTCGAGGGACAGGCCGGGAATCACTTCGCTGACAAAGTGGTTGATGTCGAGGATGACCCGTTTGCCGTCAATCCGCCGCACCCGTTTGATCCGCGTGATCAGGCTGCCGGGTTCGGCATGGATGTGCTCGAGCATGGCGCCTTCGAGCGGGATTTGGCTCAGCTCAACCACTTCAGTGCTGACATCGTTGCCCAGGCGCGGGTAGGTCTCTTGAAAGCTGACGATGCCACCGAGCTGAAACTCGATCGGGTTGGTCGAAAGCACGAAGGTGCCTTTGCCGTGGATTTTCTGCGCAAAGCCACGCTCTTGAAGTAACTCGATGGCCTTGCGCACCGTGCCACGGCTGGCCTGATAGCTGTCCATCAGTTCGGTTTCGGAAGGCAGGCGGGCGCCGCGCTCCAGGCGTTCAGTCGTGATGCTGGCCAGCAGATCGCTATAGATCTGGTTGTATTTGCTCATGGGGAGGCTCGGTGCCGACTGTGCTCAAAGCTTCGAACCTTAAGGCCAGGGTAGGGCTTTGTCCATGTGGACGATGGAAATCACCTTAGGGCTGAGTAGGAAAATTCGTCTTCGGTCTGGCGGGAACATACATAAACAAACTCGTCTGTACGAGTTGTTGCATTAACTCGTACAGACGAGTATTTTTCGCTTCGGCGTGCTGCCAATAACAACAATCCACAGCGGAAGAACAAGCATGAGCCACGACTACCCGAACATTGCCAGGCAATTGCTGCACAGCCTCGGTGGCAGCGACAACCTCGAACAGGCCGCCCATTGCGTCACGCGGTTGCGAGTGGCCCTGAAGGACCCAAGCCTTGTCGACAGTGCATCGCTCAATCAGATCGATCTGGTCAAAGGCTCGTTCTTCACTGGCGGCTTGTATCAGGTGGTGATCGGTCCGGGCGAAGTGGAAAAGGTCTATGCCGAATTGCGTCGCCAGACCGGCCTCGCGGCGTCGACTATCGCTGACGTCAAACAGAAAAGCGCCGAAAAGATCAACGCCATGCAGCGGCTGGTGCGGGTGTTTTCCGACGTGTTCATGCCGATCCTGCCGGCGTTGATCATTGCCGGCCTGTTGATGGGCATCAACAATCTGCTCGGTGCCAAAGGCATGTTCATTGACGGGCAGACCCTGCTCGATGCCTACCCGAAACTCGACGGTCTGTGGAGCCTGATCAATCTGATGGCCAACACCTCGTTCGTGTTTTTGCCGGCGCTGGTGGGCTGGTCAGCGGCCAAACGTTTTGGCGGCAGCGAGATCCTCGGCATCGTGCTCGGTCTGATGCTGGTACACCCCGATCTGCTCAACGCCTGGAACTACGGCAAGGCCGTGGCCGGGCTGGACGGGCAGCAGTTGCCGTACTTCGACATTCTCGGGCTGTTTCAGGTGGAGAAAGTGGGTTACCAGGGGCAGATCCTGCCGATTCTGTTGGCCGCTTATGTGATGAGCGTCATCGAAAAATGGCTGCGGGCGCGCGTGCCCAACGCCATTCAATTGCTCGTGGTGCCGATCACCACCATCGTCGTTACGGGCGTGCTGGCGCTGGCAGTGATCGGCCCGGTGACCCGCCACATCGGCATCTTCATCACCGAAGGGCTGGTCATGCTGTTTGATCTGGCGCCGATGGTGGGTGGAGCGATTTTCGGTCTGCTGTATGCGCCGCTGGTGATCACCGGCATGCACCACATGTTTCTCGCGGTCGATCTGCAATTGATCTCGACCCAGGGTGGCACCTTTATCTGGCCGATGATCGTCATGTCCAATCTCGCTCAGGGCAGCGCCGCCCTGGCGGTGTTCTGGATGACCCGTAATGCACGGGACAAGAGCATGGCGTCGACCTCGGCGATTTCCGCCTACTTCGGGATCACCGAGCCGGCGATGTTCGGCGTCAACCTGCGCTACAAGTTTCCGTTCTACGCCGCGCTCACCGGCTCGGCGCTGGGCTGTGTGTTCCTGTCGCTGAACAAGGTCCAGGCCTCGGCCATCGGCGTCGGTGGCCTGCCGGGATTCATCTCGATCATTCCGCAGTACATCCCGATGTTTGTGCTCGGAATGCTGATTGCCATGCTCGTGCCGTTTGTTCTGACCTGTGCATTGAGCATGAAGATTGTCCGGCCCGGTTATCGGGTTGCCTGATCAAGCGCTTTCGCGAGCAGGCTCGCTCCCACCGTTGATCGCATTTCAATCTGGGCGCGAGCTGCACGGACTTATTGAAGGAGTTGTGCCATGCAAGACTGGCAACGTTCGGTGATCTACCAGATCTATCCGAAGAGCTTTCATAGCCACGCCGGCAACCCGACAGGTGATCTGCTCGGTATTGTCGCCAAGCTCGACTACCTGCAGTGGCTGGGCGTCGACTGCTTGTGGATCACGCCATTCCTGCGTTCGCCGCAACGCGACAACGGCTATGACATCAGCGATTACTACGCCATCGACCCGAGCTACGGCAGCATGGCTGACTGCGAGTTGTTGATCGCCGAAGCGGGCAAGCGCGGACTCAAGCTGATGCTCGACATCGTGGTCAATCACACCTCGATCGAACACGTATGGTTCCAGCAGGCGCGCAGCAGCCTCGACAACCCTTACCGTGACTTCTACATCTGGCGAGATCAGCCGAACAATTGGGAATCCAAATTCGGCGGTTCGGCCTGGGAGTACGAAGCCCAGACCGGTCAGTATTACCTGCACCTGTTCGACCACACCCAGGCCGACCTCAATTGGGACAACCCCAAGGTGCGCGCTGAAGTGTTCCGGATGATGCAGTTCTGGCGGGACAAGGGCGTGGGTGGTTTTCGTCTGGACGTGATCAATCTGATCTCCAAGCCGGAAGACTTTCCCGAGGACAGCAGCGATGGTCGACGCTTCTATACCGACGGGCCGAATGTCCACGCGTACTTGCAGCAGATGCACCGCGAAGTCTTCGAAGGGCACGAGCTGATCAATGTCGGCGAGATGTCATCGACCAGTCTCGAACACTGCATTCGCTATTCGAATCCGCAGTCGAGAGAACTGTCGATGACCTTCAACTTTCACCACTTGAAAGTCGATTATCCGAACCTGCAGAAATGGGTGCGCGCCGACTTCGATTTCCTTCAGCTCAAGAAAATTCTGTCCGACTGGCAGATCGGCATGCAGGCCGGTGGCGGCTGGAACGCGCTGTTCTGGTGTAACCACGATCAGCCGCGAGTGGTCTCGCGCTTCGGCCATGACGGCGAGCACCGCGAACGCTCGGCGAAGATGCTCGGCACCGCGCTGCATTTTCTGCAGGGCACGCCGTTCGTGTACCAGGGCGAAGAGTTGGGCATGACCAATCCGGGGTTCGAATCGATCGAGCATTACCGCGATGTCGAGACGCTGAACATCTTTCGCCTCAAGCGCGAAGCCGGCAGCAGTGATGCCGACAACATGGCGGCAATCAAGCAGAAATCCCGTGATAACGGCCGCACACCGATGCATTGGGACGCTGGACCGAACGCCGGTTTCAGCAGTGTCGAGCCGTGGATCGGGGTGCCGGCCAATGCCGCGCAGATCAACGTCGCCAAGCAGCTCGATGACCCCGACTCGGTACTCCATCACTACCGTAATCTGATCGCATTGCGTCGCCGCGAATCGCTGATGACCGAAGGGGTGTACCGGCAATTATTGCCCGAACATCCGCAAGTCTGGGCGTACGTGCGTGAAGGCAGCGCCGAGCGTTTGCTGGTGGTGAACAACTTCTACGGGACAACCTGTTAAGTGGAGTTGCCGGCGACAGTCATCAGCGAGTCAATGATCCAGCGTCAGTTGATCAGCAATTATCCGGACGGCCCGTTACGCAAACGGCAGGTGACGTTGCGGCCTTACGAGTCATTCGTTCTGCACCTGATCGATCCCTGACCATTAACTAGAAAAACCAGCTTTCAAAAAAGCACGCAGAGCACTGCGCGGGGGATTTCTGCGCACCGAATTCATGCAACCAGACAATAAAAACAATGGGGTGGCTTATGAAAACAACAATAAATCGCAGCCTTGCAGTCGCAGGTTTTTGCCTGGCCTTACCGCCGACTTCACAAGCGCTGGAGTTTGGCGGCTATTTGCGCAGCGGCGTCGGCACGTCGGTCAACAGCAGCGGTCAGTCGTGCTTCCAGTTACCGGGGGCGCAGACCAAATATCGTCTGGGGAACGAATGCGAGCAGTACGGCGAACTCGAGTTGCGCCAGGACCTGTACACCCTCGACGACGGTTCGGTACTAAGTGTTGACGGCATGGCCTCGCTGTATAACCGCTACGATCGCAGCCCCACATTCAAAGACGACAATGGTTCGATCCGCTTGCCGCAGGCCTACGCACAGTGGTCGGCGATGCCCGCGCTTAATGGCGGTTCTCTGTGGGCCGGACGCCGCTACTACAAGCGCAATGACATCCATATTTCCGACTTCTACTACTGGAACCAGAGCGCCACGGGCGGCGGGGTCGAAGACGTATTGATCGGTGACCTTAAATACAGCTACGCCTTTTCGCGCAAGGACAACCTGTACCAGAAGGACTACATCAATCGGCACGACTTCAACGTCGCCGGGTTCAAGACCAACCCTGGCGGTGAGCTGGAGTTCGGCTTGAGTTATATCGACAAACCCGACAGCCGCGATGCCCACCGGGGCTGGGCGATCACCACGCAACATGTGCAGACGGACTTTCTCGGCGGCAAGAACAAACTCGCGCTGCAATACGGAGAAGGGCCGGGCACCGGGCTGGGTTATACCGGCAACGTCAAACTGGACGACAGCAACAAGAGTTACCGGATCGTCGAGTTTTTCGACTGGCAAGTGACGCCGCGTTTCGGTGGCCAGATCGCGGCGGTGTACCAGAAAGACATTCGCCCGGACGGTGTCGACCAGAACTGGATCTCCCTGGGTGTGCGTCCCGCCTATGCGCTCAGCGAACACTTCAAACTGGTCACCGAACTGGGCCACGATCAAGTCGACGCCCCGGGTGGCACGCGCAAACTGAGCAAATTCACGTTTGCCCCGACCTGGTCGCCCAAAGGCCCGGAGTTCTGGGCGCGTCCCGAGGTGCGTCTGTATTACACGTACGCCACCTGGAACGAGGCGGCGAAACGTGCGGCCAACCAATTGGCGAAAGGTTCGGCACTGTCTGACACCGGCGCTTTCGGCAGCGCTCGCCACGGTGCGAATGTCGGATTGCAGGTCGAATACTGGTGGAAATAAGCGATGCTGGTGGAGCGTCGCGCTCCATGGGCACTTCAAAGCATAAAACTGCAGGTGACGTCATGGCCACACCCCAACCATTGCAACTGCTGGCTCCTTTGTCCGGTGTCCTGATGGCGCTTGAGCAAGTGCCCGATCCAGTGTTTTCCGGGCGCGTGATCGGCGACGGTCTGTGCATCGATCCGACTTCATCGACCTTATGCGCGCCTTTGGCCGGAGTCATCAGCAACGTGCAGGTCAGCGGGCACGCGGTGAGCATCACCGATGACCATGGCGTACAGGTGTTGATGCACATCGGCCTGGATACGGTGAACCTCGGCGGGCAAGGCTTCACCCGTCTGGTCGAAGAGGGGCAACGGGTTGCCGCCGGGCAGGCGCTGATCGAGTTCGACGCCGACTACATTGCCCGACATGCGCGCAGCCTGATGACGTTGATGGTGGTGGTCAGCGGTGAGCCGTTTACCTGGCTGGTCGCGTCGAGCGGGCGGGTCGAAACAGGTCAGCCGTTGCTTGAGCTTGTCAGCGCACAGACGATCAGTGAAGAGTCAGTCGCGGCAGACAGTCCGGTGGTGTTTTCACAGCCGTTGAAACTACCCAATCCCAGCGGTCTGCATGCGCGCCCGGCAGCGGTGTTCGCGCAAGCGGCAAAGGCTTTCGCGGCAAAGATTTACCTGCATAAACAGCAGGCTCAGGCCAACGCCAAATCTCTGGTGGCGATCATGGCGTTGCAGACCGCGTTCGGCGACAGCGTGCAGCTCAGTGCGGTGGGCGAAGACGCTGACGCGGCAATCGATGCGCTGACCCGCTTGTTGGCCGAAGGCTGCGGTGAAGCGGTGACGGTGGCGGCGCCTGTCGAGGTGGTTGAAACCGAGGTTCTGACTCTTCTGCGTGGCGTCTGCGCGTCACCCGGTTCGGCGTTGGGCCAAGTGGTGCAGATCAGCGAACCGGTGTTCGACGTCAGCGAGTTCGGCGGCGGAGCAGACCTGGAGCGTGTGGCTCTCGCCAATGCCCTGATCGAAGCCGATCTGGCCTTGCAGCATTTGCGCGACACCGCAACGGGTGAGGCTGAAGCCGAGATCTTCAAGGCGCATCAGGAACTGCTCGAAGACCCGGGCCTGCTTGATCAGGCCCAGGCATTGATCGGTGAGGGCAAAAGTGCGGCGTTCGCCTGGCGCGCGGCCACTGAAGAAACTGCGGCGATGTTTCGCCAACTGGGCAGTGCGTTGCTGGCCGAACGGGCGGCGGACCTGACCGATGTCGGACGTCGCGTCCTCAAGTTGCTACTGGGTATTGGCGAGCAGGCGCTGGAGTTGCCGCAAGGATGCATTCTGATCGCCGACCAACTGACGCCGTCGCAGACCGCCGGCATCGATACCAGCAAGGTGCTGGGGTTCGCCACCGTGGGGGGCGGCGCGACCAGTCACGTGGCGATTCTCGCCCGTGCCTGTGGTCTGCCATCGATCTGCGGGGTGCCGGTGCAAATGCTCGCGCTGAGCAACGGCACTCCAATATTGCTCGATGCCGACAGGGGTGAATTGCATATACATCCCGACCCTGCGGCCGTCGGGCAGTGGCAGGCTCGATACGCGCAACAGCGTCAACGCCATGAGCATGAGCTGGCCAGCGCGACGCTCGCGGCACGGACCCGTGACGGCCATCACGTCGAGGTGTCGGCCAACGTCGCCTCGTTGTTGGAAACCGAGCAGGCCATGGCCCTCGGCGGTGCGGGCGTCGGCCTGCTGCGTTCGGAGTTTCTCTATCTGGGCCGCAACCACGCGCCGAGCCATGACGAACAGGTCGCCACTTACAGCGCCATCGCTCGCTGTGTCGGACCTGCGCACAATCTGGTGGTGCGCACCCTCGATGTCGGCGGCGACAAACCGCTGGCCTATGTGCCGATGGACAGCGAAACCAACCCGTTCCTTGGCGTGCGCGGCATTCGCTTGTGTCTGGAGCGTCCGCAGCTATTGCGCGAGCAGTTCCGGGCCATGCTCGGCTGCTGCGATCTGACGCGTTTGCACATCATGTTGCCGATGGTCACGCAACTGTCGGAGCTGCGTCTGGCGCGACAGATGCTCGACGAGGAAATCCTCGCGCAGGGGCTAACGCAACGGCCGAAACTGGGGATCATGATCGAAGTGCCGGCGGCGGCGTTGATGGCGGATCTGTTTGCGCCGCTGGTAGATTTCTTCTCGATTGGCACCAATGACCTGACGCAGTACACCCTGGCGATGGATCGCGATCACCCGCGTCTGGCCAGTCAGGCGGACAGTTTTCATCCCTCGGTATTGCGCCTGATCGCCACGACGGTGAAGGCTGCGCACGCCCATGGGAAGTGGGTCGGTGTGTGCGGTGCGATGGCCTCTGAACGTCTGGCGGTGCCGCTGTTGCTGGGGTTGGGTGTGGATGAACTGTCGGTGAGCGTGCCGATGATTGCACCGGGCAAGGCAACGGTGCGCGAGCTGGAACTGGCCGACTGTCAGGTCATCGCGCAGCAGGTGCTCGGTCTGGAAAGCGCCGGGCAGGTGCGCGAGGCGTTGCAGCTCTTTCATGAGGCAACCGTCGATACTTTACGGGTTCTGGAGAACTGAACATGTTCGATCAATTGCAGAAGGCATTCTGGAAAGCCCTGACCCCGGATCTGGTGGTGGATACACCCGCAGCGGCGGCCGAGCCGAGCGACGGATTGAGCAGCGACATTGTCGCGGCGCTGGGCGGTGTGGATAACCTGAAGTCGCAGCAACCGCTGGCGTTGACGCGGGTGCGGGTAGTGTTGCGTGATGTGTCGCACATGGACCAACACGCGTTGAGTGCCGCCGGTGTCTCGGGCGTGATGCCCTTGGCGGACGGCGTGGTACACCTGATTACCGGGCTGCGATCTTAAGCCGGCAGGTGATGTGCGGCCTCAGGTCGCCCTTACTGTTTCTCAACCGCAGGTGTATCGTATTCGCCTTTTGCAGGCTTTCAGGGCCTGTCGCTGATACGTGAGGTAGTTGAGTTCATGTCCTTTACCCGTCGCCAAATCCTCGGTGGCCTGGCCGGTCTTGTTGTCGTTGGTGTCGGGGCGGGGGGCGCGTCGCGTTATTGGCTCGGCAAAATGGCCGACGCCGAGGCGGGCCATGACTATGAACTGATCGCCGCACCGCTGGACGTCGAGCTGGTGCCGGGGCACAAGACCGAGGCCTGGGCATTCGGCCCGTCGGCGCCTGGCACCGAGTTGCGCGTGCGTCAGGGTGAATGGCTGCGGGGACGTTTCATCAACCACTTGCCGGTGGCGACGACCATTCACTGGCACGGCATTCGTCTGCCGCTGGAAATGGACGGCGTGCCGTACGTGTCGCAGCTGCCGGTGTTGCCGGGCGAGTACTTCGACTATAAGTTCCGCGTGCCGGATGCCGGCAGTTATTGGTATCACCCGCATGTCAGCAGCAGCGAAGAACTCGGGCGCGGGCTGGTCGGGCCGCTGATCATCGAAGAGCGCGAACCCACCGGTTTCAAGTATGAAAAAACCTTGAGCCTGAAGAACTGGCACATCGATGACGAAGGCAATTTCGTCGAGTTCAGCATCCCACGTGAAGCGGCGCGTGGCGGTACGGCGGGGCGCTTGTCGACCATCAACGGTGTGCCGACCCCGGTGATCGAACTGCCGGCCGGGCAGATCACCCGGGTGCGTTTGCTCAACCTCGACAACACGCTGACTTATCGCATCAACATTCCCGGCGTCGAAGCGAAGATCTATGCGCTGGACGGCAACCCGGTCGAACCGCGCCCGTTGGGCAAGGAATACTGGCTCGGCCCTGGGATGCGTATTTGTCTGGCGATCAAGGCGCCGGCGGCGGGCGAAGAATTGTCGCTGCGCAACGGTCCAGTACGTCTGGGCACCCTGCGTTCGGTGGCCAATAACGACGCGCCGAGCGACTGGCCGAAAGCGCTGCCGGCCAACCCGGTGGCCGAGCCGGACCTGGCCAATGCCGAGAAACTCAACTTCAATTTCGAATGGGTCGGCTCAGTGTCGGTCAACGTCGATAACGGCCGGCCGCCGAGCCTGTGGCAAATCAACGGCAAGGCTTGGGACATCACTGACAAGACCTGTGCTGACCGACCGATTGCCAGCCTGAAACTGGGGCAGAGCTACATCTTCGAATTGAAGAACATGACCCAGTATCAGCACCCGATCCACTTGCACGGCATGAGTTTCAAGGTGATCGCGTCGAACCGGCACAAGATTATTCCGTACTTCACCGACACCTATCTGCTGGGCAAGAACGAGCGCGCGCAAGTGGCGCTGGTGGCCGATAATCCCGGTGTGTGGATGTTCCATTGCCACGTGATCGACCACATGGAAACCGGCCTGATGGCCGCCATCGAGGTGAAGTGATGCGCCAGATTCGTCCCGCCGCGATCATCGACCGCAGCCGAGACCGTGACTTCATGCGTGAAGCCCTGACCCTCGCCGCACAAGGCGCAGCGCTGGGTGAAGTGCCGGTCGGTGCGGTGCTGGTACAGGACGGTGAGATTATCGGGCGCGGCTTCAACTGCCCGATCAGCACCAGCGACCCGAGTGCCCATGCGGAAATGGTCGCGATCCGTGAAGCCGCGCAGGCGGTGGATAACTATCGCCTGCCGGGCAGCACGCTGTATGTGACGCTGGAGCCGTGCAGCATGTGCGCAGGCTTGATCGTGCATTCGCGGGTGGCGCGGGTGGTGTATGGCGCGCTGGAGCCGAAGGCGGGGATTGTGCAGAGTCAGGGGCAGTTTTTTACCCAGGGATTTTTGAATCACCGGGTGTTGTATGAAGGCGGGGTATTGGCGGAGGAGTGTGGCGCGGTGTTGACCGAATTCTTTCGCGCCCGAAGAGCAAAAAGCCCCTCACACTAACCCTCTCCCAGAGGGAGAGGGGACTGACCGAGCTGGATGGGCGAGGTCCGTCGACCTGAGATTCCGAGTCGAACTCAAGTCTTGAAACGCTCAACGATCAGCCCCCTCTCCTTGAGAAGAGGGGACTGACCGAGTTGGATGGGCGAGGTCCGTCGACTTGCGATACCGAGTCGAACTCAAGTTTTGAAAAGCTCAACGATCAGCTCCCTCTCCCAGAGGTACAGGGGACTGAGCGAGGCGATTGGCAGAGATATGGCGACCAGGATATTGAGTTGAACTCAGATCTTGAAAAGCCCAAAGATCAGCTCCCTCTCCTTGGGGAGAGGGCTGGGGTGAGGGGTGGGCTCACCGCGGTGTTTGGGCGATTTGATTATTTACGAGCGACAATCACCGCACGCATCGGCGCCGGCAGCCCTTCGATGGTTTTGCTGTGGTCCTCGGGATCAAGGAAATCACTCAGCGACTGATACTTCATCCACTCAGTCCCGCGCTGTTCTTCGACCGTTGTCGTGCTCACATCCACGCAGCGAATATCGCTGAACCCGGCACGGCGCAGCCACAATTCCAGCGCCGGCACCGACGGCAGGAACCACACGTTACGCATCTGCGCATAACGATCTTCCGGCACCAGCACCTGATGCTTGTCGCCTTCCACCACCAACGTTTCCAGCACCAGTTCACCGCCCTTGACCAGGCAATCCTTTAGCGCCAGCAAATGCTCGATCGGCGAGCGGCGGTGGTAGAACACGCCCATGGAAAATACTGTGTCGAAACCTTCCAGATTCGCCGGCAGGTCTTCGAACGGGAACGGCAAGTGCCAGGCATTCGGCTCGGACAGGTAACGCTGCACCGCCTGGAACTGGCAGAAGAACAGCCAGTTCGGGTCAACACCAATCACGCTGTTCGCGCCGGCACCGAGCATGCGCCACATGTAGTAGCCGTTGCCGCAGCCGACATCGAGGATGCGTTTGCCTTTCAAGTCCAGGTGCGGGGCGACGCGCGACCATTTCCAGTCCGAACGCCATTCGGTGTCGACGTGCACACCAAACAAGTCGAACGGCCCTTTGCGCCACGGCGACAGGCCCATCAACGAGGTGCGCATTTGCGCGCGGGTTGCCTCGTCGCAATCGGTGTCGAGTTTCAAACCGTTGAGCAGATCCACTTCGCTCGGCTGAATTTTCGGCAAGGCATCCAGCGCACTTTGCCAGCGCTCCAGATCGCCGTGACCTTTCTCCATTTTCTTGTCGAGTTGCGCTTGCAGGGTGTTGGCCCATTCGGCCAGCGGCGTGCCGGCCAGACGGCGGGCGAGGGGGGACAGATCAATCATGGCAAGGCAATCAACGAGGCAAAATTAAGACACTGGAACCACGGCACGACTTTCGAGAACCCGGCGGCCAACAGGCGTTCGCGGTGTTCTTCGAGGCTGTCGGGCTTCATGACGTTTTCGATGGCGCTGCGTTTCTGGGCAATCTCCAGTTCGCTGTAGCCGTTGGCGCGTTTGAAGGCGACGTGCAGATCGGTGAGCAACGCGTGTTCTTCAGCATCGTTGAAGCGCAGCTTCTCGGAAAGAATCAGCGCGCCGCCCGGCAGCAGCGATTGGCGGATGCGCGCGAGCAACGCGGTGCGCTGATCCGGGGCGATGAATTGCAGGGTGAAGTTCAGCGCCACCACCGACGCGGGCTGGAAGTCGAGGGCGAGAATGTCGCCTTCAATCACTTCGACCGGCAGCAACTCCTGGAACATCGAATCCTGACCGTTGAGGTATTCGCGGCAGCGTTCAACCATCGCTGCAGAGTTATCCACAGCGATCACCCGGCAACCGTCGGTGCGCACATGACGGCGCAGCGCTTGAGTCACCGCGCCCAGCGATGAGCCGAGATCGTAGAGCACGCTGTTCGGCTGGGCGAACTGCGCGGCGAGCACGCCGAGGTTCTCGACGATGGTCGGGTAACCCGGCACCGAGCGCTTGATCATGTCCGGGAATACCCGCACCACGTCTTCATTGAAGGCGAAGTCAGGCACCTGGGCCAAAGGCTTGGCGAAAATACGATCGGGTTCTTTGCTCACGGCGGTTCCGGCGGTGTAAATGGAAAGGCCGGCATTTTAGCCAAAAGGGCGCGGGGATGCTTGGGTTGTCTGATAAAGCTTTTTTTTGCCGGTGATCGTTCCCACGCGGAGCGTGGGAACGATCAGATCCGTTTAGTCTGGGAGAAAGCGGAGGCGGCGATGCCCCACTGGCCCAGCCAGTAGCTGAGGATGATGACGTAAGGTGCGGCGTGGAAAGGGGCGACGAAACGATCAATCCCAATGACACTGTCCGAGAACACAAACGCCAGCGCACCGCCCGCCGCCAGTAGCGCCGAGCGCTTGGGTACGTCAGTGCCGAGACGTGCGAGGGCGCGCCAGAGCATCGCACTGATCGCCGTGCCATAGACAATCACCGGCACCAGCAAAGGCCCGAGACCGCTGGAAATGAGCATCCCCAGCAACACCGCGCCAACACCGAGAGCAAGCACCAGCGGCAAAATCGCCAGACGCTTGCAGTCACTCAGATAAGCCTTCAGGTACGCCAGATGCGCGATCAGAAATGCGCCAAGTCCGAAGACGAACAGATCCCCCGGCCACGCCAGCAACACATCACCCAGCAGCGAGAAAATCAGACCAAGACTGATCCAGCGCCGATAGTCGCTGGGCGGCGCATCGTGCAACCAGCCGAGTAACGCCAGCACTGGCAACGGTTTGACCAGCAAGCACAGCAACGCTGCATGGGTGCTGACGCCGTAGAGAAACGTCACCGCGCCCATCAGCGCCAGAATCAGCCAGCCCACGATCAATTCACCGAAATGGCGCAGTCAAAGGTTTCCACCGGCAGCACTTCCGGCGCCCACGGCTGTTGCGAAGTCAGGCGCAGACGCCCGGTGCCGGGGGCAAAGGCCTGGAAGCGCCAGGTCGACAGACCTGCTGCGCCGACGACGCCAGCGTCTTCCGGATTGCTGTAGACCTCGGGGCTAAGTGCACGCAGTACGCCGCCAGCGGAATCCTGAATGGCCCAGCGATAACCCGTGGTCGGGTTGCTTGGCAGCATGATGATGAGGTTTTGCCCGTTAGTGAGCCGAACGGGGCATTCGCTTTGTTTTTCCACGGTCACGTTGTGTTTCGGTTGCGTGGCGCAAGCGGCCAGCAACGAGAGGGCGAGAGGGAGAAACAGGCGAGTGGGGGACATAAGGTCAGCAGCTCCGGCGTTGACGACGAACGGCGAGCATAACTGAAGATGAGACAAAGTGTGACAACGCCAAGCCCTCACCCTAGCCCTCTCCCAGAGGGAGAGGGGACTGATCGGGGGATATTGGCGAGGTACGCCGACCTGAGCGTGCGTCAGCGAATCCATAATCGACCCGGTGTTTCAGGTCGGCGCATAGCGCAAGACCGCTCGGTTGGCTCCCTCTCCCTGGGGGAGAGGGGACTGATCGGGGGATATTGGCGAGGTACGCCGACCTGAGCGTGCGTCAGCGAATCCATAATCGACCCGGTGTTTCAGGTCGGTGCATAGCGCTAGACAGCTCGGTCGGCTCCCTCTCCTGGGGGAGAGGGCTGGGGTGAGGGGCTACCGGCTACCGGTCAGAACAGTACCTTCGCTACATCGGCAAACCGCTTGGCGAAATGCACGGTTATCCCTTCCTTCAGATAATCCGGCAATTCCTCGAAGTTACCCCGATTCGGCTCCGGCAAAATCAACTCGAAAATCTTCTGCCGTCTTGCCGCGATCACCTTCTCGCGCACCCCGCCAATCGGCAATACATGCCCGGTCAACGTCAGTTCGCCAGTCATCGCCACGCCTTTCTTCGGCGGTTGATTACGTGCGAGGGAGAGCAGGGCGCTGGCCATGGTCACGCCGGCGCTCGGGCCGTCCTTCGGCGTGGCGCCTTCTGGCACGTGCAGATGGACAAAGGCTTCGTCGAAGAACTTCGCGTCACCGCCAAACTGTTTCAGATGCGAGCTGACATAGCTGTAGGCGATCTCTGCCGATTCCTTCATCACATCGCCCAGTTGCCCGGTGAGTTTGAAGCCGCGATTGAGCGTGTGAATCCGTGTTGCTTCGATCGGCAATGTGGCGCCGCCCATGCTGGTCCACGCCAGACCGGTAATAACGCCGGTGCCGGACAGCACTTGTTCGTTGCGGAATACCGGATGGCCGAGTGACGCTTCGAGATCTTTCGGCCCGAGCTTGATCACCGCTTTCGGGTCATCAATGAGCTTCATCACCGCTTTGCGCACCAGTTTGCCCATTTGCTTTTCCAGCTGCCGCACACCGGCTTCACGGGCGTAACCGTCGATCAAGGCTTTGAGCGCGCTGTCGCTGATGCTCAGGCTGCCCTTGGACACACCGGCCTTTTCCAGCAGTTTCGGCCACAGGTGACGCTTGGCGATGGCGACTTTTTCTTCGGTGATGTGCCCGACAGGCGAATCACTTCCATCCGGTCCAGCAACGGGCCGGGGATCGAGTCGAGGGTGTTGGCGGTGCACACGAAGAGGACTTTCGACAGGTCCATGCGCAGGTCGAGGTAGTGGTCGAGGAATTCGACGTTCTGTTCCGGGTCGAGGGTTTCCAGCAGCGCCGAGGCAGGATCGCCCTGGTAGCTTTGGCCCATCTTGTCGATTTCATCGAGCATGATCACCGGGTTCATCACCTCGACGTCTTTCAACGCCTGTACCAGTTTGCCCGGCTGTGCGCCGATGTAGGTGCGGCGGTGTCCCTTGATCTCGGCTTCGTCGCGCATACCGCCGAGGCTGAAGCGGTAGAACGGCCGGCCGAGGGATTCAGCGATGGATTTGCCGACGCTGGTTTTACCCACACCGGGCGGCCCGACCAGCAGCACGATGGAGCCGCTGATTTCGCCTTTATAGGCACCGACGGCGAGGAATTCGAGGATGCGATCCTTGATGTCGTCGAGGCCAGCGTGGTGTTTGTCGAGGATTTTGCGCGCGTGCTTGAGGTCGAGTTTGTCCTCGCCGTAGACGCCCCACGGTACCGAGGTCGCCCAATCGAGGTAGTTGCGGGTGACCGCGTATTCCGGCGAACCGGTTTCGAGGATCGACAGTTTGTTCATTTCCTCTTCAAGGCGCTTCTGCACCTGCGCGGGGAGGACTTTGCCCTCTAAACGCTGTTCGAACTGTTCGAGGTCGGCGCTGCGGTCGTCCTTGGTCAGGCCGAGTTCCTGCTGGATAACCTTGAGTTGTTCCTTGAGGAAGAACTCGCGCTGATGCTCGCCGATCTTGCGGTTAACTTCCGCCGAGATCTCTTTTTGCAGGCGCGCGACTTCGACTTCCTTGCGCAGCATCGGCAGGACTTTTTCCATGCGCTTGAGCATCGGCACGCAGTCGAGCACGCCTTGCAGCTCGGGGCCGGTGGCGGAGGTCAGGGCGGCGGCGAAGTCGGTCAGCGGCGAAGGATCGTTGGGGCTGAAGCGATTGAGGTAGTTTTTCAGCTCTTCGCTGTACAGCGGGTTGAGCGGCAGCAGTTCTTTGATCGCGTTGATCAGCGCCATGCCGTAGGCCTTGACCTCGTCGGTCGGCTCGGTGGGCTGATGCGGGTATTCGACTTCGACCAGATACGGAGGGCGGTGGTGTTTCAGCCAGGTTTTGATGCGCACGCGGCTGAGGCCTTGGGCGACGAATTGCAGTTTGCCGTTTTCGCGGCTGGCGGGGTGGACTTTGACCAGGGTGCCGTATTGCGGCAGGGCGCCGGTGTCGAAGTGGCGCGGGTCTTCCTGGGGCGTGTCCATGAAGAACAGGGCCAGGGAGTGGTGTTCGGATTTACTGACCAGTTCGAGGGTTTCGGCCCAGGGTTCTTCGTTGACGATGACCGGCAGGACTTGGGCCGGGAAGAATGGGCGGTTGTGGATCGGGATGATGTAGACCTTGTCCGGCAGGTTCTGGCCGGGCAGGGCGAGGCCTTTGCCGCTGGAGGTGTGTTCGATGTGTTCGGCTTCGGTGTAGTCGTCTGGGTTTTCCGGGAATTCTTGCTGGTCGCTCATGGGGCACCTGCGCAATGGGGTATGGGTCTTAGATGGGGCAGGGCTTGGGTGGTTTCAATGGGGGGCGGTGTTTCTGCTTGTGTGTTCAGGGTTTTGACAGGGTTCACGCTTTGGACTTGGCGGCCTTTGGGCCGACCATGTTGGGGGTGTTTGGTGTGTATATCCGTTGTTTAGGTAACGGCGGCTTAGGGTTTCGCCCTTACGGCGACTCACTTTTTTTCAAACGCCAAAAAAAGTAAGCAAAAAACGCTTGCTCCTGCGTGCGGCCCGCTCGCTGGGGCTCGGGGTTCCTTCGCTGCGGGATCGATCCGGGCGCAGCGCCTACGGTTTGCTTCGCTGCACCTCCTCTCGCTGTGTTTGGCTGCGCCAAACGGTCGCTGCG